>Ga0182030_10002070_pt1 | contig 42354 bp, 41 predicted proteins | sample 812S3MmetaG_FD_121299 | JGI IMG/M metagenome (GOLD analysis project Ga0182030, IMG submission 121299) | Permafrost microbial communities from Stordalen Mire, Sweden - 812S3M metaG (Illumina Assembly) | ecosystem: Environmental > Terrestrial > Soil > Wetlands > Permafrost | place: Sweden... | reverse complement strand
GCATGGGGTTCCGCAGAAGCGTTCAATTGTAAAATGCGCCGCAATTTACATCGATGCACTGACCCGTCACCGCGCGCGACAGCCAGGATGCGAGAAACACGACGACGTCCGAGATTTCATCCGATGCCGGAAGGCGTCGCAGGGCGGCCTGGGATGCGATACCCGCCTCGATAGCGGCGGCGGTCGTGCCGTTGGCTTCGGCTGCCGCCCTGAAGTGCGCCTGAACCGACTCTCCCTGGATATACCAAGGGGCAACGCTGTTAACGCGGATGCCATCTGGGCCGAGCTCCACCGCAAGGGCCTGCGCCATACCGAGCAAGCCGTGCTTTGCCATCTTATATGCGCCCATGGTCGCCAGCGGTTGGCGCAGAATGGCGGAATTGACCATCACGATCGCCCCGCCGCCGCATTTGCGCATGAGCGGCGCAACCCGTTGAGTCATGCCGAGCGCAGCCAGAAGATTGATCTCGAGCCCCGCGCGAATCGTATCCAGCGGTGTCGCTTCCAGCGTTTCGAACGGCGGTTGCTGGAACGCATTGTTCACAAGCACATCGATGCTACCGAATTCCTGCTCAGCGGCAGCGACGATTCTGGCCCGGTCCGCTTCATCATCAACGCTGCCGCAAACGCACAGCGCGCGCCGTCCCAAAGCGCGAACCTCGGCTGCTACTTGATTGAGACGTTCTTCGGTTCTTGCGGTGAGAACGACATCGGCACCTTCCCTCGCAAAGGCGAGCGCCAAGTCCCGCCCCATACCGGGGCCGACCCCGGTGATCAATCCCACTTTTCCGTTAAGCAATCCCATCTGACTCTCAGCCCTTCAATTCACGAAACTTGACCACCTTGGCGTGCATCTCCTTTGGGAATTGTTTGGCACCGACTATGCGGCCGTTCATGCCCCCCTGGGTATGTCCGAGCGTATTCAGCCAATTGGGAAATGCCGCCCCTGGGTTGCTGTGCGCAATGACGATTTTTACGGAACCGTCAGGTTCGTAATGCGCGGTGTATTTGTTTGCGCAGATCGGGAAGTAGCGATAATCCAGCGATTGCATCCAATAATTCGATATCTGCAGATTCCATGTCTGGCAGTCGGGTATGTCGGTGATATGCACATACAGCGCTTCGTCCGGCGCCAATTCCCAATAGCTTTGATAGTAGTGAATATTCGGGTCGCCGCCGGCGTCGAGGCAGCGCTGCTGATCGTCTTCCGGCAACAGATTGGTATGCAGTTTGCGATATCGCTCCTGCCAGGCAATCGTCATCGCGCCGATATTTTTGACGAAAAGGGCCGCATTTCTTAGCCCGGCGTCCAGGCGCTCGGGCGTTAGATTATTGTCTGCTTCTGTCGGGTTGAGACATTCGATCCTGAGATCGGCAATATGTTCTTTTCGGCGATCACCGAAGGTTTGACGAACGATCAGCATGCGCGACGTGGGGGATAGCGGCAGCCAATTGCCTTCTTTCTTCTCAACGCTGGCCAAGATTTCGAAATCGCCATTCGGGCCGAACTGCATCTGCGTAGAATCGATATTGCCGGTATCGACCATGCGCGCTGCATCCAGCGCACTCCCTTTGGAGCCGATGCTGAACCAAGGAACTGTGCCCAGCCTGCCGGTTATCCGATAGTCGTAGCGCCCGTCGATCACGCAGTTCTGATAGTAATTGTCCGGGTTGTCGTTCAACATTTTCTTGGTTTCGTCGGCCAGACGAAAGAAGGCCGGAAACTGGGGATTGGAGTAGTCGAGCGCCGATTCCAGTCCTGCGCGCAGCAACTGCGAAAGAAACCGGTATCCCAGCGCGCGGTTAAACGGGTCTGCCGGGGTTTCTGGCCGCAGTACGATTTTCCCGGCCTCTTTCAGACTGTCGCAGAAGTCCTCCCAGACTTGGCCCGTCATGGCTTTTTCCGCTGCGCTGACCTCGTTCATTTCGTCCTCCCAGATTCAATTATGCCGGGTTCAGCCCCGGCAAAATCAAGTCACATATTTCGCGCGATAGGCTGCGAAGTCCGATTTCAGCAGCTCTTCGGTCAAGCCATAGGTTTCCAGGTCGTAAATATGAGGAGAACGTTTTTCGCGCTTGTTGTCGTCAAGCCAGCTTTTGAGCGCCGTTTCATCCTCAGGCGTCATATCTCGGCCGATTTTCTGAAAGATGCGCCGCACTTGGTCGAGAGGCGCTGTCAGAAGATCCTCGTACTGAATATCGACAAAGCGGTCGTCGCCGATGCGCTCGCGCAGGGCCATCAAATTATGGAGCATCCAGGACCAGCGTTTTGACAGGAAGGGTCCCAGTTCGCGCAGGGGTACATCGTCGGACTTCATGCCCATCAGAGCCGCGTTCATGCTGCAATAAGACGGGATGGTTTTCAGCGGGTCCCGATGGGTCATTACGATGACCGAACCGGGAAAGGTTTCCAGCAGCACATCGGGAGCCGACAGATGACTGGGAGTCTTCAGGATCCAAGCCTTGCCGCGCCGCGACTGATCCTGCCACTGGAGGAATTTAAGCTGGGTCCGTAATTCCTGATAGGCTTGGTGTTGGTCAGCGGTTTCGAGCCATCGCGCATAAGAGGGCACCCATTGGAAGCATTCAACCGCCGTGCCGATAAAGAATTGGTCGGTCAAGATTGCTTCTTCGTCGGGTTGATCGAGCGACATCGGATGGATCGACATAAAATCCGGCATCGATTGCATCCAGAGGTCGAAAATTTCCTGCGCGGCCCGGCGCCTGGCGACAGGTTGGCCGCGCACTTCGCCGGGAAAAGGGCAAGGGAATTGTGCCTCCCACCAGCGCAAGCCGGTCATTCCCGCTGCGCTGCAAAGCATCCGGTGGGTTTTGGTGCTGCCTGTGCGCGACAGTCCCAAAATAGCGACTGCGACCGTGATTTCTTCGTCAAGAATCTCTGGGTGCCGCTTGATTGCATCGATTGTCCGCAGCCGGTTCATCAGATAGTTGATGATCCGTTCGGCCTCATAGCCCTGCCCAGCGGCCGAGAGGCGCGCTTCCTTGTGGGTGGCTTCGAGCATGACGTCGAGCGGCTCGAAGAACCATTCAGATCCGAAGTCGTCCAAGGCGGCACGACGCCTTGCTTCTGCCAGCAGTGCCTCTCGCTCCAATAGCGGGGTGATGTTTGCGTCCATGCCGATTTCGTCCCTAAAGTTAGCTTTATGACCGTCGCCTAACGGCAGACCGACGCGCCGTCGACCAGCATGCTTTCACCAGATACAAAGGAGGCGCTGTCCGAACAGAGCCAAACCGCTGCCTCGGCCATTTCCTCGGGGCGTCCCATTCGACCCATCGGCGAAGTATCCATCATTAGCTTTTCGAGTGCCGCATCGTTACCGATGAAGGCGCGCATCATCGGCGTATCGGTGATGCCGGGGCAGATTGCATTGACGCGGATGTTATGTCCGGCAAGTTCTTTGGCTGCGACTTTCATCAGCCCCAGCACGCCATGCTTCGCGGCTGTATAGGCCGGCATACCGGGAGAAGCGATGAAACCGGCACCCGACGCCGTATTTACGATCGCGCCGCCGCCCGCGCTCAGCATGTGGATGATTTCGTGTTTCATGCAGAGAAAGGCGGATTTGAGAGTGGTGTCGATCGTGTGGTCCCACTCTTCTGCGGTCAGTTCCCAGAAAGGCATGTATGTTCCGCCGTACCCGGCATTATTGAAGGCGCAGTCTAGTCGACCGAAATGCGCGATTGTCGCTTCGATCATGTTTTTGACGGCTGATTCCTGCGTTACATCGGTTTCGACGAACAGGGCGTCACCACCGGCGCTTGCTATCCGCGCGACAGTCTCCCGGCCGGCCCCGGGACGCATTTCGGCGACCACAACCTTGGCACCTCGAGCAGCAAACAATTCAGCTGCGGCGCGTCCTATGCCGCTACCGGCGCCTGTGACAAGCGCAACCTTGCCGGCAAAATCCTGCACCTGATCCCGGCTTTTTGTGTCGGCCATAAATCTCCCCTTCACCGATTTGGTTTCGGCATGATTCGTTCTTTGGATGACTGACCGAGAATAAAGCCGGTCAATAATCCTGCCTCGCGTTTCCGTCCCGGACGGCCCTGATTAAAGGCCGAATTCCGCTTATATCCGTCGAAACTTTTCTGGACTTGCGGAAGGCCGCGATGTTAGTGCGAAACTGTTCGTACCGTAAAGACTTCAATCGATGGGAGAGTCTGAGGTGAAGAGCCTTGGCGCCCCCTAACGGTAGTCCTTTCCTGGGGAGGGAAGTGTGGAAATTGGACTGAATCTGCCGGTGGCGAATGCAGCAGTCACGCCGGACATCTTGAAGCGCATCGCAGTGCGCGCCGAGCAAGTCGGATTCGCCGAACTCTATCTTGGCGAACATGTTGTGCTGTTCGATAAGCAGCAGGATGCCTATCCAAGTTCGGATGACGGCGAGGCCTTTTTCCCGACCGATACGCCTTTGCCCGACCCGCTTCACACGCATGCCTTCATCGCAGCCTGTACAGAGCGTATTCGATTGGCAACGGGCGTCGTGCTGCTTCCGCAACGAAACCCGGTTTATACCGCAAAGCATGTCGCCACACTCGATTGGCTGTCTGGCGGGCGTTTCGATTTTGGCATCGGAATCGGCTGGAGCACGCAGGAATATGAGGCTTGCGACGTGCCCTGGTCGGACCGAGGTGCGCGCTGCGAAGAATATGTCGCCGTTATGCGCAGCCTGTGGACCCAGTCGACTTCGTCCTTCAAAGGCCGCTTCTATTCGCTCGAAAGCTGTCGGCAATATCCAAAACCGGTGCAGACACCGCATCCGCCGCTCTGGTTCGGTGGATGGAGCGACGCGGCCCTTTCGCGCGTCGTCCGCTTGGGCAACGGATGGTACGGATTCGACCTGACGGCAGAGCAAGTTGCCGATTGCGTCCTGCGCTTGCGAGAACTTGCAAAAGCCGCCGACCGACCGTTATCCGAGATCAAGATCGCGTGCGGCGGCTATTCGATTCAGCCGACCGACAGGGCCGCATTGGATGCTTACGCCGCTGCCGGCGTTGAGCAATTCGTCTTTTCTCTGACCGAGTACGAACCCGATAAGATGTTGGCGCAATTGGATCAGTATGCACGAGCCTTCATCGGGACCTAGCGGGGACTCAATAGCCGGTCTCTGACGAATCTCAGTCGACGAGGATTGCTTCGATCTGTCGTTCAACCGCTTGAGTACGGGCTTCGTCGAACTTCGCCAAAAGTACTTGAAGGTCGCGACGCAATTGTCCGACCGACTGCTCCTTCACGACGCCATAGCCACGTACGCGATCGAAGAGCTCGGCGACGTCTACAGCGGCCGAATAGTTTCGATCATTGAGCCTATCGAGCATGCTTGCGATCACCTGGCGATACTCGATGATCAACGCGCGCTCAAGTTTGCGATGCGTGGCATAGCCGAATATATCGAACGCAGTTCCGCGCAGGAATTTCAGCTTAGCCAAGATCCGAAATCCGGCTGTCATCCATGGGCCAAAGATAATCTTCTTAGGTCTTCCCGTGCGCCGATCCATGCGCGCCAATAGTGGGGGGGCCAGGTTGAACTGCAGCTTGTAGTCGCCTTCGAAAATCTCAGACAGCTGTTTTCGAAAGCGATCCCCCGCAAACAATCGCCCTACTTCATATTCGTCTTTATAAGCCATGAGCTTGGCAAGAACCTTCGCCACAGCACGCGAGAACGATTCATCCTGTGTCGAAATTTGCCGTTCCGCCGCGGCAACCGTCGTGACGAAGTCGCGATATTGCCGAGCATAAGTTTCGTTAGAATGGTCCCGTAGCAGCTCTTCGCGGTTTGCGACGAGAGATTCCAAACTTTCCGCAGCAGGCTGATCGGGAAGGGCGCCTTCGTTCAGCCAGGCCGCCATATGAACCGGGTTATCAGCGGCCAGCCGTCCCATGGTGAAGGCACGTTTGTTTAGTTCCACCGAAGTACCGTTCAGGGCAATGGCTGAGTCAATGCTCGCGGCGCTTAGCGGTATTAGGCCCTTCTGCCAGGCATAACCGATCAGGAACAAGTTGGCGCCGATAGCATTGCCCAGCACCGAGATTGCGACCGCTGTGGCGTCGACCCCGAAAATGCGGTTGGGGTCAGACCGCTCCGCGATGGCGTCAATCAGTTCACGCCCGCTGAGGCTCAGATCCGGGTTGGCAGCAAATGCGCTCGTCGGCGCGACGAATTCGTTATAGACGACTGCCGTACGGCAGGGGCGCATTTTTCCGAGACTTTCAGGGCCACCGGCCACGACCAGATCGCATCCGATCACCAAATCCGCCGAGCCCTGCGGGATCCTGACCGCCTGATCGAGCGCCTCCTTAGGGGAGAAGCGCAGATGGCTCATAACTGCGCCGTTGCGTTGAGCCAGTCCCGATATATCCAGTACAGTGCATGGCTTGTTTTCAATATGCGCGGCCATACCCAGAATCGCGGCGATGGTGACGACGCCGTTTCCACCGATTCCGCAGACCAGGACGCTGAAGACATCCTCAAGCTGCGGGATAGTGGGAGCGGGCAATTTAGCCATCAGCGCGGCTTCCGAGCCTGCAGCCGTCTCCGCGCGTGCGCGCAGCGTACCGCCGGTTACGGTTACGAAGCTGGGACAGAATCCTTTGACGCAGGAAAAATCCATATTGCAGACGGATTGATTGATTCGCCGCTTGCGGCCAAGTTCTGTCTCGATCGGTTCGATTGCGATGCAGTTCGATTGGATGCCGCAATCGCCGCAGCCTTCGCAAACGTCCGGGTTGATGAATAACCGCTTGGGCGAATTTGGCACCTTGCCACGTTTGCGCAGGCGCCGACGCTCAGTTGCGCAAGCCTGGTCGTAAACCAGGGCTGAGACGCCCTTCCATTCCCGCAATTCCCGTTGAACGGCATCGAGTTCGTCACGGTGGTGGAAGCTGCATATCCCGGGAAAACCGGAGCGGTCTCCGAATTTCGTCGGGTCGTCACTGACCACGGCAATCCGCTTCACGCCTTCGGCAAAAAGCTGGCTGGCGACATGGGGTGCGGTTACCTCGCCCTCGAAACGCTCTCCTTCGATCGGCTGACCGCCCGTCATGCCGACCGCGCCGTTCAGCAATATCTTGTAGGTGATGTTGACCCCGGCAGCGACGCAGGCGCGGATCGCCAGAAGGCCCGAATGGAAATAGGTGCCGTCGCCAAGATTTTGAAAAATATGCGACGTATCGACGAACGGCGCCTGACCGATCCAGGGCGCACCTTCACCGCCCATCTGATAGAGCGAGAGCGTCCGCCGGTCGGGCATCCAGGTGGCCAGCCCATGACAGCCGATCCCCCCCATCGCTTTCGATCCGTCCGGAACCCGCGTTGAAGTATTGTGCGGGCAGCCGGCGCAGAAGCTTGGCAGGCGCATCAAATTCCCCCTGCCGGCAGCAAAGCCGACGGGAGTGGCGGCGGCGGTTGCCGCCTCCACAATCGCGCGCATCTGCGGGTCGTCTGCCAAGCGCAGATAGCGGGCAGCAATTGCTAGCAGCACACGGTCCGGGTCGAGTTCCCCAACCGAACTCAGCAGTGGGGCTCCTGCCTCAGTACGTTTGCCGGTCAAACGTGGGCGTTCGGCCTCAGGCACATTGTAAAGGATTTGCGCGATCTGACCCTCGATCACGTCACGTTTTTCCTCGACAACGAAAATCTCTTCAAATCCGCGGGCAAAGCCAGTCAGATTGACCGGCTCCAGAGGCCAGACCATGGACACTTTATAGACCGCAATACCCAGTTCCTCGGCGCGCTGTTGATCCACTCCGAGGCGTCTTAAGGCCTCGATCACGTCGAGGTAGGATTTGCCGGTCGTGACGATGCCCAGCCTCTTGCGACCTGTCCCGCCGAGGCGAGTTCCGTCCAGCGCGTTGGCGCGGGCGAAGGCCTGGGCGGCGAGTAGGCGCGATTCGAACAACTGCCGTTCGGCCTGAAGCGGCAGTACACCCAGTCGAATATTCAACCCTGCCGGCGGCATCACGAAATCGGTAGGGATCACGATCGGCGAGCGATTTGGGTCGATATTGACCGAAGCCGAACTCTCGACCGTGTCGGTGACGCATTTGAAGCCGACCCAGCATCCGCTGTAACGGGATAGCTCAAAGCCGACGAGGCCTAGGTCGAGATATTCCTGAACATTTGCGGCGTGCAAGATCGGCATGCCGAAATGGATCAATGCATGATCGCTCTGATGCGCCACGGTGGAGGATCGAGCGCCATGATCGTCGCCGCACAGCACAAGGACGCCGCCCTTTGCGGCGGAACCGGCAAAGTTGCCGTGCTTCAGAGGGTCCCCCGAACGATCGACGCCGGGACCCTTGCCATACCACATGGCGAATACACCATCATATCGGGCGTCGCCCAGCAGCCCGACTTGCTGGCTGCCCCACACCGATGTAGCCGCTAGATCTTCGTTGACCCCCGGCTGGAAGTGAACGTGATTTTGCTTGAGATGGCGTTCGGCCTGCCAAAGGGCGAGGTCGTAAATGCCCAGCGGCGATCCTCGATAGCCCGATATGAACCCCGCGGTATTCAGTCCCTGTGCCAGATCGCGGGCACGCTGCATCATCGGCAGCCGGACGAGGGCCTGCGACCCGGTCAGATAAACCCGACCGTCGGTCTGCGTATATTTGTCGTCGAGCGTGATCGAAGTCATCGGTCGCGTCCCCGCAGTGCGCCGTGCGCCGGCGTCAACTCATTTGCATCAATTCGATCGTTGTGCCGAGACCGTCCGCAATTTGCGCCACAGTAACGCCGGGGCGCAACACACGCGGCGGTACAGGTACTGGAAATCCGGCCAGGCCAACTGCATCAACGATTTCTTGTAGATTCTCAACAGTCAGTGTGAGGTAACGCAGACCGCTCTGCGAGGTAAAACCGTCAGTGCTGGCGTGATGCGGCGGTTCCTTCTCCAAAACCAAAATTCTGAGGATACTGTCGCCGCAGCGCAGTCGCTTGACGATGCCGATACCCGGGAACGGCACTTCGCCGTCTTCAGGAAAGCCGAGCAAGTCTCGATAGAAACGCATCGCGACGTCCCCCTGTGTCGTCAGCAACCCGGCATCGAGCGACTGCTTCGCGAGTTTTGCTGCCATGTGCGCCAAGGCCTCAGTTCGTGGTTTGGCTCGCCGCGGCCTGAATGGCTTCGGCGGTCAAACCCTTATGTCCCCAAATGTCGCCTTCGACGAACTCCCGAGGGGTCCAGTCGTCGGAGACCCTGATCGCTTCGCAACCGATTTCGACATCAAAACCCATTGGGCTTCGCATGTAGAACGACAGCATCCTGTCGTTAGCGTGCCGGCCGAGTGTGCTGGTTACCAGGATGCCGGCAGCTTCTGCGCGCTCAAGGCACTGCCCGACCTGATCTACATCGCTAACCTGCAGCATCAGGTGGTGAAAGCCGTCGATCGGACCCACTCTGGTCAAGCCGACCGTGTGATGCCTTGGGTTACAGTGATAGAAATTGGCCGACATATTTTCGCCGAAACGAATATAGTCCGTCAGCCTGAAGCCCAGGACACGAATATAGAAATCCTGACTGTCTTTCAGGCGATCGACCAGCAGATTGATATGGCCCAGCCCCATATCGCCCGTGTCGAACCGCGCGCCGCGCGGAGATTGAAATTTCCGGTCGAGCGTCGGGCCGTAGAACAGTTCGATGGGGTTGCCGGTCGGATCGCGGGTATGGGCAATTCCGGTGACTGCGCGGACTTGCGCTTGTGTCTGGTTGCCCATTCGCGCATCGAAACCGGCTTGGTTCAATTCGGCTACGGCCTGTTCGAGCGCAATTGCGCTGTCAAGTTCAAAACCCATGTAGAGCAGTCCTCGGCGAGCCGTGACGGGATGGATCGCAATACGCCACTGCCAGTCGTCGGCTTTGAGATAGGCCGACCCGTCCTGCGCGATTCCGCAACCGCCGGATGCCGGTCCTGAAGCTGGGACGGCCGGGATTCCCCAGGATTCACCCGGTACGGCGCGTGCGGGCATAAGCCCGAGAATGTCCGTGCAATATCTCAGGCAGGCAGCAGGATCAGTGGCCGCGACGCCGATATAACCCAATCCCCGAATTTTCATTTTAATCCCCCATCCGATCGCGACCAAAGTCGTCCTGCGCAGGATCCTTACGATGAAAACGGATCGGCACGCGGGTAAAGCCTAACAGAAACTCTCCGTAGGCGGTCTCGCATTCTGCCTCCACGAGTGCGTAGTCTCCGACACCCGCAAGTAGTTCTTCGAGCATAATGCGTCCGGCGACTGGCGCCAGATTGGCGCCCAGGCAGACATGTCCACCGATGCCGAACGTCAAATCGCGCGGTCCATCGCGATGAATGTCGAATTGCTCCGCATCTGTGAATCTCTCTTCGTCACGATTGGCTGAAGCGTAGACGAACAGGAGGTTATCGCCTGTCTTGATTTCCTTGCCGCTCAGCGAAAAATCCCGACGCGCGCGGCGCGCCAGCATATTTGTCGGCTGATAAAGCCGCAAAGTCTCGCGGTATGCGGCGGGAATGAGCGATTGGTCGGCAAGAACTTGGGCTTTCTGGTCTGGATGTTGAGCCAAAAGATAGATGGTGCAGGCGACGGATAAGGGTGTCGTTTCGGAGCCGGTAACCAAAAGCGAGAAAAGGTAAAAGGTCAGTTCCTGGTCGCTCAGTCTGCGGCCGTCGACCTCGGCGTCGATCAGCGCCTTGGTTTGGCGGACAACGAGGGTCGGGTTGCGGCGCAGGTTCGCTACATGGGCCGCTAGCGCTCCGAACAAGGTTCCGGCTGCAGCCTGATTGCGCTGAGATCCGCCGCCGACCTGGCCGCGCTCGCGATGCTGCATGTCATCGATGAGTGCTCTGAACTCTTCAGACTGCTCTTCGGTGAAACCGAGATCATGGCCGACATTGTGGCACATCACGCGGTTGGCAAAGTCGCGATAGACATCGAACTTTCCCGACGAAAGGAGCGGCTGCAATATCTTGCTAACCAATGCGCGAATGCGTGGTGCTTCGGTATCGATGGCTTCCTGGGAGTAAAAAGGCGTCAGGAATGCGCGCCAGCGGCGGTGATCGGGAACATTCATCGTCATGAATGTCGTCGGACACGGCTCCCCCAATAGAAGCTGCCCGGGAGTCTGACCATGCGTGTAGTCCAGGGCGCTTTCGTCCAGGCTTGCCTTCCAAACGTCGCTGAAACGCGTCAGCGCCCAGGCCCTTCTGCTTTCGATATAGTGGGGGCAGCCCTCGGCCCGCATTTCCCGATAAGCGGGGAAAGGATCACTCATCACCGAGTCGGAAAAAGGGTCGTAATCGACGGCCATCTTATCCCCGTTTCGACGCCTTCTGGCGCTCGCCGCAACCAGCGTCTGCTGGGCCGTTATTCGACACTACGGGTACCATAATCTTGCTGTCAATAATACTTGCGCGACCTTGGCGGTCGCTCGGTTCTGGCAGTCCATATCCGAAGAAAAGCTTAGACGTCACCGTCGCTTGGCACGTCAAGCAAGGCCGAGTACGGCTGCCAGTTCGGCCGCCGGTGTTGACCGAACGCCTGAGGTCCTTCGGCTGCGTCAGGATGAGCACTTTGAGCTATCAGTAATTTCCAGCCGTGCTGCAGGGCCTGGTTCAACCCCATATCCTGCGCCTGCCATATCGCCTTTTTCGTTCTGGCCAGCGCTGATGGCGAGTGACGGCGAATCTTGTTCGCCATTGCGAATGCGCGGTCGAGCAATTCGCCGGCCGGCGTTACCTCATCGACCAGTCCGAGGCGAAGGGCCTCCTGCGCGCCTAGCCGCTCTGCGCCCCCCATCAGCGCCATCCGCAAGACCGCACCGATCGGCATCCGCCGGCACAGTGCAATCGGCTCGAGGGCGGAGGCAAAACCGATAGCAACATGGGAGTCGAAAAAGGTCGCAGTTTCCGAGGCGACGACGATATCCGCGTCTGCGATGAAATGCAGACCGCCGCCGACGGCCATCCCGTTGACAGCGGCGATGACCGGTTTCCAGACCTCGTTCTGTAATGAACTCCATTTAATCGACTGAAGCGTACCGGCAGTCGGGTCATCGTCCGATTTGGGCAGGTCGTTAAGGTCCGCCCCAACGCAAAATGCCTTGGGCCCCTGTCCGGTGACGATTGCGACTTGCGCATTGTCGTCCGCTTCAAAATGCCTCCAGACCAGCGGCAATTCGCGGTTCATGTCGCTATTGAGGGCGTTCAATCGCTCCTCTCTCGCCAGCGTTATCAGCGCAACGCCATCACGCACTTCGTAAATGAGAGACTTATACTCCATGCGCCCCGCCTATCCTTAAGGGCACGGGCCCATGGATAAGCCCGCTTACGACGACAGCGAGCAAGGTGCGCAGTGCGCCTATAGAGACGTCGCCTGGCGTAAAAATCGTTCGCAGTATTACCGGTCCCCAAATCAAATCGACTGCAAGTTCCAGGTCCGTGTTCTTAGGCAAATCTCCCCGAAGTATCGCACTGCGCAGAATTGCTTTTGTGGGCTCTCTCCGGCGTTCGATGACCGGGTCCAGGGCTTCGGCCAATTGCGCGTTATGCGACCGCTCGAAGACCAGCGCGGGCAAAGCCCCGCCGAGCGGCGTTTGCCGAATAAGGTCGACCAGCTGCATGACGATGTCGAGCAAGTCGTTCAAGAGGTCGTCGCTATTCTTTGGCTCAAGAGGGGGCGACCGGTCGAACGCGGCCAAAACCATATGTTCCTTCGACGGCCAACGACGATAGATCGTAGATTTGCTTGCCTTGGCGAGAGCCGCGATTTTGTCGGTGGTCAAACCGCCATAGCCTTCGCGTGCGAGAATCTGCATGGTCGCATCCAGGATCGCTTCTTCAGAGGCCAAACTGCGCGGTCTTCCCGGGCCGCGCGCTTGTGCAATTGCCGTCGATATGCTCACGCATCTACCTCTTCGGGCTGTCCCTGTCGCACTGCGGATATCATCAGGATTTCGGCGCCAGCACGCTTTGCGGTACAGACAGTTCCTTTTTAGAATGGCCCTCGTCAATAGCGAAGGGCTGCAAATGCGGAATGGCGATTTAGCTCATGGGGAGTTGGTAAATGGCTGAAGCGATAAATCGGTTTCCAGCTTCGCACCGCGACTTGCTGGATCTGCGGGGATTGAGCTTCGTGTCGACCATCAGACCCGACGGCCTGATATCGACTCATCCAGTATCGACTCTTTGGGACGGGAGCCGCTTGAGTTTCAGTACCGCAAAGTCTCGGGGCAAATATCGCAACCTGCTCCAGGATGACCGGGTTTCTCTGTGCATTCCCGATCCGAAAAATGCGATGCGCTATCTAGAAATTCGCGGCCGAGCCCAGCTCGAGGATGATCCCGACCGCAGCTTCATCGATTTAATAGCCAAGGAATTCATGGGATTGGAGAGCTATCCCTATGACCCGCCCGGGATCGCGCGGGTAACCGTCACAATTTTGATCGAGCAGATATCCGCCCTCTAGCCCGGCGATCCTAGATATTATGCGCCGGTAAAGACCGGCTGGGTCTTGGCCTTGAATGCCGTCAGTGCGTTCTGAAAGTCCTCAGATTCGATTACCAAAGGCAGATAGTCGAGTTCGGCGCGAAGGGCGTCTTCCAGGTTTTCGATGCCGTTGCCATAAGCAGCCTTTGTGTAGGCGATCGTTAGAGGTGCGGACTGAGCATATTTTCCGGCTTCGATCATTGCTTGTGCAAGCGCTTCACCGGGTTCGCTCACCTGGTCCGCAATTCCCAGAGTCACTGCGTCTGTGCCGGCTATTTGTTCCCCCAGCGACAGCATGCGCCGCGCTGCGACCAGACCGACCCGTGCTTTCAGAGTGTAATAGATTCCCAGGTCGCCGATCAGGCCAAGCCGCGCGAAGGCGGTGCCAAAGCGGGCAGTACGCGACGCAACGATCCAGTCACAGGCCAAAGCGATCGAGAATCCGCCGCCAAAGGCCAAGCCCTCGACCGCGGCAACAACCGGTTTCGGGCCGCAGAACAGGGCGCGGATAAGCCCGTGGACCTCCAGCATATTTTGTCGAGTTTCAATTGCGCTGGGCCGCGGCGCCGCTACGTCGACGCGGGATAGGTCCGCGCCGGCGCTGAAATGCCCCTGCGCCCCGGTCAGCACGATCGCACGGCAATCACGATCGACCGCCAAATCCAAGAGATGCTGGGTAAGGGTGCGGCGCATCTCGGGACAAAAGGCGTTGCGCCTTTCCGGTTTACACATGGTGAGCACTGCAATCGGACCGTTGCGATCGAGTTTAACGAGTTCGCTCATTTTTGCATTCCCCCTACCGACGCTGAGCTTTGGTCCCGCCATCCAGCTTTAGCACTCTAAGCGCATTTTCACGTAGGAATTTGGGCCACACCTGGGGACGGAATGGGACATTCGGGAGTTCCGAAAAGCTGCGCTCGAGCGACAGACCCGAAGGGTAATAGCCCGCATACATGACTTTGTCGGCGCCACGGCTGTTGGCGTATTCGATGATTTCCTTGGGGAAGAATTTCGGTGCGAAGGCGCTGGTCGAGTAATAAAGATTCGGCCATTTCAACATCAATTTGACCGCCAGATCGGCCCATGGCTCGCACCCGTGGCGGAAAATGAATTTCAGTTCCGGGAAGTTCCAGCAGACCTCATCGACCAAGCCGACATATTGAGTCTGGAAGGGAAACCGCGGCCCGGGGACGCCGCTGTTGACGAAAATCGCAATATCGAGCTCGACGCATTTTGCATAAATCGGGAATACCCGTTTGTCGTCGATCGCTACATTGACTCCGCCGGGGAAGAAACTCGCGGCGACAATGCCGCCTTGCTCATAGGCGCGGGTGAGGGCGCGTACCGCATCCATGCCCTGGTTGGGGTCAGTCATAAAGCAACCGGCAAAGCGGTCAGGGTGCAGTTTCAGCGCTTCGATTGAGAGATCGTCGTTCGCTGTTAGGACCGCGACATCGATATTGAAGCGATCCATCTCCCGCAATGTATCGCCGATCGGGTCTTCACCCCGTTCGACCGTCACGGGGTTCTTGAACATATATCCTGCGGGATGAACAAAGGCCTGGGTTCGGCTTTCCTGGTCTCTCAGAACCTGGGCAAACTGCTTGGACCAATTGCGATTGCGATAGGGTAAATCCAGCATCGTATCGACGACGCCGATATTCGTCGGCATGACCATTATCGAATCTTCCAGTTCAAGTCCGTCGAGGCGACTGATACACCATGCCGATCGAGCGGAGATCCATTCCGAGGGGGAAGCATACAATGTCGCCGATGCCGATGTCAGGGATTCGTGTATTGGATCTGACACGCGTCCTTGCCGGGCCGTTAGCGGCTCAAACGCTCGGCGATCTCGGCGCCGAGGTCATTGCGTATGGTCGCCGATCCCATCCGCTATTCCAGCACACCGATCGCGGACTATACGCTGCTGCCGGAATCGGGAGCCGACACAAAGCAGGTTTTGAGTGAGCTATTGGGAGCGGACGCTGAGGAATATTGCCGCCTGCGCGATTTGAATGTCGTCAGCTAGAGATCGGAATAGGCTTCCTTGCCCACTGCCGTTACTGGCGTGAAACGTCGCAGATAACGATCCGCGTCTCGGTCAAAGAGTTTGGAATGAGGCGGCATGTTTCGACATCGAGCAGCAGCCCATAGTTTGAAAGGGCCTGGTCGATATTGGCCCTTTTTTGCGGTGTCGAGAAAACGATGCTGAATGGCCCCTGATGTTGCGCAATCTTAGACTGGGCAAGATCGAAAAACCGTGTCGGCGGTGTATAGGGCGGCATCATGAAATTGCTCTCGATCCGGACGATCGGAAAATCCGCCGGGAATCCGCTCGCTAGAAACCCCATAGGATCCGACCCTCCGGCCATTAGCACCATCGTGCCGGCCGGCTTCGGCGGAATAGACATTTCTACATAACGATCATGCCAAGGGCCGCGATCCCAAATGCCCCTTTTGGTGCCGAAGATCGAGAGAGCAAAAACGACGAGGATGAGCGCCGTTCGAAGGTGAACCGGACCCGGACACAGAGCGAATGCCGCTATAAGCCCCAAAGGGGCTAGCATCTCCAACGGGATGGCATAGCGGTAGATGCCGAACATCACGAGCCAAACGAGGTAGCTGAACACGATCGCAGCAACGAGGAATCGTGAAAATACCGGCTCCACGAAGGTGTCGGTTCTGGCTTCCGGCGGATCCTCCACACGCAGTCTGCGGCGGACAAAATATTGCAGCAGCGCCAACGGAAGTATGATGTAAAGCGCCAGGATAGCAGGACCGCGCTGCCGTATTTCGCCCACCAAACCTGGGTCCAGCGTGAAGTAGACCGGGAAGAAAACGGCATGCCAAAGCGATTTGGGCAGAAATTGGCTATCGCGAAAATCAAAGTGAATATCGGCCAGCGGCGACTGAAGGATGTTGTTGAAATATGGAAACAGTGGGCTGCCGTATGCGTGGGCCAGATGGAGCATCCAGAATCCTGACGTCAGAAGGATTCCTGCGAAGGCCCCCGCGCCGTAGGAGCCCGCACGCATTGTTCGATTCCTTACGGAGCCAGGCAAAGTTAAGATCGCAAGCCCGATGCCCGCGACATACAGCAAGTGAGGTTGCTTCGCCGCCGCCGCCGCCCCGATCAGAATGCCGGCTAGGCCGGTTCCGATCATCTGACGGCCGCAATTTGCGATGTTGCGGTTGATCAGCAACAGGCCCGAAAGCAGGCCGAGACTGACTATATTGTCCCAAAAATCGGTGCCGAGCTCACCCAAAACACCGCCGCCGCTCATCCCGACGATGGCGGCGGCAATCGACAGAAGTGTACGGGGCATTGGCGGCTGCGGCTTGAGCATCGCATATGCCAGACCGTACAGAAGGAGTCCGTTCAGGCCCTGAATCGCCCCAAGGAGGAACCCTAGGACGCGTGCCGGCAAATGCGTGGCGGCAAGGTAAAAAGGGACATCGAGTATCGGGTTATAAAATGATTGGATCTGAGCAACCAGCAGGTCACGATCGCTGCGATGGTTCAGAAATGCGTATGCGTTGTACCAATGATAGTTTCGCAAATCCCAATTGATATCCTGACCGAACGCCAGGGATAACCCGCCGTAAATCAGCGGGAAAACCAGAAAAAAGGCCATTGAGATGCGGCCGGCCCGCTCGGTCGGCGACTGTGAAAATGGATCGGAATTAATAGCGGGCCTCAAATCTTCACTGAGCAGCGGCCAACGCCTCAATCGTTTGGCTCGCCGAACCGCACTCAGCTTGTTGTTTCTTTCTACTTCGGGCGACGAGTTTATGCCCGTTCGGCGTGTCAGATCACAAGCTTTGCGAGCATAGATTTCGCTAATCGGCCCAGAGCTTTTCAACTCGCGAGTGCAAACAGCAGAGATGCGGGGCGTCATTTCGCCTGATGTGGCGATCAGGTCAGCTCGATGAGGGATCAAGGCCTTCCAGCACGACGAATTCTGCCTGACAAGCGCCATCGCGCAATGATTTGGCCGCTTGATATTCAGGTGAGTCGTAAAACTCTCTGGCCAATTGGAAAGTCGGAAATTCGACAATCGCCAGTCGTCGGGTTTCTTGTGGGCCTTCCAGGGTAACGCTCTCGCCGCCCCTGGCGATGAAGCGGCCTTGATATTTCGCGATGGCAGCCGGGGTCAGCGCCATATAGTTCCGATAGCGATCCAAGTCGTTCACTTCCACGCGAATGAGAAGATAAGCGGACATGTTTGTTCAGCCTCTCGAAGCGCTTGCGGGGGGGGAGAAGAACCTCAAGCACGCGGCGGTTATAGTCCAAGCAATATTGCCTATGATGATCGTGCCCACAGGCGTGGTGTAAGAGCGGCAGGGCCGTCTTGATCTCCGGCTCGATCAGCCGGGTCTGTTATGCGGCCACTGCAGACAGCATAACGATCGGATCATCGCTCAACGGGGCGATAGTTTCCAGGGTCATGTATCTGGCTCGCTGAACAGCCCATTCATCGTTCTGCTCGAGCAGGATCGCGCCGACCAAGCGGGTAATGGCCCCTCGTTGGGGAAGATGCCGACGACGTCGGTGCGTCTTTTGATTTCGCCATTGAGACGCTCGATCGGATTGGTCGAGTGGAGCTTGGTTCTGTGCGCGACCGGGAAGCTCATGTAGGCGAACACGTCGTTTTCCGCCTCGTCCATGAAGGCTGCCAGTTTCGATACCCTGGGGCGGAGTTGATCGGCGCCCTGTAGCCGGTTTGCGGCGGGACGAAGCGGCCGACGAACTGGATCGTCTGCTAGCGGACAAGCACCTGGCCGGACACGGATTCGGGCATGCGAAGATCACGGCATTGGATAACGGCACTGACCGGGTCATGTGGCTGGCACAGTGCTTTACCCAGTCGAGGTGACCGAACGCCGATCGCAGGTCGCCCCCTCAAACTCGGAGCGCGGTAAGCAAGGGATCGACACTAGCAGCGCTATGCCGGGTTTTCCGCCTCGATCATCTTGACGATGTCGAGATAGGCATTTTTCACCCGGACGATCTTGAATCCGGCCCTGTGAACATTCGCGACTGTATCGCGGTTGAGGTCGGGTCCGTTGCGGCGGGTGAGGGGTGTCATCAGGTCCTGCAATATGCCGAGAGGACCGATTCGGCTGCGCACATGTTCGAACATCAGGATGCGGCCGCCGGGTTTAAGAACTCGGCGAAGCTCGCTCAGGCCGGCGACCGGTTTGGGTACCGAGCAGAAGGTGCAAACGGTTGCGACGGTATCGAAGCTAGCGTCAGGAAAATCGAGAGCTGTCACGTCCATAGCGTCAAGCTCGATCTGTCCCTGATATTCCCCGACTTTAAGCCGTGCGCGCTCCAGCATTTTCGGGCTGATATCAATTCCGACAATGTGGTGGCCGGGCGGAAAAAACTTGAAATCGTTACCGGTGCCTACCGCAACCAGCAGTGTTTTGCCCTTTATCTTGGCGAAAAGGCTCCGCTTGGCTGCGGCGAAACGGCGGTCGTCGGCCTGGGATAGAAAATCGAACGATCCGGCGAGAGAATCCCACTTGGCCTGGGTGACGAGGTCCATCGGTCAATCCGCCCCTTCGACGACGACGGCGCGCAGCGCCCGGTCGTAAACATGCAGGGCAAAAACCACGACGATGCCGAAGATGATGCCGACGAGCGTGCAGCTGCTCCATTCGACAGACCCTGCGCCCATCGAATCCCGCATGCCGAAGGCCATTCCGCCGTACATACCGATCAGCGATGCCGGCATCATCGTTTGAAACATGCCCAGGAACGGCGCCAGGATAAAACCCAGCACAAAATGCAGGACCATGCCGATCGCCATGCCAAGCAGCATCGCGATCACCATATCCATGCCCGGCTGGACGATGGCATGGACCGCCAGCGCCGTTCCCGCGCCGACCACCGCCCCCGCCACATAATCCCCAATTACAAACCACATGCGTGAATCCTACGCGAAAAGCCGCCTGCCGCAACGAACATTTTGCTGGTCTGCCGTAAGAATTATCGAATGGGCGAGAGGGTCTTGAATCAGTCGAAGGCCAACGTATATTCGCAACTATGAATATACGTAAGGAAGCAATGGTAGAATCCGCCGGGCGTGCCAGCGAACTTCTTAAGTCTCTGGCCAACCGTCACCGTTTGCTGATCGTTTGCCAACTTGTGGAGGACGAGCGATCGGTTGGTCAGTTGGGGGAATTTCTCGGAATCAGAGATTCGACGGTCTCCCAACATCTGGCCCTGCTGCGCAAGGATGGAATCGTCTCTACGCGGCGGGAAGGGCAGACGATCTGGTACTCGATTTCCAGTGTGCCGGCGCGTGAAGTGCTTGAAACGCTCTACAAGGTCTACTGCACCTGATCGCGAGCGGGCGCTGATCGGAAAATGAAAGGTGAATAAAATGGACGCCAAAAACCAACTGCAGGATATATCGCCTGCCGAAGTGCGGGACATGCTAGCTGCGCGGTCGATTGTTCTGATCGATGTCAGGGAACCTGAAGAGTTCATGGCCGGCCGCATCGCCGGAGCGCTGTTGTTTCCGCTTTCGACCTTCGATCCCACCGCTTTACCGCCGCCCAGCGCGTGCAAAGTCGTCTTTCATTGCGGTTCGGGTAAACGTTCGGCGATGGCAGTCGCGCGATGCCAGGAACTGGGAGTTGCTCACCATGCACATATGACAGGCGGATTGGGTGCCTGGAAGGCAGCAGGATTGCCGGTCGTGTGAGCCGATAAGTTAAACTTGGGTCCAATGATCTATGTCAAAGCATATTGTCCAAAGTTTCGGGACAAAGGGATATGCAATGGAAGCCTATACCCACAGCCCCGTTTGATCGCGATCTAGAATTGGCGGTCGTGTTCAGGGACAAGCCGCACGCGCTCTTCTTTCCGGCGCGTCGGTTTCTGCACGGCTGGGTGAATGCCATGACAGGCGAGACGATTGAGGTTTATCCCACGCATTGGCGGGAATGGGGCCGTGCGCCTGAACCCAGAGCGACGTCTAGGCCGTCCCCTTAGCCTTTGGGCCGGGCTTTCCGCTTTCCAACTCGTTCAATATCTTTTCCTCTTCGGCCAAAAGCTGAAGAAGACGGTTCCGCTTAGCGGTGTCGGTTTCCGCTTCCAGCAGCTTACGGAAGTGCTGGATATTCAGTCGAGCTATGAACAGGTCCATTCACTGAACTCCGGCGATCGGCTGAGCGAAGAGCTAAGCAGGAGCGTTATCCAGATGGCATTAAGCGTCCTTATTTCCGATATGTCGCACGTCAGTGCCGTAGTCGCAACGTCAATGTAATTTTATCCCTTGATCGGAATGCACGCTATTCACAAAAACGGCTGTCCGCCCGAGCACACCCAAGGAAATGTCTGAGATTGTTGCCAAAGGATAAAATTCACTGAGCCGATTACCTTTGCGATATAGTAAGATATCGATCGGAGCTATCTTGTTAGATCGCTGCCGCTGGAACTGAAGAAGACGAAATTTGCTCCTGAAGAAATCTAAATTTTTAGGTTTTCAATTGTCTTTTTTCCACGGCTGGTAATTTGTCGATGCTTGCAGCTTCACCCATTACCAATCTGCTCCTGGTACTTGGCCTCGGGTTTTTCTTCGGTCTTGCATTCGAGGAGTTTTATGGCCGCGACGGGCAGGCGCGGCCCGGCGGAATTCGAACCTTTCCATTGCTCGGTCTTTCAGGAGCTTTGCTATATCGACTGGACAGTGTTCATCTTTTGCCGCTCACGGCGGGTCTGCTGGTGCTGGGTCTGTGGCTCGGACTCTTCTACTGGCGCCATTCGGGCGAAACCGATGCTGAGGCCTGCCAAATGTCGGACTGATGGTGCCGACCTGTAATTTGTTGGCGTTTCTGATCGGGCCGGCGGCGCTATCGGAGCCGCCCTGGATCGCGGTGGGGGTGACGGTCACCGCAGTACTGCTTTTGACAGCGCGGGCTAAGCTTCACGAGTTCGCCCGGCGGGTCGAGCTCGGTGAGATTGTTACCGCCGGCAAATTCATGATCCTGGCCGGGTTGATGCTGCCGCTTCTTCCCAATTCTCCCATCACGCGCTTCACCGATTTAACACCTCACCAGGTTTGGCTTGCGGTACTCGCCGTCTGTACGGTTTCCTACACTAGCTATTTGCTTCAGCGCTATGTTGCGCCGCCAGGAGCGGTATTGTGGAGCGCATTTCTCGGCGGTCTCTATTCCTCGACCGCCACGACGGTTGTTCTGGCGCGTCGCGCCAATGCCGAACCGGATACTCTGGGCCAGCTCCAAAGCGGCATTATTTTGGCATCCGCCATTATGTATCTTCGGCTGTTGGTCATTGTCGCCATATTCAATTGGTCCCTGGCGAGGGTTCTCGCTCCGGCGCTTCTCATACTCTCGGCGCTGGGTTTGTTGATGGCAGGAATTTGGTATTGGCATGAGCGCGGTGCCTCGCATCCGGCAGCCGCGGCCACACCGCCGACCAATCCGCTGGAGTTGAGCGCAGCCTTCATATTTGCGGCCTTGTTTATAGCCATTTCGCTTGCATCGACATGGGTCAAGACCAGTTACGGTTTGGGCGGCATCGAACTCCTGGCGGCCATCGTCGGCTTCGCCGATATCGATCCTTTTGTCCTTAGCATGGCTCAGGGTGGGGCGCCGGTGCTGCCGGTGTTCGTGGCGACCGTCGCCATTTTGATAGCGGCAGCATCGAACAATATCCTCAAGGCCGTTTACACCGCCTCATTCGCAGGAACGCGGGCGAGCATCGTTCCCGTTTCAGGGCTCGTGGTGCTGGCACTGGCTGGGCTGGCGGCGGCTTTCTGGATCAGGCAGACCCACTAACAGCCTGCCAGCCTGCCAGAAACAGGGACAATACGCGCTCGACATAGCGGGATAAGTCTTCTCCGGACCCCAGCGCCCTATGGCCGAGCAGGGCATGCAGATGGGGCCCATAGGCGACACCGGCAACGAACTGTTCCGCGGCGAAATCCATCAGGGTGGGAGCCGTACCAGGGGGCGCCGTGCGTTCGAGAACTGTGCGGGCAATCGCGATCGCCGGCTGATAGGCGCGTTCGAGGCATATCGCAGAAATTTCCGGGAAGCGTTCCGCCTCGGCGATTATCAGCCGCTGAAGGGCTGTCGTTTCGGGGTTTAGGGCGGCTTCGACCAAACTGACTGCGACCCGCCTCAATCCGGTCGCAAGGTCGCTATTTTCTGCCAACTCATTGGGCGGCGGCAGAAGCTTTCGTATCTGATGATCCACAACCGCCTGGAATAGATCAGACTTGGAAGCATAGCGCCGGTATATCGTATTTTTACCCACTCCAGCGGTCACTGCGACGTTTTCCACGGCGACGCCGGCATAGCCGTCACGCATAAAAAGTCGCGCTGCGCAGGTTACGATATGCGCGCTTAAAAGCTCCGCGTCTTTGCGGGATGGACGTCCGCTTTTGCGCGGGTGGATAGGGGCGTTTGCGCGGGGTTTCATCGGGCGCTCTGACGGGGAACGCAAGGTCTTGCGCATATCGGATCGGAACCGTATCGTTCTTTTTCTCCGATCGCAATAAGCGAGCTTAGAGATGACCGCGATCGATCCATCAAAAGATGCAGTTTCGGGTGTGACGAAGGATACGAGCCGGACATGGCGCGGGCCTGCGCAAAGGCGAGTATTTTTGGTGGCGCTGTCGGTGCTTGTCTTGGTCGCAGTCGCCGGATTCGGCACGCATTGGCTGCTGGTATCTCGCTTTATGGAGACGACCAACGACGCTTATTTGAAAGCCGACGCTATGGTCGTCGCCCCTCGTGTATCCGGCTATGTCTCGGAAGTGCTGGTAAATGCGAATCAGGACGTCGAAGCGGGCCAGCTGCTGGTGCGAATCGACGACGGAACCTATCGCGCCCAATTCGCCCGCGCTCAGGCTCAGGTCGGCTCAGCCGATGCTACAATCAAGCAATTGCAGGCGCAGGTTGCACACGAAACGTCGCTCTTTGAGCAATCCGAGGCGTCTGCCACTGTCGCCGCTGCTCGGGCAGCCTACGCCGAACGCGAGGCTGCCCGGTTTGGACAGCTGGCTGAGAGCGGCGCGGTATCGCGTCAGCAGGTGGACCAATCGCGAACCTTGTCCGAGCAGGCGAATGCGGAACTGACCGACGCCCGTGCAGCCGTCACGAGTGCCAGCCGTGCGATCGATGTGCTGAAAGCCCAAATCGGGGAAGGCGAAAGCGCGCGCGAAGCGGCCAAGGCCGGCCTTCTAGCTGCCCAACTCGACCTTAACGCGACGGAATTGCGGAGCCGAATCAAAGGGCGCGTGGGCGACAAGACGGTCAGTATCGGTCAATTCGTGGCAGCCGGCACACGCCTCATGTCGGTGATCCCTCTGCAGGATATTTATCTGGAAGCCAATTACAAAGAGACTCAAATCGGCCGCCTGCGGATAGGACAACCGGTAGAGATCCGTTTGGACGCGATGCCTGATTTGGCAGTCTCGGGGCATGTCGAGAGCCTGTCTCCGGGAACCGGCGCACAATTCGCCTTGTTGCCGCCCGAGAATGCTACTGGCAACTTTACGAAGATCGTTCAGCGTGTGCCTGTGCGAATCAGTATCGAAGCAGGCCCCATGATTCGCGCCGCACTATTGCCGGGCTTGTCGGTCACTGCGACCGTCGACACCCGCTGACGGCGTAACGATGGAGAGCGATGGGATCGAAGCAGTCGACGAGCCGAAGGCGACGCTACGCGCATGGGTCGCGGTTATCGCCGGTACGATCGGTGCTGCTATGGTCACGCTCGATACTTCAATAACGACATCGTCATTGCCCCAAATTCAGGGCGAAATCGGCGCGACCATATCTGAGGGCACATGGATCATGACCGGCTATCTGGCGGCCGAGATCGTGGTTATTCCCATGAGCGCATGGCTGACCCGGCTTTTGGGATTGCAGCGACTGTTGATCAGCGCAGTTACGCTCTTTGTCGGTTTTTCGCTCCTTTGCGCGCTATCCACGAATCTGACCGAAATGATTGCGTTTCGTGTAGGGCAAGGTCTAACCGGGGCGGCGCTGATCCCATCTGCGCAGACGATTATTATGACGGTGCTCCCGCGCTCTAAGCAGTTGACAGGATTTGCCTTATTTACGACAGGGGCGATGATCACGCCGTCCTTGGGGCCAGTGATCGGTGGTTGGATTACCGATCATCTCGGCTGGCCCTATCTGTTTATCTTGAATGTGCCGATTGGGTTGGCCCTGATCGTCATGTTGATCGCCACGCTCGACAGCGTGCCGGCACGGCTGGCCGAGTTGCGCAATGCCGACTGGATCGGGTTGGTAATGCTGACGATCTCGCTGGCCTGCCTGACCATCGTGTTGGAGGAGGGGCAGCGCGAGGCCTGGTTTGAGTCGATACTGATAACGCGCCTCAGCCTGCTTAGCGCTGTCGCTTTCGGCATCCTGATTTTTGTGGAACGCAGGCACCGCAATCCGGTAATTCGTCTTTCGCTGTTTGCCGACAGCAGCTTCAGCGCCAGCCTGCTGATCAGCTTTATTTTCGGTGCAATCCTTTATTTCGGAGTGTTTTTCGCACCGACTTTTCTCGGCACGATTGCCCATTACACCTCTCAGCAAGTTGGCTTGGCGATGTTGTCCCTGAACGGCGCGTCGATGCTCTCCACACCATTGATCCCGGCGATCCAGAACAGATTCGGATCGCGCACGACGATCGCCGGCGGGTTGTTCTTGCTGGGTGTCGGCTGCTTTATGAACATTGATCTGACCTCGCTTACAACTGCCGACGAGCTGTTCTGGCCGCAAGTTGTTCGGGGAATTGGCCTATCTTTGGTGTTCATACCTCTGACACAGGTGGCGATGGCTACGGTTGTGCCTGAGAGCGCAGCGGACGCGTCCGGACTGTTCAATATGATACGCAATCTCGGTGGATCGGTTGGGCTAGCCGCCACCGCCGCCATTATCGACTGGCGCTCGGTGTTCCATTTCCAGATGATTTCCGAGGGGATTACAGGGAATTCCCGATTGCTGCAGCAGCAACTCCAAATCCTCGACGGCAAGCTGGGCGGCCTAGGCGCCGATTTGGCGCATAGCCAGGCTCAATCGATGGCTGCGCTTCGCCTGCAAATATCGCAACAAGGTCTGGTGATGGCCTATGCCGATGCCTTGTGGCTGTTTGGCATCGGCTTGTTCCTGTCGATGGGGACAGTGTTCTTGTTACGAAGACCCGGTGCCGGCACGGGCTCGGTTGCCCTCCATTGATAGTGAAGGCACGCGGTGGAGATTCGGCCTGGAGGCCGCGGTCCTTACTCGGCAGCGTGGGAGTCGTGCTGTGCCAGCGATTCCTTGGTTGTGTAGAAGGTCAGATCCTGACGCGGACGAAAGTTCAGAAATTGAAGGCCGGTGGGACCGGCTTTGAAGCCGTAGAATGTTTTCCCGGCGATGGCGAGCGACGTGCCGGGGCCCAACACGCGACTGCCCAGGTGCATTTCGCCGCCCAGGATATAGATGATCTCATCCTCGTCATGCGCGTGGATCTGGACCTCGGCGCGTGGTTCGTATCGCAACTCTACCAGCTGGGGTTCGCTGCTCGTGCCCGGTTCTCTGATACGGTAGCTGGCATTCAGCTCCCCCTCGCTGTAATTGCCTGTCATTCCCTCCGGCAGGGTTTCGCGTGAAAGCAACCAGCCGAAATTCGCCTCTGTTTGAATTCGAACGCGCGCCATATCGCTCTCCTAGGTTTCCAACCGATAAAGCCGTGCCGCAGTACGCCGGAACAGGTCGTCCTTTTCGGAATCCGTGAAGTCGGCTGCAATGCGCTTGAACGAATTCCACAGAACGTTATAGGCGCAGGCTTCACGGTCCATTGGAAAATTGCTCTCGAACATGCAGCGCTTCGGTCCGAATGCGTCGATGACGGTCATGTAATAGTCGCGCGTCGCCTTTGACAGTTCTTCCGAGCCCACCGCGATTGCACGCTCATGCCAGCCAAATCCGGTGATCGGCATGACAAAGCCGCCCAGTTTCACAACGACATTGTCGTGCTTGGCCAAGGCGCGAATCCCGTGCCGCCAGTTTTCAAATACTTCGCTGCGCCGTCCGGTATAAGGGCCTACGCCCACCGGCATTCCGATATGATCGAGAACGATATTCAGATTTGGCAGCGCATTGGCGAAGCGCGCGAGATCGGGCAATTGCGGATGGTAGATCCAGGTGTCGAAGCTGAGACCCCGGGCTGCCAACCGCATCGCGCCGCGCCGGAACGACGGTTCGTCCAGGATCGCCGGGTAGGCGTTGATCATGGTCATGTGGACCGTTTCGTCCGCATCCCAGGCGGCAAGATGGCGGATGCCGCGGAAACGCTCTGGAGACGCCGCCAAATGTGCGTCCAGGACCTCGTCCACCGCGTCGCCCAAGGTCAGGTCGGCATGGGCGACGATGCCCGCGCAGAAGCGGGTTCGGCCAGGGGGCAGGGCGGACACGATGGAATCGATCAGTTCGGTCTCGCCCACCGGCGCCAGAGCGGGGGGACCGCTTTGGCGGTATCCCCTGCGGCATTCGACGTAGACCGTGGCCAGAATATTATGTCCGTCCGCCATGTCGGACTTAAGATCGTCGATCTCATAGCGCATGCCATAGTGATTCATCAGGTGATGATGCGGATCGATGATCGGCAGTTCGGGCGATAAAATCGCTTCCCGTTCCGCCCCCGTACTGTGCTGGACCATATCAGTGCCTGGTCTGATTTCCCGTCAGCGAAACCGTGTAGGTGTCGCGCCCCGATCGCAGAACGCGACCGGATTCGACGCCGGTCAGACGGTTGTCACGCACGACCTCCTTGCCGTTCACAATCACATGACCGACGCCCACGGCGTCCGCATAGAGACGCCCAGCACCGCCGGGAAGATCGAACTTCGTATGGAGCGGTCCGCAGCCGATGCGATCCGGGTCGAACACCACAATGTCAGCCCAGTTTCCGACTTTGATGGTTCCCCGGTCGGTGAAGCCGATCAGTTCGGCAGGGGCCTGGGTCAAGAGATGAACCGCTTTTTCGAGAGACAGGAGTTGCCGCTCGCGCACAGCCGGACCGAGCACTTGTGAGGAAAAGGCGAAGGTGTCGATCATGTCGAGATGGGCGCCGGCGTCGGAACCGCCGATGACGGTGCGCCAATCCTGCCAAGTCTCTGCGCGTAGCCGATAGGTCGCATCATCGCCTCCGAACGCGGGGGGCGCAAACGAGGTTTTCAGGTTTTCCGAGAGGCACAGGTCGAGTAGCGCGTCGAATGGCTTTTTGCCCTGAATTTCCGCAATCTTGGCGACGGTCAGTCCCTCAAGCGGCTTGTTTGACGGCTCGAACACTTCGACGATCGTATAGGTCTCCCACCGCGCCAGCCCGCGGAATACGCCGGCCGCCTCGGAGTTGGCCATGCGGTCCAGCCGTTCCCGCACTGCCGGGTCGCGCAGCGCCTTCATACGTTCGTCGAGCGATAGCCGCGCAATTCCGTCCCAGCCGGGCAGGGCGTCCAGAACGAAAACAGTTGTCAAATTCAATCGCGTGGTAATGGGGCCGGCGATCGCCAGTCCTACGACGCGCCCGCCATGCTTTGCCGCGTGGTCCCCGGCGCCCAGTTGCAACTTGAGCAGGTCGGGGTTGGCCGCGTTGGGAACAATCAGGTTCCAGTTCAGAGGTCTTTGGGCAGCGACCGACAGGCGGGTCATCCGTTCCATCTGCTCGGCGCCGAATTGCGTCACCGCCGGCAGAAATTCGAGAGTCGTCCCGGGAAACTCTCCCACGACTGTGGCGAGTGCAATCAACTCTTCGTCAGTCGCGTAGCGCGAGGGAACGGGCCGTCCCTCGGCATCATTGTGCGTCGGCGAGATCGTGCTCGAAAAGCCCAGCCCGCCTTCGCGCAGCGAGGCGCGGAGCAACTGCTGCATTGCCGCTATGTCCGCCTCCGTCGCCTTCTCACCAGTCGCGCGTGCACCCATTACCGTGCGGCGCAGTGCCGAGTGCCCAACCATAAAGGCCGCGTTCAATCCCAGCTTTCCGTCGAGCCGGCTTAGATAATCCCCGAACGAGGTCCAGTCCCAGGGCACGCCCTGTTCGAGGCTTTCGACCGGCATTCCTTCGACGCGGGCCAGCATATGGAGCAGATATTCGCTGTCGACTTTCTTGCCGCTTAAGGGGGCGATGCTGAAGCCGCAATTGCCGGCGACCACGGTGGTGACACCATGATAGGAGGAGGGACTTAGGCTGTGGTCCCAGAAGACCTGTGCGTCGTAGTGCGTATGCACATCGATAAAGCCCGGGGACACGACCCGTCCGTCGGCGGCGATCGTCTCGCGCGCCGATTCAGTCACATTGCCGATGGCAACGATGCGACCGTCGCGTACCCCGACGTCTGCTTCTCGGCGTTCTATACCGGTACCGTCGATGACGAGGCCATCTTTGATCACTAGGTCAAGCATTAGCTTCCTCCCTGAAACCGGCGTCTTTTGACTACCGAGATTTGGTTTGAACGCTACAACTTCGACCGCATAGCGGCAACGATCGATTCTACTCCAGCTAGTTCGAACGGGTCGTTAGGAGACGAGAGCGAGCGATGGAAGCTTATAGGCTTGTGTCAGCACTTCCTTCTTTGGCTGATAAGTCCGCATTACAAGGCGGAAAACACCTTCGGGGACAGGCAGCCAATTGGCTTTGCCCTGGGCGGGCATCGCGTGCTGAATTTGAATTTCCAGTGACCCATCCGGAGCGAATGCAAGGCCGGGCGTTTGGCCTCTGACCGCATAGCGGTCGATGGGGTTTTCGGTCAGATGCATAGTCGGGCCATAGACAGTCAGAGACCAGAAGGCGTCGACCGGCGGCATGCCGCCCTTGGGAAAGCGCAGTGCGTATTTGTGCGCGCCGTTCAAGGGCTGACCGTCCGGCCCCTTTTCCAAGTTGAAATACAGCGCTTCCTCGGGCACATGCCCGCCCGGTCCGTATTTGACCGACGAGGCGCGCTGCAGCGGGTCCTTCGGGAAGCTGACCATGCTGAAATTGACGAACCAGCCGTTGACAAGAATGCCGTATTGCGCCGTTTTGATGAGCTTGTCCGCCACGGGTATCGCAGCCTCGAACACGGCCTTCAAGGCTGGGGCGGTTGAGGGGCGGTTGCCGGGGGCGATGCCGATTTTCGCGAAGCGCTTCAAGGCGGCGCGTTCCTCGGGCCGGGGCGGGGCGGCGGCCAGCCGCGCGCAGAGTTCGTCATAAAAGCCCGCGCCGCTGCCCGACAGGTCCAGTATCATCGGGAGCGGCACTTCCTGTTTCACGATGGGAAAACGGACGGCGTGCGGGAAATCGCTTAAATCCCCGAAGGCATATTGGCCCTGGATATCGCGCACGGCCGGCATGTCGGCCTCGTCCATGACGAAGGTGCGCGCGAAGGTGATGACATCGTTGGTCGGCGCGTGGATTGGCGTCACGCCCTTGGGCAGCGACCCTTTCCAATGCGGCCCGACGATCGCATAGGCGCCCGCTTTGGTGCCCGTCGCGCGCCGCCCGACATAGGCGAATGTGTCGGAATACATGTCGATGAGCTGGATTGAATAATAGCGATCCTTGACGTCGGGCACGTACAAGATCTGCGGCCCGGCCCGCAGGTCGAGCCAGGTATAGCCATAAATCGTATCGACATTCGGCCCGCCGCCCGGCGTAGTGGGCGTCGACAGCACGGTCTGCACCAGGAACTGGTTCAGCGGATTTCCCTGGGCCCTGTAGGTGTCCAGATACCGGCCGAACAGGACAAGGGGATAGCCCCAGATATAGGCGTCCCGCGCGAGGGATTCGGGGGTGTCGGTATCTGCTTTGGCCCAAGAGGAAGGCATCCCGCTCATGAGGGCTGCGGCACCGGTCTGCAGGGCTCTGCGCCGCGTTAGCTGGTGGATGATCGACATCAGGATATGTCACCTGTGAAAGGGGCGGTGGTACTACCCGCGCGGGATCGGGATCGGGAATTCCAACAGTTGCTGGGCCATCGCCTTGGCGACTTTATCCAGGCGGGGGGATGAGGTGATGCCGCCGTCCAGCGCGCCGTGCAGGACGAAATTCAGCGCGTTGACACCGGGAACTTCGAAGCAGTCGACGCGGGGCTTTTCGTCCGACGAAAACACATGGGCGTACCAGTCGGCGACCGCGTCGGGCGTCAGCGCCGCCCGGATATAGGGTAGGTATCCGGGTCGCCGCGCGATGATGCCGACGTTGAACAAGTCGCCCTTGTCGCCGCTACGGCCATAGGCCAGGCGGATGAGGGGAACATCGACGGATGCGCCGTTCATTTCGGGCGGCGGCGGGGTTTCCGGCGCGGATTGCCGGGCTTCGTAGCCGCCGAAGGTGGGTACGGCGACCGGTTCGCTCACGCCGTCGATGGTCATGGTCGCCTGCACCTGGTCCTTGGGCAGCAGGAAGGAAAACAGGTTCAGCAGCGGCGCGGCCGAGGTGCCCAGCCCAATGGAGGTGCCGACCGACATTGTAGTGATGGATGAGATCTGCTCGCGGGCGAACAGTTCGGCTCCGGCGCGTTCGTCGTGGTCGACGATCATTCTGGCGATCACCTCGCGCGCGTCGCCGCGGCGGGCGCGGCTGCCATAGGTGGCCTCGGTGCCCAGCAGCTCGACATAGGTGCGTTTCCAGTCGCTGAGATTGCGGGCACGCAGCATGTCGCGGGTGCGTTCGAACAGTGCGGCCGCCTGGTGTGCGGCCTTGGCCGGGGCCTCGATGCCCATGATGGGCTGGAGCGCGATGCAGCGCCACCCGTCCTCATAGGTCAGGCAGACCTTGGCGGTGGAGGTCGGCGGCAGGCCGTGCGCGCCCGATACCAGTACGCGGTCGGGCGCGATCTGTTCGAGTGTGACGCCGGTGAAATCGCAGGTGACGTCGGGCACGAAATAAGCGGCGGGGTCGCTGACCTCATAGAGCATCTGCTCGGCCACCGTGCCGACCGAGACAAGCCCACCGGTGCCGGGCGGCTTGGTCATCACGAAGGTTCCGTCGGCGCGGCATTCGCCGATCGGATAGCCGATGTTGGCCCAGTCCGGCACGTCGCGCCAATCGGTGAAGGTGCCGCCGGTCACCTGCGTGCCGCATTCCAGCAGATGCCCCGCGACCGTGCCCGCTGCCAGCAGGTCCAGGTCGTCATGTTTCCAGCCGAACTCATGGATCAGCGGCCCCAGCGTTAGCGCGCTGTCGACCACGCGACCGGTGACGACTATGTCGGCACCCTTGGCCAGCGCGGCGGCGATGGGGAAGGCGCCGATATAGGCGTTGATGCTGGTGACCGGCCTGTCGGGGAAAGGCGCGCCGGAAAACATGTCGCGGTGCCCGGCAGCGCGGAATTCGTCGGCGCGGGAGCGCAAATCGTCACCCTCGACGAAGGCGACGCGGGGATGGAGGCCGATGTCGGCCGCGGCCTTGGCAATCGCCTCGGCGCAGCCGCGTGGGTTGAGCGCGCCAGCGTTGGTGATGACCTTGACCTTCTTGGCGAGCATTTCGCCGAGGAACGGGGTCAGATAGATCTCGGCGAATTCGGCGGCGAAACCGCCGGCCGGGTCCTTCGCCGCCATCTGGCCGAAAGCGCCGATGGACCCCTCGGCCAGATTGTCGAAGACCAGGTAATCGACGTTGCCGCTCGCCAGAAGCTGCGGCACCGCCATCGCGCTGTCAGCGCGAAAGGCGGTCGCGCCGCCGATACGGACTATTTTGTCGGTCATAGGCCCGCCTCGGCGGGCGAGATCTTGGCGTCCCAAACCTTCGAGATGATCTTGGTGTCGACCTCACGCACATTGCGGATACCGAGTTTCTCACGGGCCTCCTCGGGGCTCAGATGGAATGAGTCTTCGTAGTTGATAAGGAAGAACGGCTCGGAATTTTCGCCAACCTGCCGGCCGCGGTCGATCGCGTCCCAGGTCGCGGCCCAGGTGTGGGGATAATGGAGCGCCGTGCGCGAGATGAAACGGAAGGATAGGAAGAATTGCCGCACCGCCAGTTCATTGGCGAGTTCGGGTGAGAAATATTTGTAATAGGAGCTGAGCCGCATGAAGCCGGGCACCAGTTCCCCTATTGAATCGAACCCACCGCCGCCAAGGATATGCTCCCAGTCGTGGGTCTGACCCGAACGCAGCCGCCAGAAATCATTATCGTCCTTGGGCTCGTAAGGCGGCACGATATTGACCTGATAGTCATTGTCGGCGAGTTGCTTGTACATAATCGCGGCGATCGAGCCCGGCGGATATTGCTTCAGATCCTCTCGGGTGTAGGTCGATACGCGGCGCTCTGCGAACCAGCGGTCCAAGGCCGGCCATTTCCGGCGTTCCTCGGCGATAAGCGCGTTGACCTCTGCCGGGTTCTGAATGTCCCGCATAATCTCGCCAAGGCGGTACGCACCGGAGGGCGTCGGAAGGTCCGGCCCATTGCGCCGCAGGAGTTCTGCCGCAACCCAGTCCCGCAGGCGTGGATTGTCGAGATATTTGGACGAGCTTATCAGCGTACTGCTGGCTGTGCCGAGCTGGGTGATTCCGCGCAAAAGATAGGGAATGTCGTCCATAAGCTCCTCCCATGCTCCAAACGGCGCGATGCACCGGGTCAAACGTTTTGCGAATACTAGAACTCGCGGGGTGGGGTCGCCACCCCGAAAAATAGTATATGTAAATCGTCGGTTCTAATGGGTTGGGGAAGAGCGCTTATGATCACGGTTCATCATCTGGCCGATTCCCGGTCGCAGCGGGTTGTGTGGTTGGTTGAGGAATTGGGCATCGATTACACGCTCAAGCTCTATCCGCGCGCAAACGGCATGTTTTCGCCGCCGCAATACCAGGCGCTGCACGGTCTGGGTAAAGCGCCGGTGATTACCGACGGAGAGCGCACGATCGCCGAATCCGGGGCGATCATCGAATATATTCTTGAGGTGTACGGCAACGGCAAGCTTCGCCCGGCGGTCGGTACAGAGGATTGGGTCCGTTATCTGCAGTGGATGCACCTGATCGAGGGATCGGTGATGCTGCCTTATATCCTCAACATCTATGTCGGTATGCTGGGAGAAGCAGGGGTGCCGCTTCATGGCCGTGTCCATGGCGAGGTCGATAAGCATTTCGGTTTCCTGGAAACGGAAATGACCGGACGGGACTTTGTGGTTGGGGACGAGCTGACCGGCGCCGATTTCCAGCTTACTTTTCTTCTCGAAGGTGCGTCGCTTAACGAAATGCTGGGAGGCTACCCTGCGCTAACCCGTTACCTTGGCTTGATGCAGGCGCGCCCCGCGTATCAGCGCGCGATCGCGCGCGGCGGCAGCTATGACTTGCGTCGCCTAAACCCGAGCTAACCGCATTGGACACGAACATCGAAACCGAACGCTATATGTCGAGCAAGCAGGACCTCGAGCATTTTGACGTCGTCATTGTCGGCGCCGGCTTATCCGGTGTCGATGCCGCTTATCGCCTTAAGACCCGCCGTTCAGGTAAGCGCTTCTGCATTCTGGAGGCACGCGATGCAATCGGCGGGACCTGGGATCTATTTCGCTTTCCCGGTATTCGCTCGGACTCCGCTATGCACACGCTGGGCTTTCCGTTCCGGCCCTGGCAAGACGAGAAGGTCATTGCCGATGGCGCTTCGATACGCAGCTATATTCAGGAGACGGCGGAATATTACGGGATCGACCGGGAAATTCGCTTCGGCAGCCGGGTCGTTCGCGCCTCCTGGTCGTCGGCGGAAGCATTGTGGACCTTGGACATTAGGTCTGGGGAGAGTTCGGGCATCAGCCAGATAAGCTGCGTGTTCCTCTATTTATGCAGCGGCTATTACGAATATGCACGGGGTTATATGCCCGATTTTCCAGGGGTTAAGAGCTTTTCGGGGCGGTTGGTCCATCCGCAATTTTGGCCACAAGATCTCGATTATGACGGGCGCCGCGTTGTCGTTATCGGAAGCGGAGCGACCGCAGTTACCTTGGTTCCGGCAATGGCAAAAACGGCTGCCCACGTGACCATGCTTCAGCGGTCACCGAGTTATGTCGTATCTCGTCCGGCCAGCGATAGCGGTATGGGGTGGTTTCGACGCAATGCGCCAGAGTGGCTGGCGAAGGGATTTTTGCGCTGGATGGACGTGATCGTCGGTTCGCTCACCTACAGTCTTGCACGCCGATTGCCGAAGCAGGCTAAGCACGCGATCGTCTCAGGAGTCCGTAAGGCGCTGGGCCCGGATTACGATGTCGAAACGCACTTCTCGCCCTCGTACGATCCATGGGATCAACGCGTATGTCTGGCGCCAGATGGAGACCTGTTCTCGGCGATACGGGCAGGACAGGTTTCGATGGTCACCGATACGATTGAAACCTTCACGGGAACGGGAATTCGGCTGATATCGGGCAGAGAAATCCTGGCGGATATCGTAGTCGTCGCAACCGGTCTGAATATGAAATTGGCTGGTGGGATGGATATTCTCGTCGACGGCGTTCGCGCCGAACTGGCAGAGAAGACGGTCTATAAGGGCATGATGCTGAGCGACGTACCGAACCTCGCTCTCGCATTCGGATATATCAATGCATCCTGGACGCTGAAATGCGATCTGACCGCTCGAGCGGTTTGCCGCTTGCTGACCCATATGGAACGGTGCGGCTATGCGAGTTGTACGCCTCGGCTGCGGGATTCATCGGTCACGAAAAAGCCCCTCCTGAATTTCACATCAGGCTATGTCCGGCGGGCACAAGCTGTTCTGCCTCATCAGGGTTCGAAGGGGCCTTGGCGAGTGCGTCAAAACTATCTTTTGGACCTAATCTCTCACCGAATCGGACCGATCGAGGATGGAGCCTTGGAATTCGCGGCGGGTTCTTGCGACCGAAGATCAGGACCGGGAAAGGGTAGAAATTGAATCTCGCCGGTAAAACTGCGGTCGTTACTGGTGCCGGGAGCGGCATCGGCCGGGCGATTGCTCACTCGCTTGGGCGGCGCGGATGCCATTTGGCTTTGGCTGACATAAACGAAGCGGGTCTGGCAGAGACCGCTAGTCTTATGAATCACGGCGCGTTACGCGTCAGTTGTCATCGCCTCGATGTCTCCGATGCCAAGGCTGTCGCCGCGTTTCCCGATGTAGTGCTCGCAACTCATGGCGGCGCAAACATGTTGATAAACAATGCCGGCGTAGCCTTGGGCGGCAATTTCGAAGAGGTGAGCGAAGCCGATTTCGAGTGGCTGTTCGATATCAATTTCTGGGGCGTCGTACGGATGACACGGGCGTTCCTCCCATTATTGAAATCTGCCGGTGAAGCGCAGTTGGTAAATATATCAAGTCTGTTCGGCTTAATTGCGCCTCCAGGACAGTCGGCTTACTCGGCAAGCAAGTTTGCCGTTCGGGGTTTTTCCGAAGCGCTTAGGCACGAACTTGAAGGCGACGAAGTGGGCGTAACGACCGTTCACCCCGGCGGCGTCGCGACCTCGATAGCCAAGAGTGCGCGCATGGCAAAAGAATTATCGCCAAGCGAGTTGGCGCAAATGCAAAGGCGGTTTCAGAGGCTGTTGAAAATGCCGCCCGAGCAAGCCGGCGAAATTATCGTGAATGGAATAGAGCGCCGTCTTCCACGCATCGTTGTTGGGTCGGATGCGAAATTCGCGTCAATTATCGAGCGGATAGCGCCGGTATCCTATTGGAAATTTATCAGTAGGCTCTGATGGGGGCCGGAACCAGTAAGAGGGGGAGCGCAAAGAGGTGCCCCTGATCCAAGTCGTGGAAACGCTAGTGGATTGAATCCGACACTTGGTGCCCACGGGTAGCGGCGGCGATGATTTTGTCGGGATCGGCGGTCCAGGTGAAGGGCTTTGGCTGCTGGTTGTGATCGAGGACGAAGCGATTGATGGCGGCCTGGAGATCGACGACGCCCTTGAAGACGCCGCGCTTCAGGCGCCGCTTGGTGAGGATGGCGAAGAAACCCTCGACGGCGTTGAGCCAGCTGGCCGAAGTTGGCGTGAAGTGGAAGGTCCAACGCGGATGACGCCCCAGCCACGCGATCACCTTGGGATGTTTGTGAGTGGCGTAGTTGTCGACGATGGCGTGGACCGTCTTGCTGGCCGGGACCTCGCGCTCGACGGCGTTCAGGAAGCGGATGAACTCCTGATGCCGGTGGCGCTGCATGCAGCGGCCGATGACCTTGCCCTCCCTCCAGCACGTCCAAGGCGGCGAACAGGGTGGTCACGCCGTTGCGCTTATAATCGTGGGTCATGGTTCCGGCCCGACCCTTCTTCATAGGCAAGCCCGGCTGGGTACGGTCCAGGGCCTGGATCTGCGACTTCTCGTCGACGCTGAGCACCACGGCATGGGCGGGCGGATCGACATAGAGACCGACGATGTCGCGGACCTTGGCGGCGAACTTCGGATCGTTGGACAGCTTGAAAGTGCGGATGCGGTGCGGTGCCAGGCCGTGGGGCCCGCCAGATCCGCTGCACCGAGAACAGGCCCAGGCCCGCCACCTTGGCCATTAGCCGACCGGTCCAGTGCGTCGTCTCGCCGGGCGGATCGCCGAGCGTCAGGGCCACGACCCGGTCGGCCACATCCTCCGGTAGGCGAGGCGTGCCGGGCGGCCGGGTCTTGTCGCGCAGCAGACCTTCGACGCCCTCCTCCATGAACCGTGCCTGCCAGCGCCAGACCGCCGTCTTGCTGACGCCGGCCGTGCGCATGATCGCCACTGTCCCCAGCCCGTCGGCGGTCCCCAGCACGATCCGCGCGCGCCACACGTGCTTTTGCTGGCTGTTGCGGCTGTCGACGATCGCCAGCAGGCGCTTGCGATCAGTCGGATTCAGATGGACGATGACGCCTGTACGCATCCCGCAGACTCGCACGGCACAAAACGTCTGGGAATCCCGCATAGGACTCTTATGTCGGCATCAATCCACTCTCATGTTCGCCGTTTCAAGTAGCAGGCACGGTAATTCCTTGCTTGTTCGACAAGCTATTCTGCGTGGCCGCCACTGGACAGGGCAGGAGGCACGATCAAGAAACGACGGTTGATCATGCTCTGATACGCGGGTTGGTTACCGCCGGACCGGTGATGCGTCGCGGAGCTTCCTCTGTCTAGAAGCCAGCATCGGATGAGATCCGGCTGGTAGTGGGAACGAGGGTTCTCCTGGCCGTGACCGTGCCTCCAGCCTTGCCCAGTTTTGGATGAGTTGTTGCGGTTGGTGACCTCCTTATAAAGCCCGATGCCAAGCTCAGCGCATCAAGCGCCGGTCGCCTTCACCTGTTTGGCGATCGCCCAGACAAAGCCTGACAGCTCGCGCGCGATCGCGGCGGTTGTCACCGTCGGCAGCTTTCCTGCCCGGGCGAGCTGGCGGTAACGCCGGCACAGCCGCTCCTGAGCCTTCCACGCCGTGTCGCGGATTGGCTTGGCCAGCTTCTCCTGTCGCAACAGAAGCTCTCGGCTCATCCGCGCCGGGAACCGATAGCTCCAGGCAGCTTCGATCAGCATCCGCCGGGCCGCACCGTTCCCAGCCTTGGTAATGCCACCCTGGCGCCGCGTGCGGCCGCTCGAGTTCTCGGATGGCACCAGGCCGAGGTACGCCATGAGCTGGCGTGGGTTGGCAAAGCGGGTGATATCGCCGAGTTCAGCAATCAGCGTCGCCGCCGCAACCAGAGCCACGCCGCGCAGGGGTTGCAGCGCCCGGACCACCGGGGCGAGCGACCAGTCCGGCAGCACCGCCTCGATATGGGCTTCCAGACGGTCGCGCCTTGCCGCCGCCGCCTCAACGGTCGCGATACAATCTTCCAGCACGATATAATGCACCGCTTGCTCGAACTTGAGACCTGCCAACCAGCGCCGGTGCATCAGCGTCCAGGTGGGTCGATTGTAATGATGACCATGGCGCAGCAGGAAACCGGACAGTTGCTGGCGAGCCTGACGCAACGTACGGACTGCCGCCAAGCGCGCACGCACGAGATCGCGGACCGCCTCATGGGTCTGATCTGGAACCCACACCGCGGTCAGCTCACCAGCACGGTGCAGCTTGGCGAGCTTGATCGCATCGCGCCGATCGGTCTTGATCCGGTCGCCCGGTTTGCGCGGAATCAGTGACGGAGCCACCACGGCGCCGTCGTGCCCCAGTGCCGTAAGTTGTCGCTGGATACCGTAGCCGCACGGTCCAGCCTCGTAGCAAAACCGAAGTTCACGACCGCCACCGGCCAGCTTCGCGGCCAGCGTCTTCATGGCAGTCGGCGTGTTCGCGATCTTCCCATGCTCGCGCATTTCTCCCCGCTTACCACCCTCCGCCAACGCGACGGATATCGTATCTTTGTGCACATCAAGACCGACATAAATGATAATCTGCTCCATGACCCGTCTCCTATGCATGAGGCTCGGCGCCGGACCATCCAGCGCAACCCTCGTTAACCTGCATATTGTGAGACGGGTCGCCCCTATCTCAGGCGAACATCTGGTCTAGGTTGGTCCAATCGTAATCATCGGTGAATGGAGCCGACGTTCAGATTCCTGATCGGAGCACCGCCATGCGGGTACACCGATTGTAACAGTCGTGCCTTTTTGAAGTTCACTCGCTACGTCGAGAACTCCGCCGTGGAGTTCGACGAACCGCTTGGCGAGAGGGAAGCCCAGGCCGACGCCTTCGTATTGGCGCTGCAGCGAGTTCTCCAGTTGCGTAAAGGGCGTAAGCGCTGCCGGAATGTCCTCCGGTCGCATGCCGATGCCTGTATCGCTTACGGCCAAAACGAGACCGCCGTCGTCGGATCTTCTGACCGACAATGATATCTCACCCGAGACGGTGAATTTGATCGCGTTGCCGACGATGTTCAGCAACGCTTGGCGTATCAATCTGAGGTCGCCGCGGAATTGTGTGGCCTGCGGTTGGATATCCGTGGTGAGACGAAGGTTTTTTGCGTGAGCCTTGTCACCCAAGATTTTGACGACCCAGGCTGCTAGGGCCCGCGTGTCGATCGTCTCGTCTCGTATGTCGGCGCTTCCGGCTTCGAGGCGAGAGAAATCGAGTACGTCGTTTATGATATCCAATAGATGCAAGCCGCTGTCGCGAATGTCCTGGGCGTATTCGCGATCCCGTTCGCTCAAGGAGGGCGAGAGTTTTGCTGTCGTGAGTATCTCCGCAAAGCCGATGATCGCATTTAGCGGCGTACGCAGTTCATGGCTCATATTTGCCAAGAACTCCGATTTTACCTTGTCGGCGCTTTGCGCTGCTGCGAGAGCTGCCTTTTGCTTGGTCTCCGCCACCAATTGCTCGGTAATGTCCTGACTCGTGCCGCTGACGCGCTGTAGGTCGCCGTTTTCGGACCAAAAATATTCAACGGTATTGCGAAGCACGCGCTCCACGCCATTGGGGCGAATAATTCGCGTGTCGTATGTGGCGCTAAGAATCCGGTCCGAAATCGCTCTCTTATAGGTTTCGCGAATGGTCGTTTGGTCTTCCAGAGGAACGACCGACAAGAAAAGCTCATTCGAAGGGGTGTCGAGGCGCGAATCAAGGCCCAGAACCTTGAAGAAATTTTCCGACCAGTTGATCTCGCCGGTTGCCTCATTGTGATCCCAGCTGCCCAAATGGGCGAGTTCCTGGGCACGGTTCAAAAGTCGCTCGCTTTGGAGCAATCTGGCGGCTGTTTCCCTCTGCTCGGTTACGTCCTGCAAAGTTCCGATCTGGCGCAGAAGCTGTCCGTCACTGCTCCAAATCAATTCCGCCAGCTCGTGCAATATGCGCTTGGTTCCGTCGCTCCGGATGACCCGAACATCGGTGGACATGATCGTCGACCGATTGGCTAGGGCCTTGTTGAAGCGTTCCCGCAGATGCACCCGGTCGTCAGGGTGAAGTTTGGAGAAGAAAAGCTCACTGCTCGGCTGCTGTGTATCCGGATCAACATCGAACATCTGATAAATTTGTGCCGACCAAGTGACCTTGTCTGTCACCATGTCCTGCTCCCAACTGCCTAAGCCGGCCAAATGCTGGGCCTGTCGCAAATGCCTATCGCTTTCGCGCAAATCCCGCTCAAGCTTTTTGCGAACGCTCACGTCACGAACGATCGCCATATATAGTGGTTGTCCGGCTATTTCGATTTTTGCAATCGAGACCTCCGCGTCGAAAAACCGACCGTCCTTGTTGCGCCCCTGGACGTCTGCGCGTTCCCGCATGAGGCGTCTCTGCACAGCCTCGGCAGCGAAAGTTTTGATATATCCATCGTGATCGGAGCGGCTGCCTTCGGGCAGAAGAACATTAATCGATTGGCCGGAAATTTCGCTCTTTAAATATCCGAAAACGCGCTCAGCCTCGCTGTTGAATTCCACGATCCGATGATCGGCATCGACGGTTATTACAGCAGCGCCGACCGCCTCAAGCAGCTGTGTATAGCGACTGACTTCCGGCGATCTGTGCGGCTCTGTCAATTTGGGGCTCTATCAGCAGTCGCCAAGCGCTTTTCGATCAGTGCCCGCTCGACCACATAGGCTCGGATGGATTCGATTTCCTCTGCGCTGTAGGCATCGCGAAAGCTCACCATGCCCTTGTCGGACAGGACGCCCTCCCTGACAATGCTGCTCCAGGCTTCTTTACTGCCGAGGAGGGGACTGTGCCTCAGATCCGGTATGATTCCCGTACCCTTTGCAGAACCACCATGACAATACAGACAGCTATGGGCAAAGTGCTGTGCACCCTCCGCTATTGTCGCCGCATCGGCGAATTGAGCAGGTGGCTCCAATTGCTTTGCGACATCGGATGGTGCGCGCGCAGGGAGAGCGGCTGTACCGCCGAGCGCGAATGTCAAAACTCGGCTCTTGTTGTGCCTTGGCCCGTTCGGCCCCCAATTTGCTTCTCCGGCATAGAGTCCTGACGACCCCCCGTAGCCGGCAAGCACACTGATATATTCGCGCCCGCCAACTTCATAGGCGATCGGGGCGGCGAGAATGGCGCTGCCGCCATCGAACGACCAAAGATGACGTCCAGTCTTCGCATCGTAGATGTTAAGGAAACCGTCATTATCGCCTTCCACGACGATATTGCCCCGGGTGACGAGTACACCCCCGTTATAATAATCAGGATGAGGTGCGCGCCAAACCTCCTTTTGAGCAATAGGGTTCCAGGCAAGTAGATAGCCTTTCATCTGCGCTTTGATCGCCTTGACCTGTTGGGCGTCGTCCGGGAGACCTGCCTGAACGAAATCGACACCCAAATTGACACCGACGCTCCGTGGTTTGAAGTCTTTCTCGGTGACATAAGCACCGCCGACTTCTTGCGCCGGAATATAGACCAGCCCCGTTGCCTTGCTAAACGCCATCGGCTGCCAGTTATGACCGCCGATTGAGCCCGGTTGGGCGGCCCACAGCTTGCCGGTCTTGTCGTAGTGAGCGTCGGGAGCGATTAGCGGCCGGCCTGTATCCGGATCTGTTCCTGTCGCCCAATTTATCGGGACAAACGGCTTGATCGAAACCGGCTTACCGGTGGCACGGTCGAGTACGTAGAAAAAGCCGTTCTTCGATGCCTGCATGAGCACTTTACGTGCTTTTCCGCCGACGGTCAGGTCGGCAAGAATCATGTTCTGCGTTGCGTCGTAATCCCAACTGTCACCAGGCGTTTCCTGGAAATGCCAAACATATTCGCCGGTTTCGGGTTTCAAAGCCACGATCGAGGCGGTGAACAAATTGTCCTTGTCGCCGGGAGAACGGTAGGCCTTGTTCCAATAATCCGCATTTGCCGTGCCGATATAGAGCAGGTCCAGGTCCGGATCGTAAGATATCGAATCCCATACAGTTCCGCCGCCGCCGCCGCCGGTCTCGTTCCACCACTGGCCGGACCAGGTATTAGCGGCCAGTTTTTCCAATATTGGATCCGACGCCGCGCCGTCTTTTTTTCCGGGCTCGCCCGGGACG
>Ga0182030_10002069_pt1 | contig 42361 bp, 38 predicted proteins | sample 812S3MmetaG_FD_121299 | JGI IMG/M metagenome (GOLD analysis project Ga0182030, IMG submission 121299) | Permafrost microbial communities from Stordalen Mire, Sweden - 812S3M metaG (Illumina Assembly) | ecosystem: Environmental > Terrestrial > Soil > Wetlands > Permafrost | place: Sweden... | reverse complement strand
CCTTCGCTCCGCTTACCCCACGGACGCTGGCGCGTCCGCGGGGCCCCAAGCCGCTCCGCTCAGGGTGACACTTCTTTGGCGAGGAGGGTATTCGTGTGGGCTCAACAATGCATTGTGGGTCTCAGGATGGCGCGGAGTGCGGTGTTGGATGTTGATTACCACGGCTGGCTCAGGTCTTCCCGCGTTGGATTGGCGGATTCGATAAGCGCGAGCTTTTTGGCGCGGGTCCAGCCTTTCAGTTCCTTCTCACGCCGTATGGCTTCGCTTACTTCGGTGGATCGTTCAAACCAGACGAGGCGGTTGCAGTTATATCTGGCGGTGAATCCGTCGTGTTTCTTCTGTTTGTGCTGGAAGGCGCGCTTGACCAGGTCGCCGGTAACGCCTACATACAAGGTGCGGCTTCTGCTGGCCATGATATAGGTGAAATAAAGCCGCTCTCGCATGGGGCGAATGTACGGCGTGGCCGACGGATGCGGTGTGTTGAAGGTCACTCGAAGCTTCTTGTGGCTTTTCTTCTTCAGGGGCCCGGCCCCTGCTCCCTCCATCAATATGAGTCAACGCGGATTCGTGCTCTCCCAGGTCTCAAAAGCGAGACCTGGGGCACCCATGGTTGTGCGGATTGATGCATTGTGAAAAGCAACCGTAGGTCCTTCGACTACGCTGCGCTTCGTTCAGGATGACAGGAGGAGGTCGGCATTTGTGCTTTTCCACCCTCGACCACCCCAGCGACGAAGACCTATCGCTGGGGACCCCGGATAGCAGAGCTAGATACAAGGATGGGGCACCCGTGGTCGTGCGGATTGACGCATCGCGAAAAGCAGGTCCTTCCCTGCGCTTAGGATGAAACAGCAAAGACAAAGGCAAGAACAAAGAGCAGGTTATTTGTGCAGGGCGTTGCAGGTGGAGCGCAAGGTGAACTCCAAGGAATCGCGTGGAACGCTCTCGACGAAGGGTCCGATCAGCCATCCTAGTCCGGGCGGAACGGAACGTGTGAGGGAGACCGACTCGATCTGCATGTAGAGCCCTCCGTCGCGCTCCTCGAAACTCCAGTAGGTATTCAAGCGCCAGAGGTAGCCGTGGTCTTCGCCGGGACTCAGCGCGCGTTCTTTTGCTGTGCCCGGTGCGTCGATCTCAGAGATTTTGGTGCTACGCGCGAAGCTGTATTGGTGCTGAGGGTCGAGCCGTCCATAGGCGATGTCGGCGGTGATGTCGAACACCACGGTGACGAGGTGGTGCTGGCGAACGCGCATTGACGCCTGCAGACGATCGCTTTGCTGCGCGAGCACTTTTGCCTGGAGGATTTGGGGAGCGAAGTATTTCGGGTAGGCGTTGAAGTCCTGAGTCACTCGGAGAAAATCTGCGGCGGTGGCTCCGGGGACAAACGCGGTGCCGCGCCAGTGGTGGAGCATGGCTCCGGACGAGTCGTGTGGGGGGAATGGGGTGAGATTGTCGACGATCAACTCACCGCGGCGGAGTCGCGCTTCGGATTGCGGAGCGGAGGCCGATGGAACGAGGAAGGTGTTTTGCGCACGATGCTGCTGCGCGAGGCGCGACTCGACCGTGCTGACGTATGCGTCGAATGCGGAAACAGCGGGTGGCGTGGGCTCCGCTGAGACGTGGACGGACGCCGCTGCGAGGATCAGTAGATAACAGAGGGCAAAACGGAGCCAGGAAATCACAGAGACTACCAAGTGTAGTGCACGGGGGCGATTGTTTTGGCAGATAGAGTGGGCATAGGATGTTACGGTGCCATGAGACGCCTGATCCTCTCTATGCTTTTGGCTGCGATGGCGCTTCCAGCAGCGGCGAGAAAGCGCGAATCGGTCGCGGAACTGGAGCGCGGTCTGAGTGCGGCCATTGCCGCGCGTAAGCCGGATGCGGAGATTGCGCGGCAAATTGGAAACGTCGAACTTTCAGAGCAGCTTACGGAGCCAACGTTGGAGGGGCTGAAAGGGCAACTGGCCTTTGGTCCGGAATCGGCGCTGGCCCTGCAATTGCTGGCTGATCGGTCGGCTTTTCAGGATCCGCCATCGAGTGAATTACTGAACGAACCTGCGCCCGATGCTGCCGGCCAGGAGGCGATGCTCGCGGCAGCGCGAAGTTATGTTGCACAGACGCTTCCGCGGCTGCCAAACTTGTTGGCCACGCGGACGATCAACCGATACGACGACAGTCCGCAATCGCTGAGGCAAGGCGACTGGCCCGTGCGTGCAGGATTGCACGCGGTGGGCACTGAGCGCCGCGAAATCTCTGTTCGCAACGAACGGGACAAGCAGACCATTTCAAAGGGATTCGCGCCGTCGCAGGAACGGAGCGAACTCACTTCGTGGGGGGAGTTCGGGTTTATGCCGACCATGATCCTCACGGATACTTTGAACGGCAAGGTGACGTGGAGCCATTGGGAACAGCAGACTGCGTCGGGCCGGACTGCGGTCTTTCATTACTCTGTGCCGAGTTCCGCCTCGCATTACGAGGTTCTGGAAACTGTCTCCGTCGGCCCGAAGACTTCCTATCTCGGGCAGCATCCAAACACCTCGATTGTCCGGACGATGCCAGGCTATTTCGGTTCGCTCTGGCTGGACCCGGCTTCCGGGACGATTCTCCGCATGACAATCGAACCCGATTCAGACGCAAAGGGTCAGTTTCGACGAGCCGCGGTTGTGGTGCAGTATGGGCCGGTCCAGATCGGTGACAGCAGGTTTATTTGCCCGGTGAAAAGCGTGGCCCTGTTCGATGCAATGATCGATGTCGGGAGCAGCCTGGGCAATGCGCCGACGGAGTGGTTGAATGAGACACTCTTCACTGGCTATCAGCGATTCGCATCGACAACAAAGATACTCACCAATTCTGTGTCGCCGGAATAGGAGAGCGAATGCCTGGATTGCGTGGCTGAGCTATTATTTCTTCTGTTTCGCCGGCTTAGACATGAAGTAACCGCGGCGGGCTTGCAGGTCGACGTCCTCTCGATCGACCTTTATTTTTATGAAGTGGTAAGTGCCGTCTGCTTTCACACCGTCGAGCGACAGCTCCAGCACATAGACAATTTCGGGTGCTTCGGTCAGGGCCTTGAATCCCGCGTCGAGATCGTTGCTGTTATGGAAGAACGTTCCGCCCGTTCCGTCGGCGAGTTCTCCCATCGCATTCTCGGCGGCCCTCTTTTCGCGGGCGACGAATTCACCGCGGGTTGCCACGGGAGCTGCGTGTACATCCTCACTGGCGGTTAACGATGTTGTATACAATCCGCGCGCATCGAGGGCACTGATCGTGACGTTAGACTGCGCCGCGAGGTCGATGAGCTGAGACTCCTGGGTTCTGGCTTCCTGTCCCACGGGCAGAAAGCCGGGGGACACGAGGATGAGTGAACGCTGCCCCGGCAGCCGGGCCATTCTGCGAACCATCTCCGCGATGACTGCATAGGTGGCCTGCGTGTCCTGCTCGCCTGCGCTAAGAGCACGCCTGGCTGCCTGCTCCGCGAGCCGTTGAGCCATGGGCAGATCGGTTTGTGGATTGATGCCGGGGTCACAATTGAGCACCTGCGCCAATGCGTCCTGAACGGCGTGGTTGTCGTGCTCATTCAGGATGAGGTCGGCCTGGTAGTAGGAGATATAGGGACAATCCGATTTTTGAAACTGGCTTGTGCCATGCAATTGCACGGCCGCGATTGCGTTCTGCAGATTGGTGTGGTCGCGCGTGAGGCCGCTATTTGTTTTTCCTGAAATTGAGACAACGGCGGCCACATCGGAACCTGTCAACGCGCCGTCCAGCGCCTTGATGGCGGCCTGTTTTGCATACGCCAGATCTTCGGGACTGAGGTGCATGTCGTCGAAGAGGATGACGGTGATACGGTCCGGGAGCATTGACGATTGTGGCGCGGCGTTCGCGGGAGCCGGTGAGCTCTGGTCGCCTTCGGTGGTGTTCGCTGCCGCGCTTTCAGTTGGTCCCCGCCTTTCTACGGTGAATCCGGAGATGGATCGCGGCTTGCCCTCATCGAGGACCTGAAAGTCTCCCTGTTTGAGATCGCCGATTGCGTGTCCCTGCTTGTCGCGGACCACGACTGGAACTAACACGCGATTCACATTGATTTGGATGTTGGGGGTGGTGGGCTGAGGGGCTGGCGGTTGCTGGGCGGTGGAGTGTGTGCAGAGAGAAGCCAGACAAAAACCGACCCATGTCAGCGTAGAGAAATCCGAACCACGAATGCGCATTCCACCTCCGAACTTGTCTCTGAATCAAAGAACCGCAATCGTTCCCGCTCATTGAACAAGGAGATTCTAGTCTCATCGGGAATTCGGGTTGGGTTCGTTGCTTTCCCACCTTTGCTGCGCAAGGATGGGGCACCCTCGGTCGAGCGGATTGGTGCATTGCAAGGGCGCAACGGAAGATCTTTTCAGTATTCGATGCCGCGCTGGGCGAGGATGCCTTTCTGGTAGGCGTGTTTGACTTCGCGCATTTCGGTGACGGTGTCGGCGAGTTCGACTAATAAAGGATGAGCACTGCGACCGGTGAGGATGACATGGACCATCTCGGGGCGTGCGATGAGGGTTTCGGCCACCTGCTTGGGATCGAGCATGCCGTAGCTGATGGCGTAGTTGATTTCATCGAGGATGACGAGGTCCCACTCGCCGGAGAGGATGGCTTCGCGGGCTTCGGCCCAGGCGGCTTCGACGAGGCGGATGTCTTCGGGGTCGGTTTCGGCGCCGCCGACTTTGACGAAGCCGCGGCCCATCTGTTTGAGGACGAAGTTGGGGGCGTGGGCGAGAACGGCGTCGAGCTCGCCGTAGTGCCAGGAACCCTTGAGGAACTGGAGGACGAGGACGCGCATGCCGTTGCCGACGGCGCGGAGGGCGGTGCCGAGGGCGGCGGTGGTTTTGCCTTTGCCGGGACCGGTATTGATGAGGATGAGGCCTTTGCGGGAGTCGGTCATGGGGGGATCAGGTGTCAGGTTTCAGGTTTCAGAACCGGCGGCTAGGCTGGCTTTTTCAACTTCGCAATGATTGAGTAGATCATCTTGCCCACTTCGTGGGACAGAGACTCTGTTTCATCCAAGAGTTTCGACTGGCCGATCTTGAGAGCGCGTGCAATCTCCAATTGAGTTTGCAGCTCGAAATTAGAGCCACGCGAGATTCCGAGGAACTGGCGGTACTCGCCCAAGCTTAAGCGACCGTGACCTTCCGCAATGTTGCTCGGAATCGAGACAGCGCAACGCCGCATTTGACTGCTTAGCCCGTATGTCTCTTCCCGTGGAAATTCTCGGGTCAATTGATAAACGAGCGTGGCAAGTTGAATCGATCGCTGCCAAACGACCAACTCGCGGAGGGAACGGACCATATTCTGACCCCTGAAACCTGACCCTGACAACTGTATCAGTGCCCGGTGTGGTAGGGATGGCCGGTGAGGATGGTGCAGGCGCGGTAGAGCTGTTCGGCGAGGACGAGGCGGGCGAGGGCATGGGCATAAGTGAAGGAGCCGAGGGAGAGAAGGACCTTGGCGCGGGGGAGCGCGGCGGGGGACCAGCCGCTGGCGGGGCCGATGGCGAAGACGATGTGCTGGACGCCGTCCTGGCGGTGTGCGCCGAGCCATGCGGCGAAGAATTCGGAGGTCATGGGGCGGCCGCGGCTATCGAGCAGGACGGGGACGGCCTGGGTTCGTGCGTGCTGGCGATCGAGCCAGGTGAAAAAGGCATCTTCGGATTTGAAGGCCTCATCCTGGCAGCGCAGGAGGATGGAGCACCGCTCGAGATAGAGGCCGGTAAGGGACTGGAACGGATCTTTGGCGGTAAAACGGGCGCCGATGTGCGCTAGCGTGACGTTCATTTAGGAGGAGATTACAGCAGCGAAAGGACGGAAAATGCAATTTAGATATAAATTCCCCAAAAACGAGAGGTACAAACTGTTTTTTGAATATTCCACAAACTTTCTTCTGATTTTCATAGAGTGAGCATTTTGGATCATTCCGAAGACATGACCTAAGTCACGTATTTTGAGGCGAAAGCAAATTGTTTGCACCATTTTGTGTGATTGGCAGTTGTCATGCACTGATGTTAGGCAGTAGTCCTCTGCTTTTTTCTTCAGGTAGTGGTTGGGTGCGATCCCTTTTGGATGAATGCCTGACTTCGTCTTCCCGTAACGCCTGAACGCTTTGCGCTAATGAGTCGCGGAACCGCTCTTTCCCTCAGACGGGTACGCACGGCAAATTACCTGGATCGAGGAGTTCCCTATTCTGGGCTTCCGGTTCTTTTCAATTTGGAGGAGTTCAATGCGATTTATCCGTTTGCAAGGGCTGGCAGTTATGTTTGCCGTCGCGCTTGCCCTGGGCTTCACGGCGACCACGATTCAGCAATCGGTTTATGGGCAGGAAACGACAGGCGGTTTGCAGGGAACGGTGAAGGATCCGTCGGGAGCTGTGGTTCCCGGGGCCAAGATTACAATCACCAGCACCTCTCTCATGGGGAGCAAAGTACTCGTCACGGATACAAGCGGATACTATCGCTTCGCCAACCTCCCCGCCGGTACCTACTCTGTTTCGGTATCGGCCAAGGGCTTTGATACCTCCAAGCGCGATGGTCTGACGATTGAGGTTGGCCACTTGCCTACGGTTGACCTTGTACTCAAGGTCGGCACCGAAGCAACCACGGTGGAAGTGACGGGCGAAGCCCCGGTGATCGATACGACGACCACCCAGAACATGACCAACATCAACAGCCAGACGCTGCAGAACGCGCCTACTGGTGCGTCCTTCCAGTCGGTCATTCAGTACGCACCGATGGCCCGCAACGAGCCGTTGTCCGGAATGTCCTCGAACGGGCAGGCCATGTCGGGCGGCGGCGGTTCGCTCCCGGGCTCGGCCGGCAACGGCCTCGCGTACGGGTTCTCGATTGGCGGCGCCGCCGACTCGGAGAGCACCTATCTGGTTGAAGGCCAGGACACGGAAAATGTCTCCGGCGGTTACTCGGCCGCCAACGTTCCGATCGATTTCATACAGGAGGTCCAGATGACGACCTCCGGCGTTCCGGCCCAGTACGGTGGCGCCCTCGGCGGCGTGGCCAACGTGATCCTCAAGAAGGGCAGCAACGAATTTCACGGCGAGATCTTCTCGAACTATGAATCATCGGGAACGGACGCCAATCCGGTGAATGCGTACCTGCGCTATGATCCGACGGGAACAGGCGCCTCGGCCGGCACAATTTCCGCCATCGATCCAGTTGCCCAGACCTACTCTTCGCTGAAGGAGCACTTCCGCAATGTGCAACCGGGAGTGACTGTCGGCGGCCCGATCCTCAAGGATCGCCTGTGGTTTTATGCGGCTTTCAACCCCTGGTATAGCGGCACTGGACGCAACATCAACTATGGCAGCGCCGCTGCCGTAGCCGCAGGCTCACCCTACACCGCTTACGGCAACCAATATTTCACCCAGGACCTGCAGACGTACTACGGATATGGACGCCTCGACGCCGAGCTGACGCACAGAGTTCGCGTGTACGGCTCCTGGCTCTATCAGTTTCAGCGTGAGACCGGATCGCACCTGCCGACTCCCGATCCGATCTCTCAGGACACTGGAGTTCTGAATGAAGCTGTGTTGCAGGCTCCGCAGAATTATGCGCACGGCATCGGCTCGTCGGCTCCAAACTCTCTCTACACGGTGGGCGCGGACGTCACGCTAACCCAGAAGCTGATCTCCACGACCCGATACGGTTACTTCTTCACTAACTACCACGATTTCGGCTGGCCCACCTCGAGCCCGGACCTGGTCTGGAATACCTCGAACACCTCGGGATCGGGAGCGTTGGATAATACAGGTGCGACGCTGCCTACGGCGCTGCAACAAGATGCCGGCACGCAGACAAACGCCTACGACTCCAGCTACACACTGTTCAACGCCAGCAAGCACTATCAATTCAACGAGGACTTTGCGTTCTACAAGGGCGGCTGGGCGGGCACACATAATTTCAAGTTTGGCTACGAGCTCAACCACCTGACGAACGTGATCGATCAGAACGGCAACGTGCCCGAGGTCTTCATGAACGTCGGACAAGGCGCTGCCCACTCGCCCTTCACATCCAACGGCGTTTCGAACTGCGCAACGCTTACCACGGAGTGGGGAGGCTGCACCGGCCAGTATGGCTACGTGACGGTTCAAGACTTCGCCACCATTCTCACCAGCCCAGCCAGCGACTGGAATCACGCATTGTATGTGCAAGATGCCTGGACGATTGGCAAGGGCGTGACCTTGGACCTCGGCCTCCGCATCGAGCATGAAACCCTGCCAGCGCCGGGCGGCGTCAAAGTCAGCGCCATCAACTTCCCTTGGAGCGACAAGATCGAGCCACGCGTGGGCGGAGCATGGGATCCGACCGGGACTGGCAAGATGAAGTTCTTCGGCGATTACAACGTAATCAACGACGTGATGAAGCTGCTGCTCGCCCAGACCTCGTTTGGCGCGCAGGCCTTCGAACAGTGCACCTATCCGCTGGGTCCAGACGGGGGCGCCGCAGGCTACGCCCCTGGCGACCTCAACGTTGTGTTCAAAGCCGGCCGTGCATGCCCCACGGGATCGCCGACCACGGGTGCCAACTTTGACACTCCCAGTAACACCCCGCCGGCCTCTCTCACCGACGCAGCAACCGGCGTCTCGCTGGTCGAGAACGCGGACGAACGCCCTTGGGAACCAGTGTCGCCGAACGTGAAACCATATCGCCAGCATGAGTACGTTGTGGGATGGGACTACCAGATCTCTCCGAAATGGGCGTTTGAAGCTCGCTACGATCGTCGGCGTCTGGATCATGTTATCGAGGATGCATCGCTCTCCGACACGACGTGGGGCGAGATTTATTCCATCGTCAATCCCGGCGAGGGCGTAGACAAGACGATTGACGGATATGCCTCGTACCTCGGCTCCCTCGGCCAAGCCTTCGGCATTCAGGGAGCAGGATACGAATTTAACACTGCGGCTTTCGGCACCTGCCCGAGCTGCCCGGCCATGCCCAAGGCCATCCGCAACTACGATGGCGTTGAAATGCGGTTTACCTTGTCCCCAACCAAGAACTGGAGCGGGATGTTCAGCTACACCTACAGCAGCTTGTGGGGCAATTACCCTGGCCTGACCACCACGGACCAGACAGACGGAGGAACGACGGGACGCAACTCACCCGACACCACCCGCGCATTCGATGAGCCGTTCTACTACTTCGGCGCCAACGGAAAGTCGACCGCCGGGCCGATGCCGACCGATCGTCCGAATACCTTCAAGGGTCTCGCAACCTATACCCTGCCGTGGTGGAGGCACCAGGCCACCACCTTGGGCCTCTTCCAGTACTTCTACCAAGGCAGTCCGATGAGCTCCTACATCGACCTGACGGGCTCCATTCCCGGCGAACCCTACGAGGCCACGTACATCTATGGCCGCGGCAACTGGGTCAACGAGAGCGTGGACCAGACGAGCGGAGCCGTCACGCTCGGCACTCCGTACGCTCGCCGGACGCCGTGGTACATCCAGTCCGATCTGAGCGGCAAGCACGACATCAAGGTGGGCGATCACGAGAACATCTCGTTTGAGGCCACTACCAGCAACCTGTTCAATCAACACGCCGTCACTTCTTACTGGGGGGGCCTAAACTCGCTCTACTATGGAACGCCTCTGTACCCCGGCCCGGCTACCCTCGGCTCCGGTGCGGCGTTATATCAGGAGCTGGAGTCCGGGTACAATCCAGCGACATATATCAATGGCGGCGGCGGGGCGCTTGCACCCGTCTCCGGCAACAGCGAATACGCTAAGCCGTACCTCTTCCAGCTCGGGCGCACAATGCGCTTCACGTTGCGCTACACCTTCTAAACCCAACCTTGCTATAGAAACCAAAGGGGACTCGCCACGGCGAGTCCCCTTTGGTTATAGGCTCCAAGATTTCGGGTCGAGGATTCTGGGCCTGCGCAGTTGGTGCAAGGCGTGGGTAACCGCGCCGAAGAGGCGAATTACCGCTTTGCGGCACTCTTCTTCACTTGAGTCTTCTTTGAGGCTGGGGATTTTGCGCCAGGTGCGGCTTTCTTTGCGGGCGCCTTCTTCGAGGGAGCTTTGGGCTTGGCGGCCTTTGCTGCTGCAGGGGACTTTTCTTTGGCGGCAGACTTAATGCGGGAGGTGCGGGTTTTTGCGGCGAGAGCGGCTTTTAGCTCGGCGTCGAATTCGGAGGGCGTGAGGGGGCGTGCGGATTTGCGGAGGCGCTCGATGTCGTAGAAGGTGCGGCGCTCGGCGCGGAAGACGTGGACGACGAAGTCGACGTAGTCGAGGAGGATCCAGTCGCCCTGGCGGCGGCCTTCGACGGAAGTGGCATATACGCCGTAATCGCGCTTGAGGGTGAATTCGATTTCGTCGGCGATGGCCTGAGCCTGGCGATCGTTGAGTGCGGACGTGATCAGGAAGAAGTCGGAGAGGCCGGAATCGATGGGATCGAGTTCGAGGATGCGGGTATCTTCGCCTTTCTTGTCTTCACAAACTTTTGCTGCGGCCTGTACCAGGGTGCGCGTGTGTTCGAGCGCCTGCGGGGTGGTCATTCGAGGGAATTGGTCTCCACGTTCCATGGTAGCAGGGGCAGGTTTCAGATTTCAGGTGTCAGATTTCAAGTGCCAGGTATCAGGGCCTGAGAGACCCTGAGCTGCTCACTGAGAACTGCCTTACCGGTAATGTCTGTTGGATGCGACGTGATTGAAGGCCGGGTCGGGAAGGCCATGTGGTGGCCATTCCTGCTGCTCTCACGCTGCATTGTTCCGACTATTTTTCAAAAGACCCAGCGCTACCAGGCTTTCCGCTGTTGCCACGACAGAGTCTTCGACTGACCGCGGCCTCCATCCCAGCACACGTTGGGCTTTCTCGCTGGTCGCATTCTTCCGCTTGCCGAGCTCAGGCAAAATCTGTTTCACCGCCTGATCCTTCAGCGCCGCCAGCCGCACGAGCCAGTCCGGCAACTCGCGTGTGGGAACGCGCCTGGCGGGCGCGCCCATCCGGCGCTTCAGCATCTGCCCGATCTCCACGATCGACACAAATTCTCCAGCCACAGCGAGGAATCGCTCGCCCTTCGCCGCCGGATGCGTCATTGCGCGCAGATGGAGATCGGCCACGTCGCGCACGTCCACTCCGCCAAACCAAAGCCGCGGGCATCCCGGCATGGCGCCGTCCATCATCTTTTGCACAATCAGAATCGACGTCGCATAATCCGGGCCCAGCACTGGCCCAAACACGCCCACCGGATTCACTACTGAAAGCTCCAGCCCGCCGCCCTCTTTTGCAAGCAGCTCCCATGCTGCGCGCTCTGCCAGTGTCTTCGACTTCACATACGCGGTCAGCCCTTCGCCATTGACGTCGGTCCAGTTCGTCTCATCAAACGGCTTGGTTTGTTCCGGCTGCCCATAGCCGATCGCCGCAAACGACGACGTAAGCACTACGCGCTTCACGCCCGCATCGCGCGATGCGCGCAGCACCCGCAAGGCTCCTTCGCGCGCGGGCACAATCAGCTCGTTTTCATCTTTTGGCACACTCGCCGGAAACGGCGATGCCACGTGCAGCACATATTCGCAACCGGCCACCGCTTCTTTCCATCCGGCATCTTTCATCAGGTCCGCTGCAAACAGCTTCAGCCGCTCGCCCGGTTCCGCGCCGCCCTGCTTCAATTGCGCCCGCACCTCTGGCTCGCGCTTTAGATCCCGCACTGTCGTACGCACTGTGTGCCCAGCCGCCAGCAGCTGCAGAATTACATGACTGCCGATAAATCCCGATCCGCCTGTCACCAGAGCTGTGCTCATCTTTATCTCCTCGCAACCAAATCCTGCGCTCTAATCAACCTTGTAGCAATTCTCCGGATCAGAACGAACGTTCGTTCTAATCGATCCTTGCATACCTTGTTTGTCCATTATTCTTCCGCAATCGCCGTCCACACTGTCTCGGCGATTTGTGTCAATGTGTCCTTTGAGAAAGCCTTCGGTGCCTTGGCCAGGCTTGCAGCCAGTCCCAGTGTCAGGCTGTCTATCGCCTCGGGTGGAAGATCTTTCAACACGCCACCGTGCTTCTTCGGCCGCATCCATTTCATGATGCGCTTCACTGTCGGATCGGCCGATTCCGCCTCCTCGTCTTCATTGGTATTGCAATACCCCGAACTCAGATACTGGTCGAGAAACCGCGCCTCTTTCCGATGCGTCCGATAAAAGCGATAGGCATTCAGCCAGATGTGCAGCAGCGACGCGCGCGCGCTCATGTCGTGGGAATAGCCCTCGAAAAAAGTCTCGTGCTTCACCGCCGCCACACGCCGATAGACTGCGCGGACCACATCATCTTTGCTGGGAAAGTAGTGGTAAATGACGCCGGGACTCGCGCCCGACTTCCGCGCCAGCGCCGACATGGGCGCATCGTGAAAGCCGCGCTTCACCACCAGATCGAGCATCGCATCCAGAATCGCTGCTTTCTTGTCGATCTTCTTCGCCATCCTGTTGCCCGCCCGAAACTAGAATGATCATTCTAACATTGCGTCAACGGCGCTCTAAACTTCCTCGATCGCACGCCGAAGCGCCGCCCGCGCCAGCAGTCGCGTCGAATCCAGCACCGGCAGCGGCGAATTCGCATCTGTCATGATCAGCGGAATCTCTGTGCACCCCAGCACCACCGCGTTACATCCCGCTTTCTTCATTCGCATCATCACCTGCTGATGATACGCAATCGCCTCCGGCTTAATTGTGCCAGGCACCAACTCTTCCATGATGATGCGGTGGATCTCGTCGCGTTCCTCATCGGTGGGACACATATGATCCAATCCACGCTCCTGCAGCTTTGCGGGGTACACGTCGCTCTCCACCAACCATCGCGTGCCCATGAGCCCCAACCGGCGGAACCCGCGGTTCGCAGCCTCTTGCGCCACCACGGCCCCAATGTGAACCTAGGGCCGCGGCGAGCGCAACTCCACATACCGCAGCGCCTGGTGAATCGTGTTGTCCGGGCAAATCAGAAAATCCGCGCCAGCCTGCGCCAGCTTCTGTCCGGATGCAATCATCAGCTCGCCCACGCCCTGCCAGTCGTCGCGTTCGATGCGCTGCACATACGTGGCCAGCGAAAACGTATGCAGAGTTACCTCGGGATGGGCATGAGGCCCGAGACCCTTTGCGCCTTCCAGGCAAATCGTCCGGTAGCACAGCGCCGCGCCCTCCGCGGAGCGGCCTACGATACCGATATGTGCGGCATCCCCCGATTCTATCCCGCAAAAGGCTCGCCGTATTCCTTCGCGTCTGCGCCCCCGCGAAGACTCCGATTTGCCTCGCGCGCCGTCCTTGACGAAATGGCGGGATAGCGCGCTCCAACAACTGCTCGCCATTATGACGACTTCAACCTTGCTCCAACTCCACCTTCTAACCGTTCCCGAAGATCATTCCCTTTTTCTGTTAGCGCATCTCATCCCTTCCGCGTATTAGCATGGACAGGTTCCGGAAAGTCCAGGGACCGCGCACGCAGAGGGAGAACAGATGGTTACGCGACGGGAATTCCTCGACACACTCGCAGTCGGCGCAGCAGGCCTCGCCGTCGGCGCCTCCGCAAAAAGCTACGGCCAGATCATGGGCGCGAACGAGCGTCTCAGCTTCGCCGTGATCGGCCTAAACAGCCGCGCCTACGCGCATCTGTCCTCGCTCAAAGCCAATCAGGCCACGGCGCGCATCGCGTATGTTTGCGATGTTGAAACCAACATCATGGCCAAATTCGCCGCTGCTACAGAGAAGCAAATGGGCTACGCGCCCAAAACAAATCGGGACTTTCGCAAGGTCCTCGAACTGAAAGACGTCGACGCCATCACCATCGCCACGCCCGACCACTGGCACGCGCCCATGGCCATTCTTGGCCTGCAGGCCGGGAAGCACGTCTACGTCGAAAAGCCATGCAGCCATAACCCCGGCGAAGGTGCGCTGCTCGTGCGCGCACAGCAAAAGTACGGCAAGCTCGTACAGATGGGCACGCAGCAGCGCTCTTCGCCGCACACCATCGAGATTGTCGAGAAGATTCACAACGGTCTTATCGGCCGGCCCTATTTTGCGAAATGCTGGTACAACAACACCCGCAAATCCATCGGCTACGGCAAGGACGCGCCGGTTCCATCCACACTCGATTGGGATCTCTGGCAGGGGCCCGCACCGCGCCGCCCTTACAAGGACAACGTGCAGCCTTACAACTGGCACTGGTTCCGCATCTGGGGCACCGGCGAAACGCTCAACAATGGCACGCATGAAGTCGATGTTTGCCGCTGGGCTCTCGGCGTGGATTATCCGAATCGCGTGACTGCCAGCGGCGGCCGCTACGCCTACAAAGACGACTGGCAGTTCTACGACACGCTTCTCACCAGCTACGAGTACGACGACAAAATGATCTCGTGGGAGAACACTTGCTGCAACGGGATGCGCTACTTCAACCGTGGCCGCGGATCGCTGATTGAAGGCACCACGGGTACCGTAATGATTGATCGCGATGGCTATGAGATTTACGACCTCAAAGGCAAGAAGACCGATGAATTCAAAGTGGGCAACGAAACTTCCACAGCCGACCTCGTCGGCGCCGACTCCATGACCGACGCGCACTTCGCCAACTTCATCGCAGGCGTTCGAACGGGGGCAAAGCTCAACGCGCCGGTGTCGGTTGGAAACGTCGCTGTGACCATGCTGCAACTTTCCAACATTGCATGGGAAGTGAATCGCGAACTCTCGCTCGACCCGTCCGACGGCAAAATCAAAAACGATCCCGAAGCAATGAAAGGCTGGGACCGCGCATACGAAAAAGGATGGGAGCCGCGCATATGACAAATCTATCCCGCCGCACTTTTCTCCGATCCACTGCGCTGGCGGCAGCTGCGTCTGCCGTGCCGACGCCCGGCGCACACGCTCAGCCCAAACCCGAGTCCGGCGCGCTCTCGCCGATTCGACTCGGTCTCGCCAGCTACACCTTCCGCAACTTTCCGCGCGCGCAAATGATCGGCTGGATGAAGCAACTTAGCCTCACCGGCCTGAACGCCAAGGACGCGAAGGACCATCTCCCCGTGGACCCTGCCGCCGAAGCGCAGGCCGTCGCGGATTACGAAGCCGCCGGCATTCATCTTCATGCCGCCGGCACCGTCTACTTTCCCAAGGACGAAGACGACGATATCCGCGCCAAGTTTGAATACGCGAAGCGCGCCGGCATCAAGGTCATCGTTGCCGGCGATCCCGCGCCAGCCACCCTTCCGCGCATCGAAAAATTCGTGAAGGAATACGACATCCGGATTGCGATTCACAATCACGGGCCCGAGGACAAGATTTTCCCTTCGCCGCTCGATGTGCTCAAAGCCGTCGGCTCAATGGACCCGCGCCTCGGCTGCTGCATCGACGTGGGCCACTGTGTTCGCGCCGGCACGGACGTTGTCGAAGCCATTCACGCTGCCGGACCGCGGCTCTTCAACATGCACATGAAGGACCTGACGGATTTCAGCGCGAAAGAGAGCCAGGTTGCCGTTGGACAAGGCCAGATGCCGATTCGCGAAATCTTCGCGGCGCTCATCAAAATGAACTACCCCGGCTGGGTCGATCTCGAATACGAGATTCACGGGGACGACCCCATGCCCGGCGTCACCGAAAGCTACGCCTACATGCGCGGCGTGCTTGCCGGCATGGGCTACAACTGGCACGAACCCGCCTAGACTCGCCCGTCCATCCTTGATGTCATGTCAAAGATGGGCGGGTCCTATTCCTTACTCCTTATTCCCTGCTTCTCTCACTCCGCCCGCAGGGCTTCCACTGGGTTCACCGACGCAGTTCGCCGCGAGGGCAAATAACTGGCCAGCGTTGCCGCCCCGCACAGCGCAAGAACAGCGCACCCATACGTCAATGGATCCATCGGGCTCACGTGAAACAGCAATGACCGCAGCAGGCGCGTTGCGCCCGCGGCCACAAGCAGCCCGCACACCACGCCGCTGCCGGCCAGCAGCAGTCCCTGGCGCACGAACATCCCGGTGATATCGTTGCGCTGGGCTCCCAACGCGATGCGGATTCCGATCTCGCGCCTGCGCTGCGACGCCGAATACGCAATCACTCCATAGAGGCCCACGATCCCCAGAAGCAGCGCAATCGACGCCGCCACGCCAAGCATCACCAGCGTGAACGACGTTCGCGCCATTGACTTCGAGTAGAAGTACTCCTCCGTGTGCACATCGCTCAGCGGCAGGTTTGCATCCACGGACCACACTGCCTGTCGCACATCTTTCATCAGGCTCTCTGAACCTGCGCGCGAACTGCGGATTGCATACGCCACGTAGCGTCGCACGTTGTCGTCCTTGTCGTCGTCGCGACTTTCGAAATGGCTCATCAGGATCGGCCAATACGCGATCGTCGGCGCATCCTTGTTCATCCCGTCGTCATGCATGTTGCCGACCACGCCCACAATCTCACGCCAATCATCCTTCGTGCTGACGCGCACGTGTTTGCCCAGCGCGTTCGCTGGGCTGCCCCAGTATTCGCGCGCAAAATTCTCCGACACAAGCGCGACTGGCAATTTCTGGTAGGTCCCCGCCCACTTAAAGTCATGTCCCGCCACGAGGGGAATCCCCATCGTCTTAAAAAATCCCGGGGAAGCAAACTTGAAGCGCCGCAGTGGGGGCATCGCGCCATCCGCGTAGATCTTGTCCTGAGCAAACACCGGGTCGAACCATGTGTTTCCGTCCATCGGCACGGAATTCGCCAGCGCCACCGCAGTCACGCCCGGCACCGCTTCAATCTTGTGCAGGATCGCTTCTTCCATGCGCAGGACGTTCTCGGCCTTGGGAACTTCGGCATCCGGAATCGCGAGCCGCAGGGTCTGAATCGGCGCCGTGCTGTCAAACCCCGCATCCACGTGGGTCAGCGCGCGGAAGGTGCGAATCATCAGCCCCGAGCAGATCAGCAGCACAAACGCCAGGCTCACCTGAATCACCACCAGCGTATTCCGCGTGCGATGGCGCTCGCGTCCTTGGCTGACGCTGCGCCCGCCGTCGCGCAGCCCAGTGCCCATGCGGGCGCTCGCATAGCGCAGCGCTGGAATCGAACCGAACAGCAGACTGCAGAACAGCGAAATTGCCACCGTGAAGGCGAGGACCGTCCAGTCAATTCCAATATCGTGCAGCCGCGGCAATCCGGACGGGGCAATCGCGATCAGCAGCCGCAGCGCGCCCCACGCCAGCCCCAGGCCAAGCACGCTTCCCAGCACGCCGATCACTGCGCTCTCCAGCAGAAAATCTCCGGCAATGTGCCAGCGGCCGGCGCCCAGCGCGGCACGCACCGCCAGTTCGCGGTGCCGGCCTTCCGCGCGAACGAGGAGCAGGTTGGCGACATTCGCACAGGCAATCAGCAGCACCACGCCGATCGACCCCATCAGAACCCAGAGCAGATTTCCGACGTCGCCGATCACATCCTGACTCAGCGGCCGCACCTTCGGCCCCAGTCGCGCCTTGTGGAACAGGTCGACACTGAATCCCGGCGGTGCCGGAAAGCTCGTCCACACCGTCGGAATCAGCCTTGCGATATCGGTGTTCGCCGCAGCGAGCGTGACGCCCGGCCGCAACCGCGCAACGCCTTCATAACTAAATTCTCCCAGCAGGGTCTTGTTGCGATCCAGCTGCAGCGGCAAGAACAGCTGCGGCTGCTCGCCATCCAGGAAACGAAAATGCTGCGGCATCACTCCAATGACCTGCCGCGCCTTGCCATCGACCGTAATCGTGCGCCCGACAATGCTGCGATCACTGCCGAAGCGCCCCTGCCAATAGCCGTAGTCCAGCATGACCGTATCCGCCGCATTCGGCGCCACGTCCGCGCGGTTGAACCATCGCCCCAGCATCGGCGTCACACCCAGGATCGGCAACACCCCATCTGTTACATCCAGCGCCTGCACCTGCTCGGGATTGCCCTGCTTCGTCACCGCCACCGAATCGCCCTGGTACATCCCAATGTCCTGGAACACTCGATTCTGCTCGCGATAAATGAAGTAGTTCGACGGCGCCATATTGATCAGGTCCATGTTCAGTCCCGGCGCCGTGTGCCACACGCCCACCAGCGTCTCCGCATGCGGATAGGGCAGCGGCTTCAGAAGCACCCCCTCGACCACACTGAAGACCGCAATGTTCGCACCTACGCCCGCAGCCAGCGTGATCAGGGTGACGATCGTGAACAACGGCGAGCGCCAAAGCCTGCGCAGAACCTGCTTCAGTTGACTGGTCAGGGATTTCACGGGAGTGCCTCCTTGATTGGGGCTCGAAGACGAGAGCCGGCGCGGCAAACGAAATCAGGGTCCAGGCAAGAGCGCGCCGCAGACCGTGCAGCCGGTGACAGGTCTACGCACACGTCTTGAGAAAAGTTCCCGATGCTCAAAATGGGAACCATTCCCGGGCGCTTCCCGATTCCGATCCGCAAGTATCTTTCCTCGCACGCATTTCTTCGTTGCGGTCGCGAAATAAACGGAGCGGCCGATGTCGTGAACAAGGGGACAAATCAGGTGAGACTGCTTCGTCGAATTCTGTGGTTTCGTTTGCGGATCCATTTCCGGCTTCATTTTTCGCGCGGCAAGTCATCCCGTCTCATCCCGATCCGTCCAGTAGAGCGAGTAATAGCCGGGCCATCCTCCGCCGAAGCCGATCTCCTTGCCATTCTGCCCGGCAATGACGGTCCGTCCGCAGTCGACCCCATGCGCCGCTCTCGTCCGGGCCTTCCGCCGGCTGTGCTGCTTGTTCTGGTCCCCCTTCGGAAGCGGCTGACGTCCCGCGAATTCTGGCTAGGCGCGATCGTCGTTGTGTGGACCATCGCTGCCTTCACCATTCAATAGCCTTCCGCACCGCTCCTCGTCACCCCGGAAACCATGCCCTTATTTCCTCCGAACTTTGAATTCTTGATTCTTCTGGGTCATCGTTCATCTCAACCGAATTCTCGCCGATTAAGTCCTTGAAGAAGATCCAGGCTGCCCTTCGAGGTCTGCGCCGCCGCGTAGCGACGCTCAATCAGGGAAGCGCTGCGCGAAAGGAATTTGACCATGGCATCAGAGCGTCCGATTACCAACGTCGAAACAACCGTTCCCGAAAACGCATTCATCTACTCGCGCACCGACCTCAAGGGCCGCATCGTTGCCGCTAACGAAGCCTTCGCCGCGCTCTGCGGCTATAGCGTCGAAGACATGATCGGCAAGCCCCACAATCTCATTCGTCATCCCGACATGCCGAAAGAGGCCTTCGCCGACATGTGGCGATCGCTCCAGGCGGGTCGTCCCTGGCAGGGCGTTGTCAAGAATCGCCGGAAAGATGGCGGCTTCTATTGGGTTCTGGCGAACGTCTCGCCTGTGCGCGAAGAGCGCCGGGTGGTCGGCTATCAGTCCCTTCGTCGCCGTCCCTCCGCGGAACAAAAACGGGTTGCCGCCGACGCCTATCGTCGGCTCGTCAACGGAGACCGCTCCATTCAGGTCAATGAGGGCCGTGTCGTGCGCACCCGCTCCGGTTGGGCGCAGCAGGCTGCCAGTCCCACTTTTCAGGTCTCGGTCGCCGCATGCCTAGCGCTTCTCGCCGTCGTTGCCGGGCTGCCTGACCTACTTGCCGCTCCCGCATTGTCCTTAGCTCGCATTGCCGGACTCGCTGCATTCGTCGCCTCTGCGCTCGCCGCGTCGTACCTGCTCTTCCGCACCTTGCCAAGTCTGCGCCGCGACCTCACTGCGATGGAAGAATACATTGACGGCATTCTCTCCACGGGCGACCTGACCATCCCCTTTAATCTCGATCAGCAGGACTCCTCGGGTAACATCGCCCGTAAGCTCCGTTTGCTGGTTAGCTGGATCCAGTCTGCTTTCCAATCCATCGGCGACGCCGTGCTGCCCGTCGAGAGCGGGACCGAACAGGTGCGCACTGCGATTCAGGAAATCGATCAGGCGGCCGTCTCGCAGAACCTGGCATCCGCCTCGGTCGCCGCCGCAGCCACTGAGCTGGATCTCACCATTCGCGAGGTCTCGCAACACCTCAATACCACCGAAGCGGCCGTCACGGCCACGGGCCAACGTGCTTCCAGCGGCGCTGCCGTCTCCCAGCGAGCCGCCGAACAAATTCAGAGTCTTGAGTCCGTCGTTAAAAAGGCTGCCGTCGAGGTTGAAGCGCTCGGCGCCAGCTCCGCCGAGGTCAGCGCCATCGCGCAGGTCATCCGCGAAATCGCCGACCAAACCAACCTGCTCGCTCTCAACGCTTCAATTGAGGCCGCGCGTGCTGGCGAAGCGGGGCGCGGCTTTGCCGTCGTGGCCAACGAAGTGCGCAACCTCGCCGACCGCACTATGAAAGCTACCGGCGAAATTGAAACTCTACTTGAAACTATCAAGGGGGACAGCACGCGCGCCATCTCCGGCATGCAGAGTGGTGCGACCCAGGTCACGAACGGCGTCACGCTTGTTCAGGAGGCTCAGGCCGCACTTACCGGCATCGATGGACTGATGACGGACGCAGTGCAAAAGGTCTCTGAGATCGCAACCGCTTCTTCGCAGCAAACCGAGGCGATGAACGAGATCAGCGCCAACATCGCGCAGGTCGCCGCGATGACCGAGCAGAACGTTGCCGTCGTTCACAAGACGACGATCCTTATCGGCGACCTGACGCCCATGGTCGACCGTGTAAAAAAGGCGGCAGCGCAATTCCGAGCCTGACGTGATTCGAGCTGTCCGCTGTGAACTCTTACTACAGTTCTATTTGCTTCGGATCGCTTCTCTCCGGGCCTGAAGGCCGCTCTGCTTCAGCAGTTTTCTCAGGGGACTGAAGCCCCCTGCTCCCTCCACAATTGCCATTTGCAACTGTAGTACTAAGAACCACGAACAATGGACTTTCTCTTTACACCGGCAGCGGATTCCGCTCTGGGAACTGCCTCTGGTGCCAGTAGGGGTAAGCCGGCGTCACCGCGCTGGCCGCGTCGAGCCGCGCTACCTGTTCCGCTGTCAGATTCCATCCCACCGCGCCAAGGTTTGCCGTCAGTTGTTCCTCATTGCGCGCGCCCAAAACCAGCGACGACACGGTTGGCCGCTGGAGCAGCCAGTTCAAGGCCACCTGCGGCACGGTCTTGCCCGTCTCCTTCGCGGCCACGTCCAGCGCATCCACCACCGTGTACAGATACTCATCGGCCATCTGCGGTCCGCCCGCGGCTGCTTTGTGCAGGCGACTCACCTCCGGCAGCGACTGCCCGCGCCGAATCTTGCCGGTCAGACGTCCCCATCCCAGCGGACTCCACACCAGCGCGCCCACTTTTTGGTCTAGCCCGAGCGGCATCAGCTCCCACTCATAGTCGCGCCCAATCAGCGAGTAATAAACCTGGTGCGCCACAAAGCGCGTCCAGCCATAGCGGTCGGCGACGGCGAGCGACTTCATCAAGTGCCAGCCTGAAAAGTTCGACGCCGCGATGTAACGCACCTTGCCTTCGCGCACAAACTTGTTGAGCGTGTCCTGCACTTCTTCAATCGGCGTCAGGGCGTCGAACGCATGCATGTGGTAGATGTCCACGTGATCCGTTCCCAGTCTCTTGAGGCTGGCTTCAAGAGCGCGCCGCAGATGATAGCGCGATGTGCCGTGATCGTTCGGCCCCTCACCCATGGGAAAGTAAGCTTTAGTCGAGATGAGCACGCCGTCGCGCTTGGCTCCCAGCGCTTTGCCCAGGATTTCCTCGGAGCGCCCGTTCGAATAGCCATCCGCCGTATCGAACAGGTTCACGCCGGCATCGATACAGACATCGATCAGCCGGCTCGCCTCGGCAACGTCTGTGTCGCCCCATGCCTTGAAAAACTCGTTGCCGCCTCCAAAGGTTGCGGCGCCAAAACTCAATGCGGAAACTTTGAGGCCCGAGCCTCCCAACAGTCTGTATTCCATGCCGCTTAGGATGCCGCAGAGTCAGCGCGGATGCAAACGCTGCGCAAAGTTGTTAGCGCTGCGCGCCGTCTTGAGTTTGTTTGGAGTTCTTAGTTCACAGTTGCCACTGTCCGCTGTTCGCTACGAATTGAGAACGAAGTATGAGCTCTCTTCTATCACCGCTCTGTGCTGTCGATCGCTGTCTTCTGGTGGAAGAGATGCTTATTGATGTCCGGCCAGAACTCCCTCGCCACGTAGGAAGCCGCATCAATGCCGATGTCCAGGCCCCATTCGGACGCCGTGTTCGCAAAGCTGCGCTCGCGCGTCGGATAGTACAGGCTCGATAGCCCCGCGGATGCGCCCGCTCCCACCACTTCGCTGATGTTGAATGTTTCGTTTCCTGCATCGGTCCGCGTGATGACTGCCCGGCTTAGGGCGTAGCCGGCCCGCTTCGCAAATCCTCCACGGCCAAGCGTGTAATAGCGGGTGTCTTCGCGCGTCACCACGGGCACCACAAACTCCACCATGTAGTTCTCGCTGGTCTGGTCCGCGGCCGCATGCCAGAAGTAGCGGGCGTATCCAGCGGCGCCTTGATGAAACTCAGGATACGCATCCGTCGCCATCGAGTACGCGGCAAGGACTCCGGGAAGGAGAATAGACGAATAATCGAAGGAATCGTCGGTGGCGGTAAGAAACTTTTCTTTCACCGATTGCGGCGGCAGCTTTACATCGGTGCTGACCGACCGGAAATTCGGAATGATCCCGAGAATTCTCTTTGTCTGTTGCGGTTGCCCGCCGGGCACGGGATTCTGCGGCTCAGGCCTTTTCAAGGTATCCTGCGAATTCGATTGCCCCTGTCCGGGAGCATCGGGTAGGAGGACTTCCGCGACAGCCGATGAGTTGGCGGCGAACTGCTCGGAAAAGGAACGGGTCGAATCGACTGCGGCGGTTGGCGGCGGTTCACCCAGCGACTCTGCGCGATCTGGAAGCGAGGCACGAGTGTTCACGGTTGACTGCGCCGTCCCGACGGCAGCCGAAATCAACAGGCAAGCAACAGTTGCCGTCTGCACCAGAGAACAACAAAGACGTGAAATGAAAGGTTTCCGAAGCGGAAACACCCCTTGCGGGACGGAGAATTCCCTGGGGGAACAGGAAAGCGATCTCATGCACTATTGGACCGCAAATCGAAATAAAGGATTCACTTCCCGTCCCACGATGAAGAAATCGTCATCCCGGCGGTCTCGGAGAAATGCCTCCGGGACCAATGATTCATGAGCCAGGAAACCGAACTTACGCGGAAGGGGCAATCAAAGCCCTCTCACCGCCCCTGCTGCTTCCACTCAAGATGTTTCCAATCCAGATGTTCCCGTCCCCACGCGCGCACCGCCCCAATCAGGGGCCGCGCGCTCTCTTTGTGCGGCGAAATGCAGGACTCCACCCGCGGGGGCACCTCGGCGTAGACAGTCCGGATGACCGGTCCTTCATCTTCGAGGTTGCGCAACGTCTCCGTCAGCACCTTGTGGGAGATATCCGGCATCAATCGACGCAGCTCATTGTGCGGTTGAACAAATCTCGGTTTCCATATGGTAACCGTATAACCAGAAAGTGCATTTTTGTGCATCTTCTCTCCTCATCCGACGATGAATCAGAGGACTCGGAGGACACCTTGATCATCGAAATGCGCACCTACAAAACCAAGCCCGGCAAACGTGATGAGTTCCTCGCGATCTTCCGCAACCGGTCCATCCCCGCTCACACCGAAATCGGTATGAAGATCCTCGGCCCATTTCCCTCCATCGAAGACCCCGACGTTTTCTTCTTCATGCGTGGCTTCCCCGACCGCGCCTTGCGCGAGCCCATGAAAGCGAAGTTCTACGAGGGGGAACTGTGGAAGGACGAGCTCGAACGAATCCTCATGCCGATGCTTGATAAGTACGACGTAGTTCTCGTCGAAGATGCCGAAGGGCTTGTGCGGTGGTGAACGCGCGTCCCAGCGCAACGAGCGATGTTCACCCCGCTGGAAGCGTGCCGCGACTCACTCCCCGGCCGCACTACCCGCCAGCAAAATCGGCGCTGTCGGCGTGTCCGAGCCTTCCGCCCGTTCCATCGTTACGCCGAACGCCTTGGCCGGCACGCCTGCCGGCAGCGGCGGCAAAATCACGCTCGCGCTTCCCGTCGCATCCGGCTGGAACATCCCCGCCGGCATCGGCGCTTTCCCATTCGCTGGAATCACCCACAGCTCATACGCCTTGCCCGCCGGCAGAGGATCGAGATTGTTCGCCTGGAAAATCAGGCTGCCGCTCGAAGCCAAATACACTGCGCGCGCGCTCGGCGCAGGCTTCGTCTTCGCCGCCGTCAGCAGCACGCGCTGCGCCGACGTTGCGGTCAAAACATCGAGCACGCGTTGCGCCCGCAAGCTTGCCGCCGCCTGCTGCGCAAGCTGCTCCGACTTCTGCTGCAGCTCTCGATGCATGTCGCCGATCTTCATCATCAGCGCGAACGCGAACACCACCATCGCCGCCACAGCAGCCCACGGAATTGACGAGTACACTGGTCGCCCCGGCTTGGCATCCGCAATCGAAACCACCGGCTTCGCCGCATCACGCCCATCTGCCTTCGCATCCGCGGCAATCTTCGCCATCAGACGCTCGTGCGCGCCCTCGGGCAACGGATGTTCTTCCACGCTCAAGGCCACCAGTGCCAGGTCCCCCGAGAGTTCCGCCACTTCATTCCGGCACACAGCGCACCCCTTCAAGTGCGCACGCACCACCGCCGCCTCTTCATCTGAGAGCGCCTGCAGCGCATACAGCGCCAGGTCCTCCTGCGGAATGTGTGCTTCTGCCGTCACGCCTGCACTGCCTTTCGCAAACTCATCAGCGCCGTTCGAATCCTCGTCTTCACCGTGCCCAGCGGATCGCCCGTCTTCGCGGCAATCTCCGCGTGTGTCATCCCTTCAAAGAATGCCAGCTCCACCGATTTCTGCTGCTCGGAGGGCAGCCCCTGCATTGCAAGACGCACTTTCTCCATCATCCGCGTGCGTTCTACTTCTGAAGCGAGGTTCACATTCGAAACAAGCACCACTTCGTCCATCGGGTCGTTCGGCTTCCTGCGGCGCAGCAAATCTACCGCTCGGTTGCGCGCCACCACGGCCAGCCACGCTCCCAACGAACCCCGGCCCTGCTCATACGCCCCTGGGTTTCTCCACACCTGCAGAAAAATCTCCTGCATAAGATCTTCCGCCTGGCCCGTATCCTTCAATACGCGCAACGCAATCGAATACACCAGGCTCCCATAGCGGCTGCAGAACTCCGCCATCGCGCCTTGGTCGTTCGCTTTCACGCGTTCAAGCAATACTCCGTCCTCGGCCGCAGTCGCCCCGGTCTCATGCCGTTGCCCTGAAGCTCTATCTTGGGTACGGCCTGCCGTCTTTACCGGATTGGAGGGATTGGGGGGATTTTCGCTCATCGGTTAGAGGCGTCGCGCAGCCGAACTGTATTCTAGCGAACTCCCATCACAATTGGGATGCCATGTCGTCTCTTCGGCGAGCGCGGCGGCTACCCCTCATTCACGAGATTCATCGCATGCGTAGCGTTCGGCTCCGTCGTCGGCTCAAATCCCATCCGCTCATAAAGCCGCCCTGCGTCCGGGCTTTCCGCCCGCAGCCGCACCCGCCGGAACTGCCCTCGCGACCTCTCCACCAGCGTTGCCACCAGCGCGCGCCCGATTCCGCGATTGCGCCACGCCGGCCGCACATACACCCGCCGCACTCGGCCCACAGTCGGATCATTCGCAAAGGGATCGATATTCAGTCCGCCGACCGCGACAAGAACCTCGCCGTCGAAACAACCCAGCAACGTCTCGCCAGGCCGATCGTATCGATTCGCACCGGTGCCGCACTCCTCGATCAACGTCTCGACAAAGTGATAGCCCTCGCCAAGCGCCTCGCCCCGCAGCTCCTCGATACCCGGCGCTGGAAGCTCGATCTCGCGAATGGTTGTTGCCACGGTCTCAGGATAAATTCGGATCCGGCGACTTTGGCACGCCCAGCGAGTTCGTCCGCAACCTCATCCGCCAGGATAAGGAGCAGAGACGCTCGCGGCTCGAATCAGAACTGCTGGATGCATTGCAGACGAAAGAACTCGCGATTACCCCGGAGGAGTTGAACGGACGAAGTCTGGTTGCCGTTCTGCGCGAAAAGCTTGCACGCTAGCCCCTCCACAGGTGTCATCCTGAGCGGAGCACGCCTGGGGCCCCGCAAACGAGCCATCGTTTGTGGGGTAAGCGGAGCGAAGGATCTGCTTTTGCATTTTTGATTCGATGTGAGCCTAGGTCGCGTAATCGGCGCGCCAAGATGAATTCACAAACATCGCCTATTTCAGAGACTCTGCGACTTTTTGCCCCTCTGCCCAAAGCCAAGCAGCGATGGCTTCTTGAATGTTTGCTGTCGCCTCCGCTTCGTCCATGCCCTGACTAATGCAACCGGGCATTTCCGGGCACTCAGCGACGATCCAGCCGTCTTCGCCTCTCGTCAGAATGACCTTATGGCTCATGGGGAAATCCTCTGCGATCCTACCCTTGTGTATCAGAAACCTTGCGCACTGCGATCTCTAGATCCTTCTGTGCCTCTGATCGGAGCCAGTCTATAAACTTGACATAATCCCCTCTGATTTGTCCGTACGCTGTTTTCATCCGCTCGGAAGCATCCTCCGCCCTAGCCTTGTCTTTTTCACTAAGGCCGAAACTGATCAGAGGAATTTCGGATTTGCATTTGGTTATCGTTTCAGCTGCTTCCGTCGCATTTTTCAGGAAGAGTGCGAACCCGGCGATTGTCTCCTTGCTAAGGTCAGCTACGAATATGCTGCTTGCTCTCGCCTTTTGCAGTTCATGCGTAGTAGACAGGAGCTGTTTCGCGGCCGTTTCATATTGGTTTTCTCCCAGTTCAGGCGGGATCACATTGTCCATTTCCGCGGCCCTCGCAAGCAAGCCTTTCCACTCCGCCGTCTTTTGATCCATTACCCACGCCCGATGTTCCTTTTTACTGGCCTCCCGGAAGGACCAAAGCGCGATCGACACGCCAGCAGTGATCGACACTAAGCTGACGACGGTCTGCACAATCGTCGGAAGCAGCCACTTAACCCAGGATTCCGTCGAGGTCTGCTGCACACACTGAATCTGAATCGGTGTTTGCTGAGCCGCACCCACAACCAGCGCTATCATTTCCGCTGCGCGCATCACGATCCCTCCTACCCTGTATCCTAAGAAGTTGCCCAAAAGGCTATCACTATGAGTTCAACCCTGAAAGCCGTGCGGGGCACCCGCGACCTGCTGCCGCCGGAAACGGCCCTCTGGAATCGCATTGAGGCCACCGCACGCGCTGTCTTCGCACGCTACAACTTCGGCGAAATCCGCACGCCCATTTTCGAGGACACCGGCCTCTTTGCCCGCGGCGTCGGCGAAGAAACCGACATCGTCTCCAAGGAGATGTACACGTGGGAGGACGGCGAACGATTCGATAAAGACCTTCTCATCAGCAAATGGAATCTCGCAAATCACGAGAGGTTCGGCGCAGCTATTGGCGAATTCGTCCACAAGACCGCCTCAACACCGGATGTCATGCAATACGAGGGCAACGACGGTAATTGGGAGCTCGTCGTCTTCGGCGCACGACCGAGTGCAGAATTGTTGAACATCTTGGGTTCCGCTGTTTCTGCAGATAGGGCTCTGATCTCGAAGAGCGGGTCTGCCAAGCAAGTAACGGGTCGGCTTGTAGTTCCATCCCCGACTCCGGGTGCTCTGATAGAGACCACCAACGACGGGATACTGATCGAGCCGTTCTTTGGCAACTTCAACAGATCCTCCCAGTCCCTCACCCTCCGCCCCGAGAACACCGCCGGAGTTGTCCGCGCCTACATCGAACACAAACTCGGCGAAACTGGCCAGCTCCAAAAGCTCTATTACATCGGTTCGCAGTTCCGCCGCGAACGCCCACAAAAAGGCCGCTACCGCCAGTTCTCGCAGATCGGCGCCGAAGTCATCGGCCCACCCTCCGCCGGTAGCGAATCCCCGCTGCGCGATGCCGAAGTTTTAGAAATGCTCGCCACCCTGCTCGACGAACTAGGCATCACCGGCTGGACCCTCGAAATCAACTCCGTCGGCTCCTCTGCCGACCGCGCCCGCTACAACGAGATCCTGCGCGCCGCCCTCGCTCCCGTCGCCTCGCAAATGTGCGGAGATTGCCAGCGGCGCGCGGTGACCAATCCGTTGCGCGTGCTCGATTGTAAGGTCCCTGAAGACCAGCCCATCATCGACGCGCTGCCCAAAATCGTCGACTCGCTTGACGAAGAGTCGAAAAAACATTTCGCCGCCGTGCTCGCTGCGCTCGATGCCGCCGGGGTGCCTTACACGCGCAATCACCGCCTCGTGCGCGGTCTCGATTACTACACGCGCACCACCTTCGAATTCACCCATGGAGGACTTGGAGCGCAAAATGCTTTGCTCGGGGGCGGAAGGTATGACGGCCTGAGCGAAGCCATCGGCGGACCCAAGGCTCCCGGCATCGGCTTCGCCATGGGTGAGGATCGATTGGTATTGACTCTCCTGGCGATCGAGTCTGCCCAGCCAGAAAAGATGGACGCCTATATTGCGCCGCTGGGCGACGCCAAAGACGAAGCCGCTCTCACGCGCATCAACGCAGCCGCACTCGCCCTCGCACGCGAACTGCGGCGCAGCGGCCTCAGCGTCGAATTGGGCGATGGCTCTTTCCGGCTTAAGAAGTCTTTTGAGACCGCCGACAAGGTGGCCCGCCGCATCGTCATCCTCGGCGAAGACGAGCTCCAATCCGGTATCCTTACGGTGAAGGACTTCGCCTCTGGCACACAGACCAAGGTTCCGCGCACCGAACTGGCATCCTTTCTGTCTAAGACTTCATGCTAGTTCAACGGAGATTCAACATCATGACGAGCCCCATGCTCAGGAAGCTTTCGACGCGGGCCGTGTCTTTGGCTGCGTTGGTTTTCCTCTGCGGCATGACGGCTTTCGCGCAAACAACATCCCCGGCCACGTCTTCATCGTCGGTCTCGGAGCCGCCAGTTTCAGATTCGTTTGGCCAATCCGCTTCTCCTGCGCTGCAAACTCGCCTGCAGCCCGCCACAACCAACATCGCGCCCAATGCTCAGCTCACCGTCCTTGAAGACACGCTGATCCGCGTGATGACGAATGAGCCGGTGAACAGTAAGCGGGCCGAAACCGGTTCGCCGGTGCTCTTTACGGTGAGTGAAGATGTGTTCGTCGGCGATGCGCTGGCCATTCCGCGCGGCGCCACCGTTCATGGCGAGGTAATCAAATCCAAAAAAGCCGGCGTGCTGACCGGAAGCCCTGAGTTAATTCTCAAACTGGACTCGCTCGAACTGGGCGGTCGCAGCTATCCGCTCTATACCTACCAGTTCGAGGTGAAGGGGACCAGCAAGACCCGGCCAACCGAAACCAAAGCCCTGCGCGGCGCGGCTGTGGGCGCAATCGTCGGTGCAGCCACCGGCAGTGTTAGCGCCAAGGGCGGCGTTTCAGACGATGCGACGGGCAGGGCCGCGAGCATGACCGCCGGAGCTGCAGTTGGAGCTGGCGTGGGCACATTGGTTTCGGCGGCGACGCCCGGGCCGGGCATCTGGATTCCCTCCGAAGCGCAACTGGATTTTTATCTCGCATCTCCAATCTCGGTGACGCAGGTCAGCGCGAAAGAGGCAGCACGGCTGTCGCAGGGACTCCATCCCGGCGGCCCAAGCCTCTACGTGCGCGGCGATACGCCCTGATTTACTTTTTGTTTAAATCCAGGCCGGCGGCAACGGCTGCGCGGCCGAGTGTAAGCAAAGGAAAAACGTAGTGCTCGACTTTTTAGGCAATCTGGAACGCACCCACATGTGCGGCGATCTTCGCGCCGCCAACGCCGGCCAAAACGTCGTCCTCATGGGCTGGGTCAATCGCCGCCGCGACCACGGCAACCTGATCTTTCTCGATGTCCGCGACCGCAGCGGCATTGCCCAGGTGGTCCTCGACAAGGAGCTGACCCCCGACGGCCACTTGAAAGGCGAGCAGGTGCGCCCCGAGTATGTCGTCGCCGCCGTCGGCAAGGTGAGCCTGCGCGACCCCGACGCCATCAATCCCAAAATGCCTACCGGCGAAATCGAGATCGAGGCCACGGAGATTCGCATTCTCAACGACGCGCACCTTGCGCCCTTTTCGCCCGCTGAGGAAGCGATCCAGAACGAAGAAGTCCGCCTCAAATATCGCTACATCGATCTGCGCCGCGCGGAGATGCAGCGCAACTTCTGGCTGCGCCACGAAATTACGCAAGCCATTCGCGCAAGCCTGTCGCAGCAGGGCTTTCTCGAAATCGAAACGCCCGTTCTGAACAAGTCCACGCCCGAGGGCGCACGCGATTTTCTAGTGCCGAGCCGCGTTCATCCCGGCGAGTTTTACGCGCTTCCGCAGTCGCCGCAAATCTTCAAGCAGATTCTCATGATCTCCGGCTTCGATCGCTATTTCCAAATCGCCCGCTGCTTCCGCGATGAAGACCAGCGGGCCGATCGCCAGCTCGAGTTCACGCAAGTGGATTTGGAAATGTCCTTCCCGCGCCGCGAGCATGTCTTCGCCGTCGTCGAGAAGTTCTGCGCCGCTGCATGGGCTGCCGCGGGTGTCACACTGCCCACGCCGTTCCCGCGGATTACGTATGACGACTCGATGCGGCAATACGGCTCCGACAAGCCTGACCTGCGTCTGCCCGGCCTCACCGATGTGCGAGCCGCATTTCCTGAAGCAGCTTTCGCCACGCTGCAAATCGATCCTGCATTGCCGGTTGTCGCCTTCCGCATCCCCAACGTAGGCGAGCTCAGCCGCAAGGAGCGCGAAGACAACCATCCGCTCTTCGATCAGAAAAAGGGTGCGAAGTTCATTGACGATTTCAAGCGTTTGGCGAAGAGCTTTCCGGACTCCGCGACAAAGGTGCGCGAGCTCTCCGGCGCATCCGACGCCGACTTCGTGATTGTTGTTGCCGGCGATCCCGCGCACCATATCAAGGCCAGCGATACCAAATTTGAAGGCCGCTTGAGCGAGCGCGAGATCAATGTCTATGCGGCTGCGGGGAACTTCCGCACGGAACTTGCGAAGAAGTATGCCGAAAAGCATGCAGCTTTCAAGATCACGGATGAGGTCGTCGCGGGCGCAGACCCGAAGAGCGGCAACAGAATTGACGGCGCGAAAGCCTTCCATCCCATCTGGATCGTCGACTTCCCGATGTTCGAGTACGATCTGGCCAGCGGCCACTGGGTGCCCGCGCATCATCCCTTCACTGCGCCCTACGAAGCGGACATGGCCAACCTGGTCAGCGATCCAGCGTCAGTCCGCGCGGACTGCTACGACCTCGCGATGAACGGGCTCGAGCTTGGCTCGGGGTCGATTCGTATCCATCGCAAGGATGTGCAGCAGCAGATCTTTGCTTCGCTCGGCATCAGCGAAGAAGATGCGCGCAAGCGATTCGGCTTCTTCCTCGACGCACTCGAGTACGGCACGCCCCCGCACGGTGGCATCGCGCTTGGGCTTGATCGTATCGTCATGCTGCTTACGGGCGCGCCCAGCCTGCGCGAAGTGATTGCGTTCCCGAAGACGGCCAAGGCCATCGACCTGATGGCCGACGCACCGACGACCGTCACCGAGCAGCAGCTGAAAGAACTCCACATCCGCGTTGTCAATAAGAGCTGAGAACGCCGCATCGATCGTCCTTACATCTGTGTGCCCAGCCCGGACTCTGGAGCAAGTTCCTCGTTTTCATCGGGTGGCGGCAGTCAGTTTTGCCAAAGCGCTCTGTCCATTGAAGTTATCCGCAGAGTCTTCTCAGCCATTCGCTCACTCCGGAGAACGATTGACGTAAAAATCCCAGGCCGCGCTTGGCGGAGCGACCTGGGATTTCTTGTCAAACGGAAGGTTGCAGCAGCTTAGTGATCGTGGGGAGCTTGGCGAACAGAAACGATCGTTCCGTCCTGTTTCGCCTGCACGTAATTCCCATCGATCTGGCGCCACTCATTTCCCGCTCGCGGACGGGGAAGGTGATTCTGCTTGTAATCAACCTTATCCCCTCTGTTCCAGTCTTCCTGCTGAACCTTTGAGCCCGTTTTCCATTCGTTGTGCTGCTTGTAAGTGTGATTGTCGGGATGATCCTGAGCCATGGCAGGCATGCTTGCCAGAGCCATAGCCAGAATGGGTAGTACGAATACTGCTCGAATCGTTTTCATGAGTACTCCTTGGAATTGGATTCCGCCTTGGAGGGAATCGTTGTAGGGACGACATTGGCGGAGTCTTGCCATTGCTTCTTCAGCAAGCAGAGATCAAATTTATTGGGGCTTGCTGAATCCAGACTGGTCAATATTGCACAGCTCGCGGTGGCTCCTGACCGAGGACGGTCCGCTCGCGCTAACCGGCTCGTAGCGCGTCGAGTTCTGGCCGGCCGTATGTTCTGACATTACTCTTCCGTTACCGACGGGGGCCACTGTCCAACAGGAATTCTGAACTTGCTGGAAAAGCCGCTTTCGTGGCGATACCTTCTCAGCAAATTTGGGACGACCAGGGTTTCGTTAGGTGCTTGCCGGTGACAACGATCTGGCGTGAGGCTGCCAACATGCGTCGTCGATCTCCGTGTGTGACATGCCGAGAACATCTCACTGTAATTTGCCTCTCAAACATGCCGCCTCACTCGCTATCGAAGACCTGGATGTTTGGCTTGGCAAGGCCGGGAATGTGCGTGGTGATGGTGAGGATCTTTCCGTCCGGCGAGACTTCGACCTGCTGTGTGTCCAAGATCTTGCCGTTGATCTTGTCCGTCAGTTCGACCGCGCGATCGCCGAGTCGCCGGCCTGAGGTGACGTAACCTGCCGGGAGATTGGGGCCCTGGGCCGCGTAGTCGTTGCCATCGAACTTGATGCTCTTCGTCATCTTCTGGGCGGGAGTGATGAAGGAGAGGCCATTGTCGTCGTAGGGTTGCACTTGGATTTCATAGACCGAGTTAACTTGCTCGCTGGTGCTCTCCCAGGTGCCGGCAAAGCCGGACGTGCCCGCAGTTCGCGCATACACGTAGAGAAGATTGTTCGTGGAGCCGTCGGCTCGATAGCCGGTGAAGTTGTCGGTGAGAGTGTTGTCGTCGGCGGAGAGATCCCAGATGGCGGAGATGAGCATTCGGCCGTCTTTTTTTCGGACGACTCTCCATTGGTTGTGGCCGAGGACGGTGACCGCGAGGGTGGTCCCGAAAATGCCTGGCTGGTCGGTACCGTCGGCGACGATGGTTTCGGGATTGGTGGCGGAGAGGTGGAAGGTGTAGGTGTTGGTACCGTCGGCCTCGACCTTCATTTGATCGATGAGCTTGCTTTTTGCGGGATTCAGTTTCCAGATCCCGGCGAAGGGATCAGTTGCCGCCCAGAGCGTGCCGGTGAACAGAAAGACGACAAAGAGTTGACGAAGAGATTGCAGGGCCATGGAGTTCTCCGGAGGTGAATTGCGAATTGGTGCCGCGGCTTGAGAGAAAGCATGTTCGGGGCCAATCGCAGAACCGGGTGCAGGGGAGAAGCGGAACGGTCCTTGAGAAGTGCAGGCCGCGCGGTGGGGTTGCGAAGTGCGGTCGCGGCTGAGGGTCGGCGGGCGTTGATCGGGAGGAGATGCGGTCGACGCTGTTCGCAAGCGGGCGGTGCTGTGCCGAAAGCGGACAGGGGAATTACTGCAGTCGCCGGTCCTGCCTTCCGAGCATCACCACTAAGCGTCGCTGCTCTTGGATCGCCGCCGATTCGTCAGCCACTCCTCCGTCAACAATCTGGATTCGCGACTCTCAAAGCACGATCCGCACTCGTGATCCCCTCCCTACTCTTTATTCCCTGCTTCTCTCAATCCCCGGTGGTCTCCGCCAGCTGATCCTGCTCGCTGATCGCCACGCAATCAATCGAAAGGCATTCCCCCAGCGCGCGGAAATCTTTCTCCCAGCGCGGCCGTTCCTCATCATCGAGCGCCGTCAGCGCATAGCTCGAGCTGCGCAGAATCTCGTACCAGATGTTCTGCGCCTGCCATAGATTCAAGTCGAACGGCATCTCCGCCAGCCGCCGCGCCAGCGTCAACGCGCGATCCAGCATCTCCAGAGACCCCGCGGAAAGCTGCAATTCCACCATCGCGCGCTTCATCCGCTGGTCGGCAATGTAGCTGAGCGTCGCGGTTTCCAACGGTACCTGGTCGGCCTTCGCTAGCTGCAAGAGCGACCGCATTGTCGCCAGGTCGATGGGCTCACCTTCCAGCGCGCGCCGCAGTCCCGCGTTGATCGCAAAGCTCGCAGCCAAGGTCAGCGCCGGCGGTTTCGGCAGGCCCGCCTGCGATAAGAAGCGCAGCAGGCTTGCATGATCCTCATAAATGGTCGTCAGCGAGTTCTCGATATCCCACAGCGTCGAATTCAAAATCAGCTGCACAATGCGCCGCTGCTCATCGCTGAAGATCGAGGTCAGCGAATAATCCACGTGGCCGTAGTAGCGGTCGATCAGCCGGATCACATCCGGGAAATCCGCCTTTTGCACCTGCTCCGCCGCGAGTGTCGAAAACTCGGCGAACGCATTCGCATCGCTCTCTACATACGGCTTCACCGCGGCTGTGATGTTCTGGTCGCCGAAGTGCAGCACCGCAAAACTGAAGCTCTCCTGCTCGCCTGTAATGGCGCTCGCAATGTGCACCCTCCCCAACGCCAGTCGGCCGCGCCCCGAGGTGTAAACGTCGTACGAGATGCGGCGCACGCGATAACAGAACAGTTCCGTCTCTTCTCCAAACGAAGAAAACATGCTGCTGATCGCGTAGTGCGCCGCCACCTGCTCCAGGCCCACTTGCATTGGCCGAATCTTCTCGTTGAAAATGCGCGCCCCGTCGCCCTCGGTCGCAATATTCGATTTCGCATCCGCGAGGCGCGTCACAAACGGCTCTTCGAGCTCTGCCGCCTTTTCGCCAAACACTACCTTCGCGAGCTGCAGCACGCGCGCCGCATACGCGATCACCTGTACCGTCTCGATCCCGGAGATGTCGTCGAAGAACCATCCGCAGCTGGTATACATCAGTTGCGCGTGCCTCTGCATCTCCATCAACTCGAGCGCCCGCACGCGCTCGTCGGCGGTGAGTCCATGATTCTGATGCTCCATAAAAAACAGATCTGCCGATTCGTCGGTGCGATACAGAATCACCTGGATATAACCGTCGCGCGCTGCCCAAACATCCTTAAAGAGCTTCGCACCCTCTTCCTCCGTCAGCGGAGTAATCGCGTCCCGCAGCTCATCCAGCGCCTGGCGCAACGGTCCCCGCCATTCCTGGTTCCATCCCGGCCTCCCGCTGTTGCAACCGCAATTCGAGCGCCAGCGCTCCACTCCGTGCGCGCAACTCCACGACGTGTCGTCGACAATCTCGCATTCATACTCCGGCGGAAACTGCGCCAGATAATTTCCATAGTTCGTCAGCTTGACAGTCTTGTCCTGCTCCAGCAGGCGTACCGCATAAGCCAGCGCCATCTCGCCATGTTTGTGATGGTGCCCATACGATTCCCCATCCGTGGCCACGTGCACCAGCTGGGGCTGCGTTCCTTCTTTGAAACCCGCCTTCAATCGAGCCGCAAAATTCTCGCCGGAATCCAGCAGGCCTTCAAAGGCAATCGCGCGTGAGGTTGGCCCGTCGTAAAAAAACACTCCAAGCGCTTTGCCTGAGGGAAACCGCATCAGGTATGGCCGCGTCGTGTCCACCGTCGCGCCGGCCGTGTCTGTCCACGGCGCTTCCGTGCTTGAAACCGTCCCGCTCGCACTTGCCGTAGTTGTATTCGCTGCAGCGGAGCTCGGTTTCAGCGGCCGAACTCGCTTGCACTGGTGCGGCGCCAGCAATGTGAAGCGGATCCCATGCTCTGCCAGTAGCTCCAACGTCTCGGTGTCTGCCGCTGTTTCGGCCAGCCACATCCCGTCCGGCGGAGCGCCGTAATGATATTGATAATCCGCAATGCCCCACCGGATCTGCGTAATCCGATCGCGCCGGTTCGCCAGCGGCATGATGATGTGGTTGTATACCTGCGCCATCGCCGAGCTGTGCCCCTTGTAGCTCCGCCGACTGCGCCGTTCGCCGTCCACAATCATCCTGTGCGTCCGCGGCGCATTGTCCCTGAGCCAGCTCAGCAGTGTCGGCCCAAAATTAAAGCTGATGCGCGCGTAGTTATTCAAAATCCGCGTGATCTGGTTTTTTTCGTTCTGGATACGGGCCGCGCCGTTGGTGGCATAACACTCCGCGCAGATGCGCTCGTTCCAGTCGTGATACGGGGCCGCCGAATCCTGCGTCTCCACCGTTTCCAGCCAGGGGTTCTCACGCGGCGGCTGATAAAAATGTCCATGAATGCAGACAAAACGCTTACTCGGGGCCATGAAGAAGTCCAGTCGAAAACGATCTTTTCGAGAATTGTGCCGGTCTGCAAATGCGCGGGGTATCGTATTTGCCCTGATAGAGGAACAAGCTCAAATGCCTATTTTAGAGCCTGCTATTCGCTTTCGCCGGTGACGCTGACCGTGGGAAAGGGAATAGCAGGCCCTAGGTCCGCCCTGCGGATTTCGTCCTTTTGGCCAGGTCGCACGCCCGCCACAGATACCAGCTCGCCACCGAGCGGAACGGGGCCCACTTCCGCCCGCGGCGAAACAGCACATCGGGCTTGGGCAAATCCGCGGCCTCGACGGGCCTCGTCTTCGGCAGTTTCAGAAACGTCAGCGCATAGCCCTTGCGCACACCATAGTCTGTCACCGGAAGTACATCCGGCCTGCCCAATCGGAAAATTAACAGCATCTCCACCGTCCACGAACCAATGCCGCGCACCTCGGTCAGCCGCTCCACAATATCCGCGTCCGGCATCTTTAGGATCGCCGCATGCGACGGCACCGTGCCATCCAGGGTCTTCGCCGCAAGGTCCTTCATTGCTTTCACCTTGTTTCCGGAGACCCCGCACCCTCGCAGCCGCTCATCCGGAACATCGAGCATTTGCTGCGGTGTCGGATCGCCGCCGAAGAATTCACGCACCCGGCGATGAATCGTGGCTGCCGCTTTGCCGTGCAATTGTTGATACAGAATCGATTCAAGCAATGACTCGAACGGCGATGGGGCCGCGTCCAGCCGGAGATTGAATTCGCCGACACGGTCAATCAGAGCGCCGAGCTTCGGATCGTTCTTTTTCAGATGCGCTAGTGCCTCGTCGGCGTCAAAAGGGAGCTTGCGGCGCGTCCGGGTTTCGTGGGGCATAGGCGACCATTCTAAATTAGGCTTCAGTCGGCGCCATCGTCGGCAATTCAGACGCGCCCATGGTCTCTCTCGCGCTCTTGCAGTATGCCCACAAATAGAACATCCCCATCGCGAGCAAAACCACGGGCACCGGCCGATACATCAGAACCATCTGAATCTTCGTCAGCCATCCCGCGTTGATCCAGTTCGGCTGTCCAACCAGAATGCCGATGACGATCAGCGAAATATCGCCGGTTACAACGATCCCGATCCCGGTCAAGGCAAGCGCCAGCTTTCCTGTCGCTCCGCCGCGTTTCCAGAGCGCCACACATGCTGGCACTGTCAACAGCAGAAGTTTCGTGTCCGTCGTCCGGTGGTAAGTAATCAGCAGCGTGAACGGAACAATCGCCGCCAGCGCCAGATACGCCCTCTCCTTAGCGAAGGAAGAGCAAAGCGACACAATCGTCCACACGACCAGAAACGGAGCGCAAAAAAGATATGTGAACGGATTGTAAAATCGTGGGTCGTCCCAAAACACAGCGACGATGGTTTGCAGACTGCACAGCATTCCCGGAAAGACGGCCATGCTGAAACTGCGGAAGGAGCTGTTGGGGCTCCCAAGAATTCCAGGATCGTTCGCGCCGCCATGTGCCGAGTAGATTGCCATAGTCGCGCGCATTTCTGTAAACCAATGCGGAGCTACCAACGAGACCCAGATAACTGCCGCGAGCCCAAGCGCTACGTTTGCCGCCAACGTTTGCCATGCTCGCTTCCGGCTAGTTCCGCCCACCAGCAGGAAGTAAAGCCATACGAGACCCGCGTCGTGCGGCTTCATTGCCAGGCTTGCCGCAAGGCATAGAACCCCGAACAAGGCAAACCGTTCTCTCAGGAAGCACCAGAGAGCCAGCGCACAGAGGCTAATGGCAAATCCAGCGGCATTTCCGCCGCTCAGAGTTATCTCGCTGTTGGCGAGCAAGAAACCGATCAGACAGCCTGCGACGATCGGCGCATCCTTTTCAACGAGCTTCCACATCAAATACGCCGCAAGAAGAAAACCCACCGCAGTCAGAACCGTCCAGACCGGCTGCGCAATCGCCCAGGGAAACAAGGCAAAGGGAGTGGTGAACGGATAGATCGTCGGAGGATAGTTCAATAGCGTCAAGGTGTAGAGAGCCCACTCCGGGTATAAACGCGCGTCTCCTGTCGCAACGTAATACTCCCTCAGCTCACCCGGATTGAACGGGTCGTGATGATGAATCAAGCAACCCGCACCTTCGTATAGCGCTCTGAAATCCAGGCCCCCGAGTGGTTTGGCGTGCGACAAAGAATTTCCCCAGAGCGCAAAAACAATGCCCCCTGCCAGCATCAGAAGCAAACCGGTCAATCTTTTTCCGTTCACGTCCAGCCTCTCCTTTTTACGCCAATCGCGCCACCGTCAGTATAAGAAGCAATCACTAGTGTTCTGTTGTTTCATTCGCCCGGTACCCGCAAAGAAACTCCGTTGCCTCAACTCCAACGCGCTGTTGCCAAGCTGCCTGCGCCCCGCCCTACCTTGTACCATCATGAACAGGGTCCCAACAGGAGAACCCCGCGCCATGAAAATGCGTCCGGGCACGCAAACGGGATTTCTGCTGTGCGGCAAGGAATGGATCGAAGGCGAATCCTTCGAAGTCCGGTCGCCCTGGGACCAAGGCCTCGTCGGTCGCGTCACGGTTGCCACACGCGCCGACGCGCGCCAGGCCGTGACCCACGCGGTCGCCAGCCTGCGACGCACGCGAGCCCTGCCGCGTTGGAAGCGCCGCGAAATTCTCGAGGACATCGCGGCCGCGCTCATCGACCAGCATGAACGATTCGCCCAGCTCATCGTCGTCGAAGCGGGCAAGCCGCTTCGCCTTGCCCGCACCGAAGTGGATCGCGCCGTCCTCACATTCAAGACCGCTGCCGAAGAATCCGTTCGCCTCGGCGGCGAATCCATTCCGCTCGACCTTACCGAGGGAAACGAGAATCGCTGGGGCATTGTGCAGCGCTTTCCCATCGGTCCCGTCCTCGCCATCACGCCGTTCAATTTTCCCTTGAACCTGGTCGCGCATAAGGTGGCGCCCGCCCTCGCCGCCGGTTGCCCGCTCATCCTCAAGCCTGCGCCACAAGCGCCTTTCACAGCGCTCGCCCTCGGCGAAATCATTCTCAAAGCCGGCTGGCCTGAAGAAGCCCTTGCGGTCCTTACGCTCTCCAACGCGGACACCGCCTGGCTTGCCGAAAAAGAAGACCGCATTAAGCTCGTCAGCTTTACCGGCTCCGCCAAAGTTGGCTGGGATCTCAAAGCCCACTCCGGCCGCAAGCGCGTGCTGCTCGAACTCGGTGGCAACGCTGCTCTCATCATCCACGGCGATTGGCCCGACCTCGACGAAGCCGCGAGCCGCACCGCCCATGCAGCCTTCGGCTTCGCCGGACAGTCCTGCATCAGCGTGCAGCGCGTCTTCATCGAGCGCCGTATCTTCCAGACGTTCGTTTGGAAACTCGTCGAAATCGCCGGCAAACTCATTTCCGGCAACCCCGCCGACGAAGCCACCGAAGTCGGCCCCCTTATTCGTCTCAGTGATGCTGAGCGCGTCGAAAGCTGGATCAAAGAAGCCGTCGCCGCCGGTGCCAAGCTCGTCTCCGGCGGCGAGCGCAAAGGCTCGCTCATCGCTCCCGCCATCCTCACCGCAACCCAGCCCGGCATGAAGATTAGGGATGAAGAAGTCTTCGGGCCTGTCGTCCTTGTCGAGCCCTATGAAGACTTCGAGGAGGCTCTCGCCGATGTCAATCATTCGCGCTATGGCCTGCAGGCCGGTCTGCTCACCCGCGACGCCGGACGCATCCTCACCGCCTATAGGGAACTCGAAGTCGGCGCGCTCATCGTCGGCGACACGCCGAGCTGGCGCCTCGATCCCATGCCCTACGGCGGCGTCAAAGACTCCGGCCTGGGCCGCGAAGGCGTCCGCTCCGCAATTCAGGAGATGACCGAGCCTCGCATGCTCGTCCTCTCCGGCATCAGCTGAAGGATCACCATGTACCTCGCTCTCAAAGACAAACTGATCGTCGTTACCGGTGGCGGCGCGGGCATCGGCGCGGGCATCACGCGCGCCTGCATTGATGAGGGCGCGCGCGTCGTGGTCCTCGGTCGCCGCTCACAAAATGTGGAGACCTTCCTCGCCGAGATGGAAGCGACCCATGCCCATTGCTTTTTCGTCGAAGCTCACCTCGAAGACACGGCGCGCTGCGAGACCGCCATCGCCGAAATCCTTGCGCAACACGGCGACATCTACGGACTCGTCAACAACGCAGGCGTCAACGACGGCGCGGGCCTCGAGCATGGCTCCGTCGAAGCCTTCGTCCTAAGTCTTCAGAAAAATCTTATTCACTATTACGCGCTGGCCCACTACGCGCTGCCAGCGCTCAAGCGCACTCAGGGCGCCATCGTTAACATCAGTTCCAAGGTCGCGCTGACTGGCCAGGGCAACACCTCAGGCTATGCTGCCAGCAAAGGCGCGCAGCTTGCTCTCACCCGCGAATGGGCCGCCGAGCTGCTGCCGTACAACATCCGCGTCAACGCGGTTCTTCCCGCGGAAGTGATGACGCCCCTCTATCGCCGCTGGCTCGATACCCTCGGCGACCCTGACGCCGAGCTCAAGCGCATCACCGACAAAATTCCCCTTGGCCATCGCATGACGCTCTCGTCTGAAATTGCTGGGGCTACCGTCTTCCTACTCTCGCCCACACAGTCTGCCCACACTACCGGCCAGCACCTCATTGTCGACGGTGGCTACGTCCACCTCGATCGCGCGCTGACATAGCCGCGAAATCCCGCGCGTCGCCAGCCAACATCGGTCAACGCCAACCTCCGCGCCGATCACACCTGCAGCCGTCGCTCGTACTCTACCTCTTCTCCGTATTCCGCATTCCGCCGCAGAATGCGCAGGTACATCGCCCAGCAAAAATTCGAGACTCGCCAGTGCGCATTCGGCTCGGGCCAACCGGTGTGATAAAACCGCACCCGCGTCACCTCTCCATCCCCGCCCTCGGCCAGCAGCTCGCATCCCACCCGCGTTCCCATCCAGTCTGGATGCGCCTCCGTAATCTCCAACTCGAAACCGTGCGGCGCGTTGGAACGCGTCACTCTGCCGCGCCATTTGAAGTCGCGCCCAAAATACAAGCGCACCTCGCCACCTTCGCCCATCTCGCCGCCCGATGCCTTGGTCCACCATTTATCCATGCCCTCCGGCGTCGCGAACAGTTGAAAGACCCGCTCCGGCTGCGCCTTGACCGTAAACTCGTGCACGATATCCGCCACTGTGTCTCTCCTTGTGGATTGTTCTTAACGCGCCATTCTCGCAGGCGCCGCCGCGCCTGTCGATGCGATCCATCGCATATTCATCGGCGAGCAATCAGTGAAGAATTCCACGCAGAGAACTAGCTCAATAGGGCCTGCGCGTTCCAATCAATCTCGCAAGGCTCTTTGCTGTCCCCATGCGGATCGCCATTGCGTGGCTCCGTAGCCGCGCAACCAGCGGCGCAACCTCAGCACCGCCATTTTGCTCGGCATAGTCGGCCATCTCCAGCATCACACCGGCTTCGTGAAACATCGTGCGCCGTCCATGCTTCGTTTGCGCGCGCTTTGCGATCTCTTCCCTGGTAAAGTACCGGTCCATCTCCGCCGCAAGGTCTGCGCTCGACTCACCCGTGCTGAAACTCGATCGAAGCGCCGCCACCATCGCGTCCCACCGCCGCGCACTGCGCCGACGCTGTCCTGCTACCCATAGCCCAAGATAGACGGCGATCGAAACGAAAAGGACGATTTGGAGATAAGAGTAGAGAATCGAAGCGCCTCTTACCTGAAGTTAGCGACGAGCTAAATACACTCTTCGCTACTTCGCAGCGTAATCGACCTTCGTAGCCTGAACAATGCTACTTCCGAGGTAACTTCCGAGCCTGGAAATGGCAGTCATCTTGCCCCTCTAAACATTGAGGAAAGTACCCTATTCGCGCCTTTTTATGCGGACGCGAAGCAATTTATTTACCAAGTAATAACTACACTTCTGCGCATTGCTGTCCAAAATAGCGGCTATTTGATTGTTCCTAGAAAAGTATGAGGAGGCTGACCCCAGTTACTCTGAAGTGGGTTCCCAGACAGGACCACATTCAGAGAAGAAAGGATCAGCCATG
>Ga0182030_10002068_pt1 | contig 42368 bp, 41 predicted proteins | sample 812S3MmetaG_FD_121299 | JGI IMG/M metagenome (GOLD analysis project Ga0182030, IMG submission 121299) | Permafrost microbial communities from Stordalen Mire, Sweden - 812S3M metaG (Illumina Assembly) | ecosystem: Environmental > Terrestrial > Soil > Wetlands > Permafrost | place: Sweden... | reverse complement strand
TGGCTTCATTCATGGCATTAAGCCTGGAAGTTACCACCGAGCCGCCTCCCGATATGAGCGAACGATCAACAACATCGCTCAGAACACGGGCGCGCGCGAGGTGGGATGCTGATGCCGGTTACGTCTGATCTACAGGCGAGTTTGAGCGCCTCGATGTCGAGGGAAGCCATGCTACGGCCTCCGGTATGTTTGCCCTCATTGAGATTGAGTAATGAAAGGCGGTGCAGATTAACGCTATGATGAGTTAGGGATATTTCATGGCAGAGATCGACGTGTAACCCTTTGCTCGGAAACCTGCCTTTGAGCTCGCAGTGCTTTCGTAAAATGAGTTCGTCAAATTGCAGCCCGTTGAACGAAATTACCTCATCCGCCGCTAAAAGAAGCTTCACGAGCCTGTCAAACTCCGAAGGCAAAAAGAAGTGCCAGGTCGTTTCGTCGAAAGCGCAGGCCACTCGCATTCGGGGTGCATGACGAAGTCGTGTTTCCACATCGCGCGCGTTGCGAAATTGCTCAGAAAATAGTTCGGTCTCTATGTCGAAACAAACGCGCAGTGTCTTCTTTGGCTTAACGGGCTTCTTCATTTCCGCACGCTATCGCGTTGCTTTTCGGCCTCAACGATACTGGCGAAGAGCTTTTGAGTTTCCACCTGCGCGTCAGCCTCTGTGAGTTGTTTTCGGTCAACGCGCTCGGATATTTGAAGACGCTTCGCATTGAAGGCCGCGATGAGATCCATGTAGCGATAGTTGGCTTTGCTAAAGGCTTGAACGATACGAGGATTGGAGCACTGAGCCGACGCGACGAAGGTTTTCAGTGTGCCGTCTATTCTCTTGTTCCTGCATTCGGTGATTGCGGCGACCATTTCGTTTTGCGCGATCACCATTGGGTCTTGTGATGGTTGACTGGCGGACGCTTGCGGCAGCGGCAGCGCGTTGGGCGCGGGAAGGGATGCGACGGTTGTGTTTTGCTTGTTCAATAGCAGACCGACGCATTTCATCGGGGTGAGCGGACCGGCGTTGGCTTCAATCGCAGCGGTGATTAGGGCGTCGGGAAGAATGCGGACCAAAACATCTTGCCTCCGGACAGTTTCACGAAGCGCGTCACACGGCGACAGCGTCCCGTAATTGACAAAGACCGCGCCCGCGACCAAAGCCGCGAGGATGCCCAGCATTTTTAGTGTGGTGCCGCCCCCCGTCATCAACGGTCCTCCCCGATGCGGATAATCGGGTAAACGGCGTTTCTGTCAATCGCAGATGCACGGCTCTTCCCGTGTTTGAGCCCGGTGTTTCGATCGCTACGGGCCGCCACCATCTGCGACCCGTCACCGATGTGCCGGGCACCCCACTTTTGACGTGGCAGCCTCGCATTTCGCGAACGATAATTGACGGCGCGGCCGTGAGCGGGCAACATCCCCTTAGGAAGGGGGAAGCATGATCCGCACCATTGCAGCTGCCAGCTTCGCCCTACTAGCTATCACCATTCCTGCCCAAGCTGACGGGCCTGTTCTCGTCATCGACAGATGGTGGGGTGTCGATTATGCAAAGAATATTTGCCAAATACCGGCGTTCAAACCCGCCGGGAAGAGTGAGGCGATGTGCATTCAGGAGACCACGGATAACTACAACGTTTTTGAACTCGAACTTAAGACTCAGTTTGCGGCGTCGGCAGAGTGCGCCGGTATTACCGTGTCGTCATTCGGCTATCCACAAAATCCCAAGGACTCGCCGCCCGATACGTCCCGACCGTATTGGAGTTTTTCGATTAACTACAATAGTGACCAACCTGCACAATTTTGGCAAATGCTACCACCAAAAGGGAACGATTTGCCGATGATGCAAGCGACGGGAACACCCTCGCAGATAGCGAGACAGGTTTGCATCATCATCAAGGGCAAAGGCGGCGCTATCGTCTATTGATGGCGAGGCGAGATGAGGCTCGATTAGGTGGAGCAGATTTCGATCCAGGTTAAGGCGGGGTGTTCTATTGAAAGCAAGAAGGCGTGGACGACCGGCTGGCGTAAGACCGAGCGCCGAAGATTTAGACATTCTTTGGCAGGTCCATATTTGGATGACCTGGCCGCAGTATCGCACAAGGTCGTTCGATCAGTTGGTGCATTGGGCCGCCATGAGCCGCTTACCTAAAGCCGCCGATCGCACGATTTTGCCAAACAGGTTGAAGCGCCTTCATGCAGCCGTAGCAATGGCTCCGACGAAGTTTGGGTTTCCGAGATGGGTATCGCGACTGCCCATCAAAGGGCGGCGCGTCAAAACGCGGAAGCGAAGCGGCGCGCAGGGCGCTCGCATTCGGGAAGGAGCCCGCGCTCTTGCGGTCGAAGCCGAGCGCGTAAGCAAGGATTTTTTATCTCAGACGCGCCCCGAAGAACATTGATACCACGGGTCCAAGCAGACTGCGTTGCGGCCGGATGAGCGGCGCGGAGATCGCCAGTCCCGATGGGGGCGGCGGGCCGCGGCCGGCCGGCTTGACCTTGCGCAACATCATGGAGCCGGACCCGTGCCAGATTCCCTTAAATTCAATGGAAGCTCGCATGCAGGCATCACTGTTCATCGCCAGGCTGCTGGGACCGGTGTTTCTGGTCATCGGGATCGCCCTGCTGACGAAGCCCGAAGCCTACCGCAGCCTGCTGCGAGAGTTCGTCGCAAGCGCCGTGTCGATGTATCTTGCCGGCTTCCTCGGCCTGGTCGGCGGCTTGGCCTTGCTGCTGACCCATAATCTGTGGGTGCTCGATTGGCGGCTCGTCATCACCCTGATCGGCTGGATCAGTCTGCTTCGCGGCGTCACCACCATCCTCTGGCCCGGATCGTTGGCGCCGGTCGCGGACTGGGTTCTCAAGCACAGAAGCTCCTTCGTCGTCTCTGCCGCGATCGATCTCGTCGTCGGTCTGGTGCTAAGCTATTTCGGCTATTCGGCGGCGTGATTTCGCTTCGCTGAAATCGTCGGCCGACGAGGGCTGGCCGCCGCGATCACAACTCGGTTCAGCGGACGTCTGTTGGCGGAGAAAACTTTGAACCTCTGGCACTTCGACGCGGTCGATGTTACCTCCGCATCTGTCAGACTAACCATATGGTGATCGCCATGCGCTGGATGATGCTTGCAGGCTTCGTTGTTGCCGCGACGCTAACGGCACAGTCGCCGATCCTCGCACAAGCTGCTGACGGCGATCCGGCGTCTGGCCGCCAGATTGCCGAGAGGCGATGCAGCTCGTGCCATCGGGTTCTCCCGATGACGCTTTCCGACAAGGCCGATCCTGCGAGTTTCCAGAGCATCGCCGACCTGCCGTCGACCACGGGAATTTCCCTGAATGCGTTTCTGCATTCAAACCACAGGAATATGCCCAATTTCGCGGTTTCAAGCGCCGAGTCAAATGACCTGATCGCCTATATCCTCAGCCTCAAGAAGCCATAGGATATCGACCGCCTAGCGCCTTACCGAGACGGCATGACATGTTGCGCGATTGGGCGGCGTCTGGCTCGCGACCAGCAGCGTCGTGTATTTGGCGGCGTCCGGCGCTATGTCTTCAAGGCCGATCGAGCCGGCTGCCAGCGGCGTGGAATAGCGGAAGAAGCGGCAGGCGATCGTAACGGTCTTGATCGGACGCACGCCGTTGTTGCGCACGCTCAAAGCCTGGCTGATGGTGCCGCCCGAATGATCAAGAAAGCCGATCATCAACTCGGTCTTCGACTGCGCCGCCGCAACCGACGGCAACGCCAACAGCCCAGCTGCCGCAGCCAAGATCTTCCACATTGGCACGCCTCGATATTCAAGCGCCTGAAACCGCTACTTTTGCCAGAGCGCGATCGACAAAGCGACCATTATTCCAGCGCCTTGCTGTTCCAGGTAGCATGGCGAACCCCTCGCATGGCGGCCAGGCTGGCCACCACCGCATCGAGTTCGTTGGGCTCGATCGACAGGCTGACAAGGGTCGCCGTGATTTCGGCGCTGTCCTCCGGACCATAGGCCACGTCGATATCGCGCACCGGGTAGTTCGCCGCCTCCAGCTTCTCCAGCAGAAATTCCCGGACCGATGCGACCGAGCCTGCATCCGTGGTGACCAGCACGTCGTAGCTTGCTTCGGTGGACTGCTCGACGATCGGAATCCGGTCGATGGCGTTGACCAGGGGACGCAGCAGGGTGTTGCCGCCCAGCACGAACAGCGTCAGCAGCGCGGCCTGTGCGACCATGTCGGCGCCGGCACAGCACCCCACTGCCGCCGAGGCCCACAGCGTGGCCGCGGTGTTGAGGCCCCTGACATTCATGCCCTCCTTCATGATCGCGCCGGCGCCGAGAAATCCGATTCCCGAGACCACATAGGCGATGACGCGGACGCTGCCGTCCGATCCGGTCAGGTGATTGGCAAGATCGACGAACGCCGAAGCCCCGACCGCGACCAGTACATTGGTCCGCAACCCGGCGCTGCGCTGGCGATATTGCCGCTCGGCGCCGATCAGGGTTCCGAACACGAAGGCCGTCAACAGACTGACCACCGTGTCCAGGAAATCGTAGAGCTGAAAGGTCTGGATGAAGCGCATGTCCCGTCCCGATCGGACCGGACACCGGCCGCCATGGAAAGATTTCGATGGCGGAGCGTGCGGCCTGCCGCGGGGTACATGACATTAGCCGCGGCTGCGATTCAACCCTGCCCGGCGCCCATTATGGCGTTATGGCTGCCGCCACGGCTTCAGCGCCTCCGCCAGGCCCTGCGGATCGTCGGTGCCGATCCGGCGAATACCATCAGATCTCAGATGCAGCTCGACGGCGTCGAGGCCCGAGACGTTGTAGAGCCGGGCGCCTGGTCGCATCCGGATGCCGAAGCCGTCCCACCAGTGGTTGCGCACGACCGCAACCGTTTCGATCTGGTCCAGCGGGAGCCGGTAGGTCCACAATCCCGGACCGAAATGCCATCGCAATTCCCCATCGCCGACCTCGACCGTCAGGGAGGAGAACACCACCGCAACCGCAACCAGGACGATCAGAACCGCCACCGGCGTCCATTGCCCGCTCCACCATGCGAGCGCGGCATCGCATGCGGCAAGGATCAGACAGAGAGCGACGATCAGAGTACCGCGTTGCGTATGATGATATGGCATGGCCATCACCCTCCCTGCTGGAATTACGGATACCAACCCTGTCAGTCGATGATATCGTCGTTTGGTCGATGGGATCCGCGCGCGGGTTCACCACCCATCGGCGTCAGCCGCCATGCCCTGCGATTCCCGGCCCAGACGAAGAGCGCACATGAATGCGAATGTGTCCTGCAGGTCACAGCCGGCCGGCAAGCTCGCAGCCGATACCGGAAAAGCGCCCGGTTTCGGGGTGACAAGCCGGCCAATAATGACGACAATCCGCAGACATTGCGGCGTCATCGTTCGCCGCGAGGTCTGTGCCCCTCTGGGAAATCATCCGTGACCGCATCGCCCAAAGCCGCCCTGCTGATCGCCGCCTTTGCCGGCGCCGTGATGCTGCAGCCTTCGCGCGCGCCGGCGCAGTGGTGGTCACGCGCGCCGGCCGACTTCGAGGAATGCGCCGGCGGCGCCGAGAAGGCGGCGAGCGCCGAAGCCAAGGCGGCGGCGCTGTCCGAATGCAACGCCAAGTTTGCCGGCCGGCGCAAGCCCGGCGGCGGCTACACCTATTTCGATTTCATGCAGAACCGCAGCTTCGATATCGCCGGCCCGAACCCGACGCCGGAAGAGCAGAAGCAGATCGACGAACAATATACCGCCTATCTCGACAATCAGCGGCGCAGCGACATCGCCGCCGCCTTTGCGGCAAAGCAGCAGCAGTTGCAGGAAACCTCCTTCAAACCCGAGGCCGAAAAGGTACCGGTGCCGGAACCGCCGACCAAGCCGCCGGCCGCGGCCAACGATCTGAAGTCGCGCATCAAAACCGAGAATTGCCCGCGGCATTCCTTCTCCTGCGAGTGGCCGCGGCTTTCCGAAGGCATCAAGGATCTGAAGAAGGCGCTGTTCGGCGCTCCGTCGAACAAGCCCAAACGGGGTTGATGGTTTCGCCCCAGTCGGTGATCAGCGTCGCCCAGTATTTCCGGCAAGGTGACTTAGGATTGCTGACGCGGCGACAGCAACGGCATTTCAATTTGCAATCTGAATCCGCTTCGCGCCTCGGCGGCGGGTTTGGCGGTTCAGCGCCGGATCTGCTCCGGCGTCAGCCCGGGCGAACCCTTGCCTTCCGCCTCGGCGCGCTGGATCAGCGCGACGATGCGGCGCGAGAGCGGCACCTTTAGCCCATGCCGGTCGGCGATCGCGGTAATGACGCCCTGCAGATAGTCGATTTCGGTACGGCGGCCAAGCTGCAGGTCCTGCCACATCGACGAGCGCGCCTCGGGATCGATTTTCATGGTCCGCCCCAATATCGTCGTAAACAACGCATCCGGCAGCCGCAGCAGATGCGGGGTCCAGCCGGCGGGCACCGGCGTCGAGGACACCGGCCTGATGCCCTCGGCTTTGATCGCCGCCAGTCCCTCCGCCATCTGGTCGGCGAACAGAAGGCGCCAGGGGCGTTGCGCGAGCTGCTGACGCAGCGGCAGGCCGGACAAGGCGTTGAGCGCGTTATTGAGATTGACCAAAAGCTTGCCCCATTGCACGCCGGCGATGTTGCCGCTGGCGCGCATCTTGAGGCCTTGCACCGAAAGCTGCTGCGCGGTGCCGGCATCGTCGCGTTCGACGACGATGTCGCCCGAGGTGGCGCGATGGAATCGGCCCTGCCCCATCGCGATGACATTGAACGGCACCATCGCCGCCAGCACCCGCCGCCCCGGCAATTTTTCACGCAGCACCGCGACATTGCCGATGCCGTTCTGCAGGCTGACGATGACGGCATCCGCCGGCGCATGCTGCGCGATCAGATCGGCGATCTCGGCGGTATCGGCGCTCTTGACCGTCACCAGCACGACGCCGGCCTCGGCAAAAATCCCGGGATCATCCGACAGCGTCAACTGGTCCGGCGCGAGCTTGCGGTCGAGGCCCTCGAAACTCGTCAGCCGCAGCCCGTGTTCCCCGATTTCCGCGAGCACGCGCGGCCGCGCCAGCAACGCGACGCGGTGGCCTGCGGCCGCAAGCATGCCGCCGACAAGGCAGCCAATGCTGCCGGCTCCGGCCACGCCGACCGGCCTGGTTGGAATCATCCCGTCACTCTCTTTGCTTGTACTCGCTGCGAAGCTCGATAGCAGACTTTCGGGCCCGATGCCTATCGAAGCCGCCAACGGCTCGGTCCGCCGCGCCTTGTAACCGTCATGGCCCGCCGGTATGTTTCCGGCCGGGCTGGCAGGCACGCGACGGGAGAAAACAATGGGTTTGCTCGACGTACTCAACGGGATGCAGAACGGCCCGCGCGGCCCGAGCAGCCCGAGCGCGCAAGGCGGCGGGATGTCGCCGATGACCATGGCGATCCTGGCACTGCTCGCCTACAAGGCGGTCAAGCATTTCAGCGGCAGCGAACCCGGCGCCACTCCGGCGCCGGCGCCATCTCCCGGTGCCAATGCCGGGCCGCCCGCCGGCGGTGGCGGCAGTCTTGGTGGTGGCAGTCTTGGTGGTGGCAGTCTTGGCGGTGGCAGTCTTGGCGGTCTCGGCGGTCTGCTCAAGAGCGGCCTCGGCGGCCTGCTGGCCGGCGGCGCCGCCGGAAGCGTGATCAGCGGCGGGCTCGGCGACCTGCTCAAGCAATTGCAGCAGAGCGGCCAGGGCGACACCGCCAATTCATGGGTGGCCCCGGGTCCGAACAAGCCGATTTCGCCCGGCGATCTCGCCAACGCCCTGGGTGCCGATCAGATCAACAGCCTGATGTCGCAAAGCGGTCTGTCGCGCGATGAACTGCTCGCCGGCCTCAGCCGGCATTTGCCCGACGTGATCGATCATCTGACGCCGGACGGAAGGCTGCCGACCGAACAGGAACTATCCGGCCGGCTATAGCGTCGCGTGATCGCGCCTGGCGCGGCATCGCCAACCTGCTTTTAAAACCCTGTTCTTTTTGAAAGGATATGACAGCCATGGGCGGGATTCTCTGGATCATCATCGTCGGCTTCGTTGCAGGCATTATCGCGCGCCTGCTGTCGCCGGGCCCGAACAATCCGAGCGGCTTCATCCTCACCACCGTGCTCGGCATCGCCGGCGCGTTTCTCGCGACCTTCATCGGCCAGGCCATCGGCCATTACGGTCCGGATCAGGGCGCCGGCTTCATCACCGCGACGATCGGCGCGCTGGTGGTGCTGTTCATCTGGAACCGACTGGTGGCCAGCCGGGTGATCTCCGATCCGGGCAACAGATGACAGCAGCGAGCAGGCAGGATGGGCAAAGGCGCGCCCTTCGCGCCGTGCCCACCCTTGTCTCTCCGGCAAAACTCCTGGTGGGCTCGCCATCGGTCGCGGGGTCACGCGATCCCATCAGCGCGTTGACGCGCGTCTTACGCTGTGGGCTTCAGCTCACCCTGCAAATTCGCTCACCCGATGAGATGCAAGCCGGCGTCCATCCGCACCAGTTCGCCGGTCATGTGGCTCGAGGGCGCGGTGGCCAGAAAGCACACCAGCGCCGCGATATCCTCCGCCGTCGAGGCGACCTTGAGCGGCACCTTCGCCACCACCGTATCGCGCACCTTGGCGGCAGCCTCGGCGCCACGGCCCTTGGTGAACCACGGCGTATCGATGTAGCCGGGACAGACGGTGTTGACGCGGATCAGCGGCGCCAGCGCGCGCGCCAGCGAATAGGTGATGGTGTTGAGCGCGCCCTTGCTGGCGGCATAGGCGATCGAGGAGCCGCCGCCGCTGATGCCGGCCACCGATGAGACGTTGACCACCGCCGAGGCGCGGCCGGAGGCCTTGGCGCCCGCTTCCAACAGCGCGCGCGCCGCCCGCACCATCTGGAACGGGCCGATGGTGTTGACGCCGAACAGCCGCTGAAAATCCTCCGCCGACAGGCCGTCGAGATTGTCATGCGCCACGTGCTTGGTGGTGCCGGCATTGTTGATCAGCGCATCGACCCGCCCCCAGGGCGCGGCTGCGGCGACGATCTTCCGGCAATCCTCGTCGCGCGACACGTCGCCCTGGACCACGACCACCTCGCCGCCGGCGCTGCGGCAGAGATCGGCGGTCTGTTCGGCTTCCTTCTGGCTCGAGGAATAGTTGACCACGATGCGCGCACCGCCCTTGGCCAGGATGGCCGCGGTCGCGGCCCCCAGGCCCGACGCAGAACCGGTGACAATCGCGCACAAACCGTCCTTCGACATCGGTATTTCCTCATGTTGATCTTGAGCCGCCCGCCGTGAGGCGCGATCTACCATATCGTGCGGCAAAATGCCTGCAAATCCGCCAAACTCCGTTGCACGGAATTAATTCCACGTCGGCCGCTCATGTCGGCTTCGCAGGCCGCCCTGCGGACATCAGTGCTTGTCATGGCGGTGGCTTTTCCTCATCATGCCGCCCAACAAAACGACCGCACACGATGCCCGGCGGAACCGCCGGGCGGATGCGTGCCGAATCAAGCGGGGAACGCCGTGGCGGAGAGTCAGAACATAGTCGCCGAGACCGCGGAGCGGATATTTGCCGACCTCGCCGACGCGCAAACCATCAACCGCGACAGCAAGGCGGGCTGGAAAGCGCCGCTGTGGCAAGCGCTGACCGAGGCCGGCCTGCCGCTGTCATGGGTGCCGGAGGATTTTGGCGGCTCGGGCGCCAGCCTGGCCGAAGGCTTTGGCGTGTTGAGCGTGGCCGGACGCTTCGCGATCGCGGTGCCGCTGGCCGAAACCATGCTGGCGGGATGGCTGTTGTCGCAAGGCGGAATTGCCTCGCCGGAGGGCGAGATGGCGGTGGCGCCGGCAAGCCCGAAAGACCGCATCGCGCTCAATTCCGACGGCAGCCTGTCCGGCCGCGCCCGCGGCGTTGCCTTCGCCGGGGACGCCAGGCATTTCGCGGTGCTGGCGCACGGCGCCGGCGGCATCTCGATCGCGCTGGTCGATGCCGCGGCCTGCCGGATCGAAGCCGGCCTCAACCTCGCGAGCGACCGCAGCGACAGCGTGACTTTCAACAACGCCCGGCCGGTGGCGCTCAAGCCGGCGCCGAAAGGCTTCGACCAGACCTCGCTGATGCTGATGGGCGCGGTGGCCCGAAGCCTGCAAATCGCAGGCGCCTTGGAATCGATGCTCGACGTCAGCGTGCGCTACTCCAACGAACGGGTCGCGTTCGAAAAGAAGATCTCGAAATTCCAGGCGGTGCAGCACAACCTGGCCAGGCTGGCCGGCGAAACCGCCGCGGCGATGGCCGCGGCGAGTTCGGCGGCGGACAGCATCGCCCATGCGAACGACTTCGACGACGCGGTTTTCCTGGAAGCCACCGCGGCGAAAATCCGCTGCGCCGAGGCCGCCGAAAAGGGCGCGGCGATCGCCCACCAGGTCCATGGCGCGATCGGTTACACGCTCGAGCATATATTGCATCGCTACACCATGCGCGCGCTGGCCTGGCGCGACGATTTCGGCAATGAAAGTTACTGGGCGGTGGAACTGGGCAGGCGCATCGCCGCGCGTGGCGCCGACGAATTGTGGCCGCTGGTGGCCTCGCGCTGAGATCCTGATATTCGCGTACAGCAAAATCGAGATTCAACATGACCGCAGCCCTTCGTTTCGATCCGATCCGCCTGCCGCCCGAATGCGAGACGCTGCGCAGCGAAGTCCGCGGCTTTCTCGCCGAGGAAATCGCGGCGGGCAGCTTCGACCCGCATAGCCCGCACGGCAGCGACAACGACGTTCCCGGCTTCAGCAAGCGCGTCGGCGAGCGCGGCTGGATCGGCATGACCTGGCCGAAGAAATATGGCGGCCACGAGCGCAGCTTTCTCGAGCGCTATGTGGTGACCGAGGAAATGCGCGTCGCCAATGCGCCGACGCGGCGGTTCTTCGTCGCCGACCGGCAGAGCGGCCCGGTGCTTCTGAAATATGCCCCCGAGCACATCAAGATGGACATCCTGCCGCGGATCTGCCGCGGCGAAGTCTGCTTCTCGATCGGCATGAGCGAGCCCAATTCCGGCTCCGACCTGTTCGCGGCCAAGACCAAGGCGACCAAGACCGACGGCGGCTTCCTGATCAACGGCACCAAGATATGGACCTCGTCGGCGCAGGTCGCCAACTACATGCTGGCGATCTTCCGCACCTCGCCGCCGACCAGGGAAAACCGCCGCCACGGCCTGACGCAGTTTCTGGTCGACATGAAGACGCCGGGCATCAAGGTCAATCCGATCGCGCAGCTGACCGGCAAATCCGAATTCAACGAGGTGGTGTTCCAGGATGCTTTTGTCCCGGACGATCATCTGCTCGGCGAAATCGACGGCGCCTGGAAGCAGGCGACCAGCGAACTGGCCTATGAGCGCAGCGGGCCGGAACGCTTTCTCGAGACCTATTACGTGCTGACCGAACTGGTCCGCGCGCTCGGCGAAGAACCCGACAATCGGGGCGCCGAAGGCATCGGACGGCTGGTGGCGCAGCTCCACACCATGCGCCGGATGTCGGTGTCGGTCGCCGGCATGCTGCACGCCGGCAAGGAACCGGTGGTGGAGGCCTCGATCGTCAAGGACATCGGCACGATCTGGGAACAGCAATTGCCGCAGCGGGTGCGGGATCTTGCGGCCTTCGTCGAGCCGGATGCCAGCAACCACGAAATCCTCGATACCGTCTTGCCCTACGCGATGAAGGTCGCGCCCAAGCTGACGATCCAGGGCGGCACCACCGAAGTGCTGCGCGGCATCATCGCGCGCGGGCTCGGACTGCGTTAAGGGCGGCCTGGACTGCGCTGACTCCAGATCATTTTCATTGAGGACCTCCATGACAAACTTTACCGACATCGGCGTCGAAAAGACCGGCCACGTCACCACCATCGAGATCCAGCGCCCGCCGCTGAACTTCTTCGACATCTCGCTGATCAACCAGATCGCCGACGCGCTGACCGACATCGACAACGATCCGGAGGCCCGCGCGGTGGTGCTCGCCGCCCAGGGCAAGGCGTTCTGCGCCGGTGCCAATTTCAACGATCCGGCGCGGCAGGAAGCCGAGGCGCGCGAAAAATCCGACCCGGCCTCAAGCCTCGGGCAGATCAGCCATCTCTATATGCAGGCGGTGCGGATCTTCCGCAACAAGAAGCCGATCGTCGCCGCGGTCCATGGCGCGGCGATCGGCGGCGGCCTCGGCCTCGCGGTATCGGCGGATTTTCGCGTCACCTGCCCGGAGGCGCGTTTTGCCGCCAACTTCACCAAGCTCGGATTTCATCCCGGCTTCGGCCTGACGGCGACGCTTCCCGAACTGGTCGGCAGGAACAACGCCGAACTGATCTTCTACACCAGCCGCCGGGTGACCGGCGAAGAGGCCTTGAGGATGGGTCTCGCCAATGTCTGCGTGCCGCAGGATCAGGTGCGCGCCGCGGCGATGAAGCTGGCGTCGGAGATTGCCGAGTGTTCGCCGCTCGGCCTGCTTTCGACCCGCGCCACCATGCGCGCCGGCCTCGCCGACCGGGTGATGGCCGCCACCACCCACGAACTCGCCGAACAGACCCGGCTGCGCGCCACCGAGGATTTCAAGGAAGGCGTCAAGGCCACCGCGGAACGCCGCGTCGCCAATTTCAAGGGGCGGTGAGGGGGATTGCGCTCATCCGGCGCGCTCCAGGGGTCGGCGCAAAGCGTGGCCCGATGGCGCGAACCTCGGATGTGCAATCCACATCGGGGAATCTCGATGCAATAACCTCTGGATTCCGGGTCTGCACCTCAGGTCGGCAAATGCCGACCTGAGATGCATCCCGGAATGACGATGAGAAAATGCTCCGGCCGTCACGATGCTGAAAATTACCGGCCCTTCGGCACCACCAGCGCATCGACGATGGTGACGCCGTGGCCGGCGGCATGGACCAGCACCGGGTTGATTTCGATTTCCGCAATCTGCTCGCGGTATTGCGCCGCGAGCATCGATAGCTGCGCAATCAATTGCGACAACGCCGCGATGTCGGCAACTGGGGCGCCGCGAAACCCCTTGAGCAATGGTGCGGCCTTGAGTTCGTCCAGCATGGCAGACGCCTCGGCCGCACCGAGCGGCGCCGGCCGATAGATCACATCCCTGAACAATTCGGTGGTGATGCCGCCGAGCCCGACCATGACCATGGGGCCGAAGGTGGCATCGCACAGGGTGCCGATGATGATCTCGACGCCCTTTTTCGCCATCGGACTGACCAGCACGCCCTGAATCGCGGCTGCGGGCCGATGGCGGCGGGCGTTGTCCAGCAGCGTCTGGTAGGACGCGAACGCCTCGCCCTTGGAGACCAGATTGACGCGCACGCCGCCTATCTCGCTCTTGTGCGGGATATCGCGCGACTGGATCTTCATCACCAGCGGCAGGCCGATGCGGGCGATCGCAGCATCCAGCCCGCTCTTCTCGCTGACCAGCACCTCGTCGGGCAGCGCAATGCCGGCAGCGCGCAACAGCGATTTGCTGTCGAATTCGGAAAGCGTCGCCGACTTCAGGTGAGCCGAGAGATCGCGCCGCGGCGGCATCGCAGTATCGGCCGGCGGCGCCAGCCTGAATTTCGCCCGCTGCACCATCGCACGCATGGCGACCCCGACATGGGTCAGCCCCGACAGCAGCACGACGCCCGATGCCGCCAGTTGCTGGCGTGCGAACAGGGATGGCAGCGTATAGGAATAGAACACGATCGGCTTGTTCTGGGCGTCGATAACCGGCTTCAGTTCGGCGAGCTTGAACGGCATCCTGCTATCGCTCGACAGCGACAGCACCACCAGGATGGCGTCGACTTCGTCGGAGACGTCAAGCAGCTCGATGCTCTTCTGCAGGCCGCCGCTGTGCACGCCTTGCGCGGTCACATCGATCGGGTTGCCGGCGGCCCCATAGGACGGCAGCAGGGTACGGATTTCGGCCTGGATCGGTGCCGACAGTTCCGGCACCTGCAGACCCTGCAGCGCCACGGTGTCGGCGCCCCAGATCCCGGCGCCGCCCGACACCGTGAGAACCGCGACACGGTCGCCCTTGGGCATCGGATTGCTGGTCAAAAGGGCTGCGATGGTGACCGCCTCGTCGAGATCGTTGGAGATGATGAATCCGTATTTGGCGAACACCGCATCATAGGCCGCTGACCAGCCGGCCATGCTGGCGGTGTGCGACGCCGCGGCGCGCTGGCCGGCGCCGGAGCGGCCGACCTTGGTGACGATGACGGGTTTTCCGCACTCGGCGGCACGGCGCGCGGCGGCGAGAAATTTTTCGACGTCGCGAATGCCCTCGATGAACAGCAGGATCACGTTGGTGGAGGGGTCCTGCACCATGTAGTCGAAAAATTCGCCGGCGCCGAGGTCGGATTCATTGCCGGCGCTGACGACGTAACTGAGCGCGACCCCCAACGCCCTGGCGCGGTGATAGATCGCGAATCCGATGCCGCCGCTCTGCGCAACGATGCCGATCCGCCGCCTGGTCGCGGTCAGTCGCGGCTCACCGGGCTTGACGTCGACGGTCGGGCTGAAGGTGGCGGCGACACGCTGCACCTCGCTGTAAAATCCTTCGGCATTGGGACCGGAGATTCGCATGCCGGTGGTTTTGGCCAGGGCGGCGATGGCGTCCTGCATGGCGGCGCTGTCGCCGCCCTCCTCGGCGAATCCCGAGGAGATGACCACGGCGTTCCGGACGCCGGCCGTAGCGCATTGCTGCAGCGCTTCCAGCACCGCGCGCGCCGGAATGATGACGATGGCAAGGTCGATCGGCTGCCCGACCGCCGCGATCGACGGATAGCATTTCAGTCCGTCGATGTCGGCGTAATTCGGATTGACCGGATAGAGCCGGCCGGGAAAGTCGTTCTTGCGCAGCATCGACAACAGCCGGCCCGGAATCTTTTCCAGGTCGCGCGATGCGCCGATCAGGGCGATGCTGTCCGGCGCAAAGAAGCTGTCGAGCGGATGCGGCATTCGGGAAGATCCTTTTATTCTTGTTGAGAACGCCATGGCGGGCGAAAAGAAAAAATCCATTCTTTCTTTGCCGCTTCGATGGATTGCTTCGCTTGTGGCGATCGATGGCTTCGTCGCTCCTCGCAACGACGACAAAGAGCTCCCGCCTACGCCGCAAGACGGAACATGACGCCGCCGAGCAGAAATGAATCGTCCGACGCCGCATATCCTTTTGTCCTCGCGGCATGGCGCACCGTGGCGATGTCGCCGACCCGAAAGGTCAGGCCGCTCATGATCTCGCTGGCGCCCCTGACGAAGCGGAAGCTGCAATTGGCAAGCACGAGCTCGGGCTCGCCGCCTGGAGCCGTGGCGACGGGAATTCCAATGATCCGTCCCCAGTGCTGCGCCAGCCCCTGCGGATCGGGGCTTTGCAGCTCGACGCCGACCAGGGCCTTGGTCACGTCGCGACGGATCGATTGCTGCCAGTCCGGTCCGGCCGGCGGATAGGGCCCGAGAATATCGTCGCTGCCGGCGGTATGGTTGAATTCGATGAACGCCGCGCGGCAATCGCGCGGATGCAGTTGCACGCCGTGATAGGGCGCATGATCGATGACATTGGCGACGCGAACGCCGATGGCCTTGGCATGCTCTCCACGCCGGTCGGGGTCGTCGCAGCAGAAGATCGCCATGTAGCCGCCGCGGCCGCCGGTCTTTTCGAGAAAGCGTCCGGCCGCGGTGCCGGGCTGCAGCGGCGCCACCACTTCGAGCAAAATGGTGTCGACCGGCAGCAGGGCGTTTTCCAGGCCATATTTGGCGACATTGCCATCGCGGAAGCAGACCTCGAGGCCCATGATGGCGGCGATATCGCCCACCACCGGCTCGAGATGCGGCGCCACCAGGCAGATCTGGCGCAGCCTGAGATAGCCCGCCATCTGCCGATCTCCAGTCATTTCGGCGCCCCCGGCCATCTCAATGGCCCTGGAACACCGGCTTGCGCTTTTCGACGAACGCCTTGGCGGCCTCCTTGTGGTCGGCGGTCTCGCCGGCGCGCGAGTGATGGATCGCCTCGGCGTCGAAGCAGGCTTCCAGCGACAAATGCTCGGCGTTGTTGATGTTGAGCTTGATGTAGCCCAGCGTCACCGACGGTCCCTGCGCCAGCGACATCGCCAGCTCGTGGGCCGCCGTCTCGACCTCGGCGTCAGGGACGACTGATGTCACCATGCCGAGCGCCAGCGCTTCCTGCGCCGTCAGCACCGGCGACATCAGATAGAGTTCGCGCGCCTTGGCGCTGCCGAGCAGATGGGTCAGGAAATAGGTGCCGCCATAATCGCCCGACAAGCCAACCTTGGCGAAAGCGGTGGTGATCTTGACCGAGGCGCCGGCGACGCGGAGGTCGCAGGCCAGCGCGATCGAGAGGCCGGCGCCGGCCGCGGCACCGTCGAGTTGCGCCACCACCGGTTTCGGCATCTGGTGCAGAATGCGGGAGACTTCCATGCCGCGCCGAAGATTGGCCATCTTGGCCTCGAACGGCAGCGGCGCCCGCCCCTCGGCCATCGATTTCACATCGCCGCCGACACAGAAGGTGCCGCCGGCACCCCGCAGCAGCACGGCGCGGACCTCGTGGTCCTCCGCCGCGCGCCGCGCCGCCTCGACCAGGCCCCGCGTCATGTCCGGATTGAGCGCGTTGCGCCGGTCGGGACGGTTCATGGTGATGGTAAGCAGCCCGGAATCCAGTTTTTGCAGGACCATGTCGTTCATGAATGTTGCCTTTGTTGTTATGGCCTTTGTCATTCGCCCTGAGTGGGAGAAGCACTGCGACCAAGCAATCCATATCGTTCGTGAACCGTTGCCGGATTGCTTCGCCGCGCTCGCAATGACGGCTGATGTTGCTTGCGCCTACTTCTTCACCAGCGGGCAGCGCGACAGTTCGAGCGACTGGAACGCCTCGCTGCCGGGGATGGTCGCCAGCAGCTTGTAGTCGTCCCAGCGGGCTTTGGATTCCGACGGCTTCTTGACCTCGAACAGGTACATGTCGTGCACCATGCGGCCGTCCTCGCGAATCCGGCCGTTCTTGGCGAACATGTCGTTGATCGGCGTGGCCTTCATGATCTTCATGACCGCGGCCGGATCGGTGGTGCCCGCGGCCTTCACCGCCTTCAGATAATGCAGCACCGACGAATACACGCCGGCCTGCGCCGACGTCGGCACCCGTTTCATCCGCTCCATGAAGCGCTTCGAAAACGCCCTGGTGTCGTCGTTGAGGTCCCAATAAAAGGCTTCGGCGAGCAGCAGGCCCTGCGCGGTTTCGAGACCGACACTGTCGATATCGGTGACGAAGGCCAGCAACGGCGACAGCTTCTGGCCGCCCTTCATCACACCGAACTCGGCCGCCTGCTTGATGGCATTGATGGTGTCGCCGCCGGCATTGGCGAGCCCGATCACCTTGGCCTTCGAGCTCTGCGCCTGCAGCAGGAACGAGGAGAAATCCGAGGTGTTGAGCGGGTGCCGGACGCTGCCCAGCACCTTGCCGCCGGACTTCAGCACCACATTGGTGGTGTCCTTTTCCAGATCCTGCCCGAACGCATAATCCGCGGTCAGGAAGAACCAGGTGTCGAGGCCCTGCTTGACGGCGGCGAGACCGGTGACGTTGGCCTGGGCGAAGGTGTCGAACACGTAATGCACGGTATAGGGACCGCAGGCCTCGTTGCTGAGGCGGATCGATCCGGGACCGTTGAAGATGATGATCTTGTTGCGCGCCTTGGCGATCTCGCCGGCCGCCAGCGCGGTCGCCGACGCCGCCACGTCGAAGATCATCTCGACGCCCTGATTGTCCAGCATGTCGCGGGCGATGTTGGCGGCGAGGTCGGCCTTGTTGAGATGATCGCCGACCACGATCTCGATTTTGCGGCCGAGCACCTCGCCGCCAAAATCCTCTGCCGCCATTTTCGCGGCCGTCTCGCTGCCGGGCCCGGTGATGTCGGCGTAGAGGCCGGACATATCGAGGATGCCGCCGAGCTTGAGCGGAGGCGCGCTTTGCGCGACGGCCGCGGTGGCGGCCAGCGCCAGGACCGCGGCGAGAGCGCCGGAAAGTACCCGCTTCATTCTGATCAAGCCTCCCTGCCGATGTGCCGCGTTGCGTGCGACCTCAATGCTGTTGCCGCGATCATGCCGCATGCGGTGCACTGCGGCAAGCCGCACGCGGGGGTCGTGCAGCGCCCCTGCGAGAAAGGCTTTTTCCGCAAAGCGGAATGGTCGGGCGATCGGACCAGACTCCAGATCCGTTCAGGAAAAGTCCTTAAGGTTCTCGACGGCTGCCAACAGTACCGGAATATGCTACGCTGCCGTGATGGCGAAGCAGAAGAAACCAGGCGCGAAGGCGGCCAAGCCGGGCGGATTCGTGGTCGGCCGCGCGCGCTTTGCCAAGATCAGCGCGGTCGAGGGGATTCACCTGACCGAGGTCATGGAAAAGCGGGCCTCGGAAGCGGGCCGGAATGGCCTGACGGCCGAGGAATATCGCCGCGCCATCGTACGTAGCTATCGCAAGAGTTAAGCGAACTGCATGTACGATGCGGTTGACGACCCCTACACCTACGAAAATTCGGCGGTTCTGATAAACAGGCTCGAGCTGCGGGAACAGGCTGAGCTCGACGCGTTCGAGGCGGAGATATCGAGCGCGCGGGCTGACGAACCACTGCCGGAAGGCAACCTTGACTTCACGCATTACAAGGCCGTCCACCATCACCTGTTTCAGGATGTCTACGAGGGGGCGGGCGAGGCGCGTACCGTCCGCATCTTCAAGGGCGAGGAATCCGTTTTGCTGTCCTGAAAGCATCGAAAGCCAGGCAACAAGGCTGTTCGGGGAACTGCAGGCGGACGGCTTCCTGCAAGGCCTGGACGACGAACCTTTCGCCCACAGGGCCGCACATTTTCTGGCGGAGCTAAACGCCATCCACGCCTTCCGCGAAGGCAATGGCCGTTCGCAGCTTGCGTTCATGGCCCTGCTGGCTGAGCGGGCCGGCCACCCGCTTGATTTCGACAAGCTCGATCCACATGAAATGCTGGACGCCATGATCGCCAGCTTTGATGGCGACGAGGCAAAACTGGCAAATCCATCAAGCGCCTTGTCCGCCAACCCAATCGGTAATGGGTTGACTTCCATCGACCACCCCTTCGTCGCCCGGGCGTTTTCGGATAGAATGGCAGCCGGCATAGGTCAGACAAAGATTTGCGTCATGAGACGATTGCGAAAGACGGCGGGACGTTGCGGCGGGTTTGTCGCAGCCGCATTGCGGTGCAGCCTGATGCTGCCCACCACCGGTCCGGCGATCGCGGCAGGCTGCGCCTTCGAAGCCCAGGGCGACGGCCGGGTCGCGGCGATCATCGACGCGCGCAGCTTTCGCCTCGAGGACGGCCGCGAGATACGGCTTGCCGGCATCGAACCGGTTGCCGCGGAAAAATCGAACGATATGTCGGCGCTGTCGGCGGTGCTGGCGGGCCGCGAGGTGACCTTGCGCGGCGAAGACGACGGCCCCGACCGCTACGGCCGTCAGGCCGCCTTCGTGTTTCTCGGCGCCTCCGACACCCCGGTGCAGGCGGTGCTGCTGGCGCAAGGCGACGCGCTGGTTTCGGCCGATGTGACCGACAGGGCCTGTGCCGCGATCCTGACCGCAGCCGAAGCGGCGGCGCGCCAGGCCAGACGGGGAACCTGGGCCGATCCCGCAGCCATAAAAAACACCGAAAGTCCGGGCGATATTTTGGCCGGGATCGGGCGCTTCACCGTGGTCGAGGGCAAGGTTTTGTCGGTCCGGCAGGCCGGGGCAACGACTTACCTGAACTTTGGACGGAACTGGACACGGGACTTTGCTGTGACTATTTCCAAACGCATGGTAGCCTCGTTCGAGGCTGCGGGGATTGTGCTTAAGTCTCTGGAAAACCGACGGATTCGTGTCCGTGGCTGGGTCGAGGCGCGTGGCGGCCCGCGAATCGAGGCGCTCCGGGTGGGGCAGATTGAGTTGCTTGGCGAGAATTAGCTCGCGGCACAGATACGAGTTAACGACGGTGGCAGAGGGTGCGGGACGGCGCGAGACCTGGATGAGCCGCCGGTTTTCGGCTGCGCCGGTTTTGCTGTGGGCCGCTTTGGCGCTTGCCGGCTGCGGCGATCTCGGCCGGTTCCAGACCGCGTCGCCGGCGGCAAGCCCGGGCAAGCCGTCCCACACCGTCGCCCAGACCCCCGCCGCCGAACGCGAGCATGAGCGAATCCTGTCCTCCTATGGCGGCGCCTATGACGATCCCAGGCTGGAGGCCCTGATCGGCAAGACGGTCGACCGGCTGGTGGCCGCCTCCGACCGTCCGGACCAGGCCTACAAGGTGACGATCCTCAATTCCGGCGCCGTGAACGCGTTCGCGCTTCCGACCGGTCAGCTTTACGTGACCCGCGGCCTGATCGCGCTGGCCTCCGACACCTCGGAACTGTCCTCGGTGCTGAGCCACGAGATGGCGCATGTGCTGGCAAAGCACGCCGCGATCCGCGAGGACCAGGCACGCCAGGCCGCCGTCGTGACCCGCGTGGTCACCGACATGGGGAACGATCCCGATCTCACCGCGCTGGCGCTCGCCAAGACCAAGCTGACGATGGCAAGCTTTTCGCGCGCCCAGGAGTTCGAAGCCGACAGCATCGGCGTCGGCATTTCGGCGCGCGCGCATTTCGATCCCTATGGCGCCTCGCGCTTCCTGACCTCGATGGAGCGCAACGCCGAACTCAAGGCCGGCAAGACCGCGGTCGATCCGCGCGCCCAGGACTTTCTGTCATCGCACCCGGCGACGCCGGAGCGGGTGGCCAGCGCGCAGGCCAGCGCGCGGCAGTACTCCTCGCCGGAGGGCGGCGAACGCGATCGCGAGACCTATCTCGCCGCCATCGACAACATCGTCTATGGCGAGGATCCGAGCGAGGGCTTCGTGCGCGGCCATCGTTTCCTGCATCCCAAGCTCGGCTTCACCTTCACCGCGCCCGATACCTTCACGCTGGACAATACCGCCCAGGCCGTGATCGGTGTGCGCGAGGGCGGCGCGCAGGCGATGCGGTTCGATGTCGTAAGGGTGCCGGCGGAACAGACGCTCGGCGACTATCTGAATTCCGGCTGGATGGAAAATGTCGACAAGGCTTCGACCGAGGATCTGACCATCAACGGCTTGCCGGCGGCATCCGCCGTCGCGCATGGCGATCAATGGCAATTCCGGGTCTATGCGCTGCGGTTCGGCAGCGACGTCTACCGCTTCATCTTCGCCACCAAGCAGAAGACCACCGAGAGCGACCGCAATGCCCGCGAGACCGTGAACTCCTTCCGCCGGTTGACGCTGGAGGAGATCCAGGCCGCACGGCCGCTGCGCATCAAGGTCATTACCGTGCAACCCGGCGATACCGTCGAATCGCTGTCGCACCGCATGGCCGGGGTCGACCGTCCGGCCGAGCGGTTTCGGGTCCTCAACGGCCTCGACGCCCATGCGCAGGTCAAGGTGCGGGATCTCGTCAAGATCGTGGTGGATTGATCGCGGCGGCACCGCGCTGCTCCCCAACGAGCCGTCCTACCCCGCCGGGGTCTCGCCTTCGGCGAGATGATGGAGGCGGGGTATCCAAGGCCACGCGGTGCTCGCTGCCAACTGACTAAAATATCGAAAACAACCCCATGCAAAGTACAGGGTGGGCAAAGGCGCCCTTGCGCCGTGCGTCCGCAGGGCGGAGCGGAGCAACCGACGGCAAACAAAAAGCCCGCTCCTTTCGGAGCGGGCTCTTGATTACTCGGATCAAGCCAGACTGCTTTAAGCCGCTTCGTCTGCGACGGCGGCATCGTCGCCATCCACATCGGCATCGGCATCCGTATCGGCATCGGCCTCGACTTCGGTCTCGGCCTTGGCGCCGCGGCGCGGGCTCTTGGCGAGCTGGCCTTCGATTTCCTTCACCGCCTCGGTCTCCGTCACATGCTGCACGACGGCGATCTCCCGCGACAGACGATCGAGCGCCGCCTCGTAGAGCTGGCGTTCGCTGTAGGACTGTTCGGGCTGCGAATCCGAGCGATAGAGATCGCGCACCACTTCGGCGATTGCGACAATGTCTCCCGAATTGATCTTGGCCTCATATTCCTGGGCCCGGCGCGACCACATCGTGCGCTTGACGCGAGCGCGCCCCTTCAGGGTCTCCAGCGCACGCTTGACCAGCGCCGGCTCCGACAGCTTGCGCATCCCGACATTGGCGACTTTCGCGGTCGGCACCCGCAGCGTCATCTTGTCCTTCATGAAATTGATCACGAACAGCTCAAGCTTGGCGCCGGCGATCTCCTGCTCCTCGATGGCCAGGATCTGGCCAACGCCATGCGCGGGATAGACCACGAATTCGTTGGTCTTGAAGCCCTGACGCTGGGTCAAAACCTTCTTCGGCTCTTCGATCCGCGGCGCGACAGCGGCGGGCTTGGCGGCGACGACAGGCTTGACCGCAGTCTTGGCGACAACAGTCTTGGCGACCGGCTTCGGAGCGGGCTTGGAGGCAGCGATCTTCGAAGCAGCAGGCTTCGAAACAGTCGCTTTCGCGGCAGTTTTTGCAGTCTTGTTTGGCATTGCGCTTCTTTTGTTTTTTGAGGATTTGGTAACCGAGGCCTTGGCGGCTTTCCGGGTCTCCTTGAGAGAAGCCCGGGCACGGCTTTTGGTTGCACTGCGGCTGGCCGCAGTCGCTTTGGAAGTCTTGGAAGCACTCTTTTTACGCGTTTTCTGTGACACAGCCTGCGCGCGGAACTGCCACGCCCCTGTTGGATGTTTTCACGGGAACCCATAGGGGCCATAAGCGGGGCTGACGGGTTCGGCTAGCTAATGTGCCCAATATAGCACATTTCCCGTGAAAATCAATGATTTATGCCCTGTCGACAGGTTTTGCGAACCATTTCGGCCAGATCCCCGCGATTAGGGTTAAGCCTGTGCCCCGGCCAGGCTCAAAATGGCCTCAGCAAACACGGACGTTTTAAATCAATCGCCGGTACCGGGTTCCGGAGAAAAATATTTTTCGAACTTGCCTTCCATGCCCTCGAAATCCTTGGCGTCGGGCGGGGATTCCTTCTTCTGGGTGATGTTCGGCCAGCTCTTGGCATATTCGGTATTCACTTCGAGCCATTTCTCCAGGCCGGGCTCGGTGTCGGGCTTGATGGCGTCAGCTGGACATTCCGGTTCGCACACCCCGCAATCGATGCATTCGTCCGGATGGATGACCAGCATGTTGTCACCCTCGTAAAAGCAGTCCACCGGACAGACTTCAACGCAATCGGTATATTTGCATTTAATGCAGGCTTCAGTGACGACGTAAGTCATCCAAGGCTCCGAAACGGTCAATTTTGAGTGGTTTGCGTAGCCCAGGAACTCCGCAGCCGCAAGTCAAGCACCACACTTCCAGAGCGGCTTTCGATCGGCCCCGGCGGGGGCTGAATTCGCGCCTCGACTGAGATAGTCACCCTTGCCGGTCCTGCAAATCGTCAAACAGCAAGCGCGCCGCCGGCGCATCGCCCCGCCGCTCCGCAAATCCGACGACCTTGAGGACGCGTACGCTGCGATCGAGCCCGATCGTCAGCACGTCGCCGAGCTTCACGGCGTGGCCGGGCGCCTTCTCGCGCACGCCATTGACGCGGACATGTCCGGCCTCGACCAATGCTGCCGCACTGCTGCGCGCCTTCACCACCCGCGCGTGCCACAACCATTTATCGAGACGCTGGCGCTCCAAGCGACACCACTACGAGAACGGGCCGGCGATCTTTGATTGAGCGTGATCTCCGGGCGAACGCTTGGCGTTTGTCCCGCGGGAAAACCGCGTGCCACTTTTCCGGATCATGCCCTAGCGCTGATCCTTGCGATTGGCGGTCAGTTGCTCACGGAGCGCCGCCAGTTTGGCGAACGGCGAATTGGGATCGATCGGGCGCTCGCGTTCGCGCGGCGGTGCGCTGGTGGCGAACTGTCGGTGCGACGGCCCACCGTCGGGACGCTTGTCACGGCCACCCTTGTCGCGACCACCCTTGTCGCGACCGCCGCCAAATTTGCCCTTGTCCTTGTCGCGATCCCTGCCCTTGCCTTCAAAACGCTCGCGCGGCGGACGGCCCTTGTCCTCACGCGGCTCGCGAACCACCGGCGCGCCCTCGGGCGTGGCGGTGGCTGCTTCGGCCGGCGCATCGGGGCGCAACTTGCGAAATTCGTTGCTGCGGTCGCGCCGTCCCCGTCCATGACGCTCGCGTTTGGCTCCGTCTGCGGCAGCCTCACCGGCGACGGCATCGGGTGCAGCGCCCTGCGACGGACGGTCCGAAGGGCGATGGCGGTTGCGATCATGGCGCGGCCGGCGCTCTTCCGAACGGCCGCCGGGCCGCCAGACATCCACCATCTCCGGAACGGCGACGGGCTCGGGGGTGGCTGCGGCCTCCGCTGCCGGCGCCTCCTGGGCCGCCGCGGGCTCGGGCGCCGCCGATGGCGCGGAGGCTGCAGCCTCTGCAGCCGGCAGCGCATCGTTGCTGATGTCGGCAATATCGCCGGTTTGTGCGGCAACTTCGGGCTCCTGGGCCACCGCGTCCGCGCCGGCGCTCGCCGACGGCACGGAGGCTGCAGCCTCTGCAGCCGGCGGCGCATCGTTGCTGATGTCGGCAATATCGCCGGTCTGTGCGGCAACTTCGGGCTCCTGGGCCACCGCGTCCGTGCCGGCGCTTGCCGACGGCACGGAGGCTGCAGCCTCTGCAGCCGGCAGCGCATCGTTGCTGATGTCGGCAATATCGCCGGTCTGTGCGGCAACTTCGGGCTCCAGGGCCAGCGCGTCGGCGCCGGCGCTCGCCGACGGCCCGGAGGCTGCAGCCTCTGCAGCCGGCGGCGCATCGTTGCTGATGTCGGCAATATCGCCGGTTTGCGCGGCAACCAAGGGCTCCAGGGCGACCGCGCCGGCGCTCGCCGTGCTCGTTTCGGAGACGGGTTCCGAGGCCGCTTCCGCCGGACTTGATTCGGCGGCAGGCGGTTCGACCACCACCGGCGCCGGTTTCGGCGGCAACGCCGGGCGGCGCTCCATGCGATACCCGAGCGCGCGCAGGATCGAGGCGAAATCTTCACCGGCCGAACCGGTCAGCGAGGTCATCGCCTGGGTGACCACGAAGCCGCGGCCATCGAAGGCGCCGGCGGGCTTTTCGCCCGGCGAGGCCTCGCGCCAGGACAGCGCCGGACGTATCAGGTCGGCAAGGCGTTCCAGGATATCGACCCGCACCGCGCGTTCGCCGCATTGCCGATACCCCAGCACGCGGTAGGCATCACGGTCGAGCAGCTTGTCGACCGGAAACGAGGTCCGGCCGCTGCCGGCGAGGTGCTGGGCGCCCGACAGCGCCGACATGTCGGCATCGTCCCGCTTCAGCGCCCACAACAGCGACGCCAGCGCCCGCGCCGCCGGCTTCAGCAGCGCCGGCAGATAGATGTGATAGGCCCCGAAGCGAACCCCGTATTTGCGCAAGCTCGCCCGCGACGGCTGATCGAGATCCTTCATCTCGGCCGCGATCTTCTGTCGCTCCAGCACGCCGAGCGCCTCGATCAGCTGAAAGGCAATGCCGCGCGCGATGCCGGTGATGTCCTCGGCCTTGGCGAGGTCGAACAGCGGCCCCAGCAGCTTTTCGATATGCGTCTTCAGCCACAGATCGAGCCGCGCCTGCACCGCTTCGCGCGGCGCGCCGCTCAGACGCTCGTCGGAAACGATGCGGATTCGGGGATGCAGTGCATCCTCGGCCGCCACCAGCTTGGCCACCGCGTCGCCGGTCCAGCGGATGGTGCCGTCGGACGCCAGCACGAACTGGTCGTCGGGGGCGGCCGCCAGTTTCTCGGCGCGGGCGTCGATTTCACCGGCCAGCGCCTTTTGCGCGGTCGCCTGCAAGGCCTTGGCATCGGAGCCGGCCTCGGCCGCGTCGGGCGCAAAGGTGAATCCGTCGAGCCGGCCAATGACATGGCCTTCTACGATCACTTCGCCGGTCTTGCCGATTTCAGTATTCAACATCGTGTTTTCCCGCAGGCGGCGCATCAATACACTGGTCCGGCGGTCAACGAAACGCTCCGTGAGCCGTTCATGCAGTGCATCGGACAATTTATTTTCGACCTCGCGCGCGATTCCCTGCCAGTGTTCGGGATCCGCCAGCCAGTCCGGCCGGTTGGCGACGAAGGTCCAGGTGCGGATTTGCGCAATCCGGCCCGATAACGTGTCGATATCGCCGTCAACGCGATCCGCCTGCTCGACCTGGGCGGCGAACCAGGCGTCCGGAATCCGGCCCTTATGCATCAGGAAGCCGAACAGCGTGGTGACCAGTTCGGCATGCGCGGCCGGCGCGATCTTGCGGTAATCCGGAATCTGGCAGGCGTCCCACAGCCGCTCCACCGCGGCGGCGCCATGCGCCATCTCGCGCACATCGGCGTCGCGCGCGGCGTGATCGAGCACGCGCAGGTCCTCGGCGATCGGCGCGCGGGTCAGGGCGTCGTGGCTGGGCGTCAGCGCCAGCGATACCTGCAAGGTGCCGAGCGAGGAAAAATCCAGCTTCGAATTGCGCCATTGCAGCACTTTGACGCTCTCAAAACTGTGATTCTGCAGCGCGTTGACCAGTTCCGGCTCGAACGGCGCGCAGCGGCCGGTGGTGCCGAAGGTCCCGTCGCGGGTGGCGCGGCCGGCGCGGCCGGCGATCTGCGCGAATTCGGACGGATTGAGGCGGCGGAACTGATAGCCGTCATATTTGCGGTCGGAGGCAAAGGCGACGTGATCGACGTCGAGATTGAGCCCCATTCCCACCGCATCGGTCGCCACCAGATAATCGACGTCGCCGGACTGGAACATCGCCACCTGGGCGTTGCGGGTGCGCGGCGACAGCGAGCCCAGCACCACGGCGGCGCCGCCATGCTGGCGCTTGATCAGCTCGGCGATGGCATAGACCTCGTCGGCCGAGAAGGCGACGATCGCGGTGCGCCGCGGCTGCCGGGTGAGCTTGCGGTCGCCGGAAAATTCCAGCTGCGACAGCCGCGGCCGGGTCACGATGCTGGCGCCGGGCAGCAACCGCTCGATGATCGGGCGCATGGTGGCAGCGCCCAGCAGCAGCGTTTCGTCGCGACCGCGGCGATGCAGGATGCGATCGGTGAAGACATGACCGCGTTCGAGATCGGCCGCGATCTGGATTTCATCGACCGCCAGAAACGACACGTCGAGATCCCGCGGCATCGCTTCCACGGTGGAGACCCAGAACCGCGCTCTCGGCGGCTTGATCTTCTCTTCACCGGTGATCAGCGCCACCGCATCGGCGCCGGCGCGATCGACGATCTTGTTGTAGACCTCGCGCGCCAACAGCCGCAGCGGCAAACCGATCACCCCGGAGGAATGCGCGAGCATCCGCTCGATGGCGAGATGGGTCTTGCCGGTGTTGGTCGGCCCGAGCACCGCGGTGACGCCGGCGCCGGGAGCCCGTCCGTTTGCGAACGTGAGGGCGGAAGAAGAAAAGGCCATGTTTTCCGAGGGTTTCTGCGACGCTGGCGTTGGAGAAGTGTTTCACAATGCGACGCATCGAGGTCGCGGGCTTAAGCTCTGGAACGAGTCCGGAACGAATCGCGCCCGAATCGGTGACTCGGGTGCACTCCGGCTTCGTTCACCGCAATATCTCGCGTTAAAACCTCATAGCGACACTAGATCAAGTTTGGCGTGGATCGACAAGAGACCCCCAGGGCGGCGAAACCCTTAACGCTATCGGCCGCGGCGTCGCGCCAAGAGTCAACAGGAGTCAACAGGATTCCGCGCTTTTGGACCGCCGCCGGCAACGATTCCCCGAGCGAGCGGAACCAGCGCGGCGATGAGGAAACCGACGCCTGGTTGGCCTCAATTGGTTTTGGCGACACGCGGCGGCATCGCCTGGGCGATGAACTCGGTGGCCTCCAGCATGGCGGTGCCGAGCGGCGTCGGGACCACCATCCGAAACGGCACCAGGATACGGGTGCCGGCGAGCGGCGCGAACGCGATTTCGATATTGCGCTGGGCGGCGAGATATTTGATCACCGGGCGGTCGGGAATGTAGCCGGCGACCGGCGAGAAATAGATCGCACACACCACCACCGGACCCTGATAGCCCTTTTCGGCCTTGACGGTTTCCATGCGCTTGAAGTCGAGCTTGAGATCGTAGCGCATGCGGCCATCGAAGATCGCAGCCCCGGTGCGGCAGGCATCGGGGGTCAACAGCTCGCCCGTTCCGCCGACATGCAGCAGCGCGCCGGTCATCGGATCGAACACGCCGCGGCGATGCGCGTCGGTGACCGGAATCCGGTCGGCATCCACCGGCGGCTCCGGATCTATCGCGTATTCCTTGACGTTGCCATTGGCCAATAGCATGCGGATGGCTTCGGATTTTTTCGAGGTCGTGGTCGAGGCGGAGTAATTGGTCGCCACCAGTCCGCCATTGACGACACGGCCCTGCGAGGCCCCGGTACCGGAACCGCCGGCAAACGCCTTCAACAGTCCCGCGGTGCCGCCGGAGGCCGCGGCTGAAAACTGATCGTCCGAGATCTCGATGGTCCAGGCGCCTTTGCCGACGGGAATGCCGGCCAGCGTCGCCTCATAGCGCGCATCGAGCCGGCCCTGGGCGGAAGCGGAAGGCGCAGCCACCATCAGCGCGCCGCCGCACAGCACGCCGAGCGCCCACAGCGGGAGCAGGGCCGGCCGGGGCGAACGCATGCGGTGTGGGGTCACTGGGCGGTCCTGCTGTACGCGCGATCAAAGGGTCATTTAAGTAAAAATATCCGGCAAACAACGGATCGGCGCGCTTTTGCAGTCAATCCGCGCCAAACCGCGGGGGCAATCAAGCGCTGCTGCCATGATGTCGGCGGCGAATGCGCCGTTTATATGATGGCCTGGGTTGCTGGAACTCGATGCGGGAACTGGCCTTTTTCCGGGTTTTTGCAGACCACCACACGCAGAACGCAAGGCCCTGGACGGGCCCCGATTCTAGGGCCGGAAATCGCGCAAACGACGGCTTGCGAGCCTGTTTCCGGCACTGCCGAAACCTGCTCTCGATCGCGAAAACCTTGACGCGCCGCCGCTCCGCCCCTATAGGTCCGCGGTTCCCTGGATGGACGTGATTTTGAACCCCTAGCGCCCGCGCTGTTCGAGAGCGGGTGCCCGGGATGGCGGAGGATTTTCGAGATGTCGCGGCGCTGTGAACTGACGGCCAAGGGCCCGATGGTGGGCCACAAGGTGAGCCACTCCAATATCAAGACCAAGCGCCGGTTCCTGCCGAACCTGTGCAACGTCACCTTCATCTCCGATTCGCTCGGACGGAACGTGCGGCTGCGGGTCTCGACCAACGCGATCAAGAGCGTCGATCACCGTGGCGGCCTCGATGCCTTCCTGATCAAGGCCAAGGCAGCCGAACTGTCGCCGCGGGCGCTGGAGCTGAAGCGCCAGATCGAGAAGAAGGCAGCGGCCGCCGCTCCCGCCGCCAAGGCGGGCTGAAGGGTTTTCAGCCAGGCCGGGTTTCCGGCGGAGCGGAATTAGCGGGTGAGAGTTTTGGATGGCCGGGTCGAAAGACCCGGCTGTTTTTGTTTGAGGACGTTGCCCGGGTCGGCAACGCGAAATCCGCCTCGATTGCGCCGCGCCTGATCCGGACTATCGTGCTGACGCCGTTCCCGGTGCATCAACGGGCCTGCGAAAAATAATTCGGCAGCCGACATGAAGGAGGAAACAGCATGAAGCGATTGATGATCCTGAACGGTCCCAACCTCAATCTGTTGGGCGTGCGAGAGCCGCACATCTACGGCACGACCACGCTTGAGCAGATCAAGGAAGATTGCCAGCGCCACGCCGCCAGCCTCGGCCTCGAGCTCAGCTTTCACCAGTCCAACCACGAGGGCGAGCTGGTCGACCTGATCCAGTCGGCGCGGCAGAACGCGGACGCCATCATCATCAATCCGGCCGGCTATTCCTTCACGTCGATCGCCATTCTCGATGCCATCAAGGCGTTCGAAGGGCCAGTACTCGAAGTGCACATTTCCAATATCCATGCCCGCGACGAGTACCACCGGCATTCGAAGATTTCGTCGGTGGCGTCAGGCGTGATCTGTGGATTGGGGCCTTATGGCTATATCGCAGCGATGCACGCGGTGGCCCGGATGGCGACGAAATGACATATTCGCCGGCCGCGATGGCGCCGTCCGCCCCTCATGCGACCATGTCGACCCGCCCATCGCCGAGGCGATAGATGCCGCCGACCACCTTGAGTTTGCGCTGCTCGACCGCGGCACTGAGAATCGGCGTGGCGGATCCGAGCCTGGCGACGGTGTCGATCACGTTCTGCCGGATGGCATTGTCGAGCGGATCGCCGGGCCGCGACGATATCGCCTTCACGGCGGGGGCCAGTGCGGTGACCAGCGAAGGCAGGTGTCCCGGCAGCGTGGTGCCGTCCTTGAGCGACTTGATGGTCGCATCGACCGCGCCGCAGCGATCGTGACCGAGCACCAGGATCAGCGGCATGCCGAGCATCGCCACCGCGTATTCCATGCTGGCGACGGTGTCGTCATTGGCGAAGTTTCCCGCCACCCGGCAGACGAACAGATCGCCGCGGCCGGTATCGAAGGCATATTCCGGCGCAATGCGGGAATCGGCGCAACTGAGGATGCCGGCATAGGGGTTCTGGCCCCCGACCAATGCTTCCCGCTCATGCCTGAAATCGTGGTGTCGCGATCTGCCCTGGACGTAGCGTTCATTGCCTTGCAGCAGGCGCGCCAGGGAAGCGTCCGGCGACAGCGCGTTCTGCGGCTTCGGTGGCGGCTCGAGAGCCTTGGCGGCTCCGGCGCGGCCCAATGCCAATCCGAGCGTTGCGGTCGCGGCCAATCGCAGCAGCGTTCGCCGGGTGGCGCCGGGCGGCGGCTCCGGCTGGCGGCATTTTTCGCACATCGAACCACCTCCCTTGATTGTTTCCGCCGGAACAAGCCTGGAAGGGGCTATCCGGCCGCGGTGACCGCCCGCTGCGGCGGGCCGCGTTGGATTTTACCATGGACTAAGCGACAATCTGTGTCTCTAATCGCATGATATTCTCGCCGTGGGGGCGATTGTGGGCTGGGGGCGTCATCACCGATCTGGACGCCTTGACCGTCCGCGCGGCCGTCCCGAAAGATGCGGTCATCTCAAGAGACGGGCACGATGAATCCAATTGGATCGATTTTTCTTCTCATTGCGCTCGCCGCTTCCCCGCCGGTTTTGGCGGCAACGATGAGCTTTGAAGACGCCACCGCAATCCTGGCCGACGCTTGCGGCGGGGACATCGACGCCAATTGCCGCGGCGTCAATCTCGACTCCGGCCGCCTGAAGGACTGCCTGACGCGCAATCAGGACAGCGTTACGCCGCAATGCAAGGCCGCCTATGTCGGCGCCATCGATGCGATCGCAAAACGCGTGGCAGCCCGCGCGGCGGTGCGCAAGAGCTGCGAACGCGAGGCCGCCAAGCTGTGTGGCGCCGCGCCAAAGCAGGATGCCAAGGCCCTTGCATGCCTGCTGACGGCGACGCGCGGGGTCAGCGCCAATTGCAGCAGGGCGATCAGCGAGGCGGGGTATCGCTGATGCGAAAAGCCCTCCGCGCCCCTCGTCTGTCGAATCTGTTGGGCGGCCTGATCATCTTGATGGCGCTGACGTCTGCGGCAGGCGCGCAAACCGCCGTCGCGGCGCCGGACATGATCCATCGGCTCGCCGGCCTGCAAGCCGCCGTGGATGTCGATGTCGCCGCGCTGCGCCAGCAGGCGCTCGACCGGATCAAGTCGCGGGCGGACAGCGAGCCGCTGAAGCGGCCGCCGGTCGCCGCCCAGTTGACGGGATTGCCGCAGATCGCCTTCGACGTTCAATTCGATCCGGACTCCGCGATCATCCGGCCCGGATCCTATAAAACCATCGGGCGCATCGCCGATGCGCTGTCCGATCCGGCGCTGCTGCCCTACAGCTTCCTGATCGTCGGCCATACCGGCGTGACCGGACGGCGCGAGAACAATCTGACCCTGAGCCAGCGCAGAGCCGACTCGATCCGCGACGCGCTGGTGACCACGTTCAAGATCTCGCCAAAGCGGCTTCGCTCGGTCGGTCTCGGCGAGGAGCAATTGCTGGACGCCGCCCATCCGGCGGCGGCGATCAACCAGCAGATCCAGATCGTGACCTTGGGCCAATTGGATTAGCGGCAGCCACCGCCGATCGCAGCCAACCGGAATGACCAGCGACATTCAGCGCTTGTCGCTTGTGTCGTGCAATGAGGCCGCAACCGCGTTTCTCCGCCGAACGGCTCGATTAAACCCACAGATTATGGTGAGATCAGACCGAAGCCGAACCAGGTCGGGAGAACGCATGTCCAGGAAACAATCCGCGCGACCGTCGCGCCGCGCGGTGCTGCGGGGCGCGAGTCTTGTGATCGGCGCTGTGGCGAGTTCGCGCCTTGGCGTGCGGCGGGCAACAGCGGCGGGCTATCCGGAACGCACCATCAAGATCATCGTGCCGTTCGCGCCGGCCGGGCCGACCGACATCATGGCGCGGATTGTCGCAAGCCATCTCGGCCCGGCGCTGGGCGGCACGATCATCACCGAGAACAAGCCGGGGGCCGGCGGCAATATCGGCATCGGGTTCGCAGCCCACGCCGAGCCGGACGGCTACACGCTGCTGGTCACCTCCAGCGCCTATGTGGTCAATCCCGGGCTTTACGCCAAAATCCCCTATGATCCCTATACGGATTTTGCGCCGATCGCCGAACTCGGCACCTCGCCCAACGTGATCCTGGTCGATCCCAGGCTCGGCATCGACTCGGTCGCCGCCCTGGTCGCGCGCGCCAAGGCCGATCCCAACGAGCTCAATTATGCCAGTCCCGGCATCGGCACCACGCCGCAGCTGTCCGGCGAGCTGTTCAAGCTTGTCGCCGGCATCCAGATCACGCATGTGCCGTTTTCCGGCGCCGGACCTGCGATCCAGGCGATCCTCGGCGGCACCACCCAGGTGGCGTTTGCCGCCCTGCCGCCGGCGCATCCCTATATCGAATCCGGCGCGCTGAAGGCGCTGGCCGTCACCGGCGCGCATCGCTGGTTCGATCTGCCTGACGTGCCGACCATGGTCGAACTCGGCTACACCGATTTCATCGCCGACACCTTTCAGGCGTTTCTGGCGCCGGCCAGGACCGCGCCCGAACTCATCGACAGGCTGTCGGCCAAGGCGCTGGACATCCTGAAGGCGCCCGATATCACCGAGCAGTTGCGCAACAACGGCTTCGAAGTCATCGCCGGCGGGCCTGACGGCCTGCGCCGGCGCATCGCCGACGAAGTGCCGAAGTGGCGCGACATCATCGCCAAGGCCGGCATCAAGCCGGTCTGACCATCCGAGGACCGAAAGCGTGAAGATCGTCGATCTCAGCCGTGAACTCTACCACCGCACCCCGAGCTATCCGGGCCATCCCGCCATCATTCACGGCGTCTGGAAGAGCCACGAGGAATCGTTTGCCGAATCCGGCCATGTGCACGGGCTGTCATCGATGTTCATCGCCATGCCCGACCATGCCGGCACCCACATCGACGCGCCACGGCACTTCGACAAGACCGGCCAGCCGATCGGCGAATACCCGCTGGAGAACTGCATCGTGCCGGGCATCTGTCTCGACCTGCGCCACATCGCGCCGCGCGCCGAGATCACGCCCGCCGACCTCGAAGCCGCGCTCCTGCAGGCCGGCGCCACGGTGCCGAAGCACGGCACCGTGCTGCTCTGCACCGGTCATCACGCGCGTACCTTTCCGGGCAAGGAATACGCGACGGAAAATTCCGGCGTCAATGTCGCCGCCACCGAATGGCTGGCGGAGCAAGGCGTCGTGCATTTCGGCATCGACTCGATGCGGCCCGGGCCCGAGGGCAAGGTGAACCTTCTGGTGCACAAGGCCTGTTTCGAACTCGGCATCACCCACATCGAGAGCCTGTGCAATCTGGAAGCGCTGCTCGGCGCCGGCCCGTTCACCTTCATCGGCCTGCCGATGAAATGGCGCGACGGCACCGGCTCGCCGATCCGCGCCGTCGCGGTGTTCGACATGTGAAGCTGCTGGAGCGAGCGCACATCCCGCGCGCGGAATTGCCTCGACAGGGGGTACGGCCAGCCGTGTGACCGGGCGCTCCGGCGCATTCGTTCAGGCACCGTCAAAACGTGACGGGCTGAAGTGGTTTCTTTACCGCCGTGCGCCAGACTGTTGTCAGTGTCGCCACTTTGCTCGGCCACACCAACCACAGAGATACCGTAGTTCGGCCGCACTGCGCGCCGAGCCTGCGCGCCGGAAGGATTTGAAATGGACTCAGCAAGGGCTTACCGCTTTGAAATCGGCGACAAGGTGGAGCAGAGCCACAGCAATCACGTCGAGGGGACCGTGGTCGCGGTCTTCACCACCCGGTCCGGCGAGCGGCGTTACGCCGTCGAAACCTCCGGTCACCGCGCCATCCAGATCGCCAGCGCCGACAGCCTGGCCGCCTATGGCGACGGGCCGAAATAAATTGGCCGTGCGGCCGATAGATCGGGCCGTCAAAACGCCTTCGGCAGACCGGCCCTGACGCAGAACGGCGTTGGCGGTGTGTCGGCTGGGAATGCCGACCGGAACTGCAAAGCTCCGCCTGGTGATGGGACTATACCAGTGACTGGTGAGCGGAGCCGCGTCCACGCGACTCCGCTGATCGTCCGCGTCGGGCCGCCCTGCGGTCAAGGCGCGGATGGCCGTTACCGCACACAGGCTCGGACCGTCCGCGCAAAGCGCTATGCGACGCCCGAGCAGGCGAGCTTTCCCGCGCCATTCCTTGCCCGGCTCACGCCGCCCGGACAAGCTCGGCGTTGAGGTGGCCCAGCCGCGGCATCACCTCCTGCTGCAGCAGCGTCAGGGAATGGTGCCAGGCCTCCGGCTTGTGCTTGTAGTCGAAGCCGAACACCAGCAGCGTGCCGAAGCCGCCGACCTCGCGATAGATGGTCTCGATCTTCTCGGCCACCGTCGTCGGCGAGCCGACGATCCAGTTGTTGCGGGCGCAATACTCGACCGTGACGTCGCTGTCCGGCACGTCGGGCGCGTGCTTGAGATAGTCCTTGAAGCCGAAATGGCCGAGCAGCGGCAGAAAATACTCGCCCATCATCCGGCCCATCATGTCGCCGCTCGACAGCCTCCTGGCTTCCTCGTCGCTGTCGGCGACGAACACCTCGCGCACCAGCCGCCAATCCTGGCGGTTCGGCTTGCGTCCGGTCCTGGCGGCGCCGGCTTCCACCGAATCCCAATGGCTCGAGACATAGGCCGGATTGAGATTGAGGCTCATCGGAATGTAGCCGCGTTCGCCGGCCAGTTTCAGGGTGTCCGAGCCCTTGCTCAGGCCGGCGACGCCGATCGGCGGATGCGGCGCCTGCAGCGGCTTGATGTGCGGCTTGAGGAAGTCGAACATGGTGTCGGGTTTGCTCACCGTCCAGAATTTGCCCTTGTGGGTGAACGGGGCGTCCTCGGTCCACATCCGCAAGATGATCTCCAGCGCCTCGCGGGTCATGTCGCGGTTCTGGCCCGACATGCCGTCGACGTTGAACATCGCCCAGTCGCTCGGCAGCCCGGAAGCGGCGACGCCGAAATTGAGCCGGCCGCCGGAGAGATGATCGAGCATCGCCACCCGATTGGCGAGTTCGGCGGGATGGTGGTAGGGCAGCAGGAAGCCGCCGGGGCCGAGGCGAATGTTCTTGGTCTGCAGGAACGCCTGCGCCAGCAGCAGGTCGGGGGCCGGGTGCGGCTCCCAGGGCGCGGTATGATGCTCGCCGATCCAGGCTTCCCGATAGCCGAGCTCGTCGAGCCAGCGCAGCACCTGAAGGTCCCAGTCGTGGCCCTCTTTCAATCCGCACTCCGGCGGATGCGAGGGCATGGTGAAATATCCGATCTCCATGGGGTTTCCTCTCTCGTCGTTTCATCTCCTGTGGCGCGTCTTGCTGCGCGCCCGCCAAGAAGCCTAACACGAGAGAGCGGATAAATCACGGGTTGTGGCCGCGCCCAGCTGCGATCGCGTGCGATCGCTCAGGGTTCGAGACACCGCGTTGCACCATCAGGCTTTCAGAAAACCTCACCGCGCCCCGAACGTCGTGGCTCCGAACAGCGCCTTCTGGGTCGAGGGCTGCGAACGCCAATATTGCGGCGGCGCGTCGACCTGGCCGCCGAGTTCGGCCGCGGCGTGCCAGCCCCAGCGCGGGTCGTAGAGCATGCCGCGCGCCAGCGCGACCATGTCGGCGCGGCCGGACGCGACGATGTCCTCGGCCTGGCCGGCTTGCGTGATCAGGCCGACCGCGATGGTGGGCAGGCCGGTGGCCTGTTTGATGGCCTGCGCGAACGGCACCTGGTAGCCGGGGCCGAGCGGAATTTTCTGCAGCGGCGACACGCCGCCGGAGGAGGCGTCGATCCAGTCGACGCCGCGCGTCTTCAACTCCTGCGCCAGGGCAATGGTTTGCTCGATATCCCAGCCGCCCTCGACCCAGTCGGTCGCCGATACCTTGACGCCGATCGGCTTGTGCGGCGGAAACACCGCGCGCACCGCCTCAAAGACTTCCAGCGGATAGCGCAGGCGATTTTGCAGGGAGCCGCCATACCGGTCGGTGCGCTGGTTGGCGATCGGCGACAGGAACTGGTGCAACAGATAGCCGTGGGCGAGATGCAGTTCGAGAGCGTCGATGCCGAGCCGCTCGGCGCGCCGGGCCGCCGACACGAAAGCATCGCGGATCCGCGCCAGGCCCGCCGTGTCGAGCGCCAGCGGCGCGGCTTCGCCTTGCTTGTGCGGCAGCGCCGACGGTCCGACCGTCTGCCAGCCACCTTCGGACGGCGGGATCAATTGGCCGCCTTCCCAGGGCCGCTGGCTGGAGCCCTTGCGGCCGGCATGGGCGAGCTGCATCGCCACGGCGGCTTTGGAGTGCTTGCGCACCGAAGCCAGGATCGGCTTCAGCGCCGCCTCGGTGGCGTCGTTCCACAGGCCGAGGCAACCCGGCGTGATGCGACCGATGGCTTCGACATGGGTGGCCTCGATGCAGAACATTGCTGCGCCCGACAGCGCCAGGGTGTTGATGTGGGTGAAGTGCCAGTCATTGGCCTCGCCATTGTCGGCCGAATACTGGCACATCGGCGCCACCATGATGCGGTTGGCGAGCGCGAGATCGCGCAGCTTGATCGGCGAGAACAGAGCGCTCATGAGCGACATCCTGACTGGAGAAAAACGGATCGTTGCGGCTCAATCTAGGGAGCTGCCACGGTTTCCTCAACCGCATCGGGCTTTAGGGCTTGATCCCGGCGGCCTTGATCACGGCCATGTTGGCCGCGGTCTCGCGCGCGATCAACTCGTCCATCTGCCCAGGCGTCATCGGCAGGGGTTCGACGCCGAGCCGGTTGAGACCCTGCTGCATCGCCGGATCGGAAAGCACCCTGATGCCGGCGGCATGAAACTTCTCGATGATGTCGCGCGGCGTCTTCGACGGCATCAGCATACCAAACCAGATCGCGCTGTCGCCGTCTTTCAGCCCGGCCTCGGGCGGCGTCGGCACGTCGGGCAGATCGGCCACGCGTTCGGCCGTCGATACCAGCAGCGCGCGCACCTGACCGGCACGGACCAGCGGAAGTGCGGTCGCGAGCGGACAGAAATAGAAATCGAGCCGGCCGCCGAGGATGTCGGCGATCACTTCGGCGCCGCCGCGATAGGGCACATGGGTCGCCTCGAAGTGCGCCGCCAGGCGAAACTTCTCGGCGCTGATATGCACCGCGCTGCCGACGCCGACCGAACCAAACGACATCGACCCCGGCCTGGCCTTGGCCTCGGCGATAAAATCCTGCACGGTTCGCCACGGTCGCGCCGCCGGCACGATCATCACATTGGCGCTGGAGCCGATCATCAGCACCGCGGTGAGGTCGCGGGCGGTGTCGAACGGCAGATCGGGATAAATCGCCGGCGCAATGGTCAGCGCCGACGAATGCGCCAAGACGCTGTAGCCGTCGGGCGCGGCCTTTGCCACCATCGCGGTGCCGAGCGTGCCGCCGGCGCCGGGGCGGTTCTCCACCACGATGGGCTCGCCCAGTTCCGCCGCCAGCCGGTCAAACACCAGCCGTGGCACCACATCGGTGGCACTGCCGGCGCCGAATGGAATCGTCGCCCGGATCGGGCGCGCCGGCCAGGTTTGCGCGTGCGCCGCGCCGGCCACCAAGAAAAACGCCGCCACCGGCATCCATCGGATGGATCTGCGCATCAACGCTCCCGTTCGAGTTGCCGAATCGCAGCAAAAATCGTTCCAGCCATTGGCGACTTCGGGCCGAGTGCCCCCACCGTGGCAGCGCCGCGCTCGTCCTTCACGGCAGCAGCGTGAATTGCAGCAACAGCGTGCGCTGGATCGGTGAGAAATTGTCGTCGGACACCATGGTCAGCACGGTGTCGCCCTCCGGCGTGACGTGGGCATCGATGCCTTCCATGTTGTCGATCTCATTGCCGAGATCGGCCTCGAAGATGCTGGGGCCATCGACCACGGCGCCCGGCGCCACCGATGCCAGCGCGACGCGCCGGATCCGGATGCCGACGCCGGCGACCAGCGAAAACTTGCGCTCCAGCACGAGCAGATCGCCCGACGGCAGCAGCACCGCGTCGCTGACGTCGAAACTATCGCTACGGCGGACGCTGAACTGACCCGGCGAGGGGCCGCCGACCAGAAACGCGATCAGATTGCCCTGCGGATCGAGGCCGCGCTCGGAGATCGCGATCAGGGTGCCCGCCAACGGCAGGCCCTTGGGGACGAAGACCAGCGCCTCCAGCCCCTTGTTGAGCGGCAATTTGCGCACCGCCGGCGGCATCGGCACCACCTCGCCGCGGGCGCGGGCAAAACCCTGGCTGAAATCGAAGCGAAGCACCTGGTTGACGCGTTCGAGGCCGATATAGACCAGCGGCCCGTCGAGCGCGATCGATTCGGAATCGAACCAGCCATGCGCAGTGATCGGCTTGCCGTCCGAGCCCAGCATCGGCGCCGTCTCGACCTCGGCAAGCCCGGTCATCGCGCGGCCCTGATAGACGATGCGTCCGGTGAACCATCTTCCATGGTCGCTGAAGGAGATGAAGCGCTCGCCTTTGGCGTCGAGCCGCCATCCCGACAATCCGCCGAAGCCTGAAAATCGCGAGGTCAGGATCAGGCCGCTGCGAAATTCCAGCGACCCGAACCGCACCCGCGCGCGATCGCCGGTATCGAATGAAGTCAGCGGCCGGGCATTTACCTCGATCGCGACCGGCGCGGTGGCCGAAGACTCGTCCGCGGCCGGCGGCGTCCCGGGAGCAAATTGCGCCCGTGCCAGCCGCGGCATCGCCCCTACCGCAAACCCCGCCGCCGCGGATTTCAGCAGCCGGCGGCGGCTCGGATGCGGCGTCGCACGCGCCATCCTAATGCAGTTTGCGGCGGCCGCCTCGCGCCGGCGCGGCACCATTGGTCTCGCTGAACAGCTCGGCGAGCTTTTCGGTGATGGCGCCGCCGAGTTCTTCGGCATCCACGATGGTGACCGCGCGGCGATAATAGCGCGTGACGTCGTGGCCGATGCCGATCGCGATCAGTTCGACCGGCGAGCGGGTCTCGATCTCCTCGATGACGTAGCGCAGATGGCGCTCCAGGTAATTGCCGGGATTGACCGACAGCGTGGAATCGTCGACCGGCGCGCCGTCGGAAATCATCATCAGGATCTTGCGCTGCTCGGAGCGCCCGAGCAGCCGCTTGTGCGCCCAGTCCAGCGCCTCGCCGTCGATATTTTCCTTGAGCAGGCCCTCGCGCATCATCAGCCCGAGATTCTTGCGCGCCCGCCGCCACGGCGCGTCGGCGGATTTGTAGATGATGTGGCGCAGATCGTTGAGGCGGCCGGGATTGGGCGGCTTGCCGGCGGCGAGCCAGGCTTCGCGCGACTGGCCGCCCTTCCAGGCCCGGGTCGTGAAGCCGAGTATTTCCACCTTGACGCCGCAGCGCTCCAGGGTCCGGGCCAGGATGTCGGCGCAGGTCGCCGCCACCGTGATCGGGCGCCCGCGCATCGAGCCGGAATTGTCCAACAGCAACGTCACCACGGTGTCGCGGAAGGTGGCTTCCTTTTCATTCATGAACGACAAAGGATGATAGGGATCGGTGACCACGCGCGACAGCCGCGCCGGATCGAGCACGCCTTCCTCGAGATCGAATTCCCAGGCGCGGTTCTGCTGCGCCATCAGGCGGCGCTGCAACCGGTTCGCCAGCCGGGCGACAATGCCCTGCAGATGCGCCAGCTGCTTGTCGAGATAGCTGCGCAGACGTTCCAGTTCGTCGTGGTCGCAGAGGTCCTCGGCCGCGATCACCTCGTCGAATTTCGGCGCGAAAGCGTGATATTCCGGCCCGCGCGGCTCGTTGCCGCCGCGCGAATTCGGCCGCGTCGCCTCGCCCGGCGTCTCGTCATCGCCGAGTTCGCCGTCGTCGAAGGTGTCGCTGGTGGAGGCCTGCGCGCTTTCCATCGCGCTCTCCGACATCTCGTCGGAGGTGGCCTGGGCCTGGTCGGCGCTCATTTCCTGCGCGGCGTCGGAGTCGGGCGAGCCCTCGGCGCCGGACTGGTCGTTGTCGCCGTCGCGGTTGTCGTCCTGGTTCTCGTCGTCGTCGGCCTCGGCGTTGCGGTCGTCGCCGAGTTCGAGCGCGGACAACAGGTCATGCACCGCGTCGCCGAATTTCGCCTGATCCTCGGCCAGCCGATCGAGCCGGTCGAGCCGCGCGCCGATCTTGTCCTCCAGCACCGGACGCCACAGATCGACCATCTTGCGGGCCGCCGCCGGCGGCGCCAGCCCGGTCAGGCGTTCGCGCACCAGCATCGCCAGCGCGTCGGACAACGGCGCGTCGGCGCGGTCGGTGATCTCGTCGAACTTGCCGCGATGGAAATGATCGTCGAGCATCGCGGTGAGATTTTTCGCAACCCCCGCCATCCGTCGCGAGCCGAGCGCCTCCACCCGCGCCTGCTCGACCGCTTCGAACACGCCGCGGGCCTGCGGATTTCCCGGCATCAGCTTGCGGTGCACTTTCGGATCGTGGCAGGCGAGTTTCAGGGCGATCGAATCGGCGTGACCGCGCACGATGGCGGCGTCGCGCCGGGTCATCTTGCGCGCCGGCTCCGGCAGCCGCGCCTTGCCCGGCGCCAGACCCGGCCGCTCGGCGGCGAAGGTCACTTCCAGTTCCGGGGTCTTGGCGATCGCGCGCAGGCAGGCCGTCACCGCGCGCTTGAACGGCTCGGTCGGCGCTTCCTTCGATCCGGTGCGGAACTTGGTGTTGGTCGTCATTGCCAGTCCTTACAGCGCCTTGTCGACGGCGCCGAACGCCCGATAGCCGCAGGCTCGCCGACTATCTGCCCATCGTCACGCCGCGGTCGACGGAAATCGCCGGCATCGCATCAGCTCATCGCCACGTTCACCGAAGACTCCGCGAGCTCCACATTGAAGCAGCGCTGGTAGAATTCGGCGACCAGCGGCCGTTCCAGTTCGTCGCATTTGTTGAGGAAGGTGACGCGGAACGCAAAGCCGATGTCGGAGAAGATCTCGGCATTCTCCGCCCAGGTGATCACCGTGCGCGGGCTCATCACCGTCGAGAGGTCGCCGTTGGCGAAGGCATTGCGGGTGAGATCGGCAAGCCGCACCATCTTGTTGACGATGTCGCGGCCCTCCGAGGTGCGATAGTGATGGGCCTTCGCCAGCACGATTTCGACTTCCTCGTCATGGGCCAGATAATTCAGCGTGGTGACGATCGACCAGCGGTCCATCTGGCCCTGGTTGATCTGCTGGGTGCCGTGATAGAGGCCGGAAGTATCGCCGAGGCCGACGGTGTTGGCGGTCGAGAACAGCCGGAACGCCGGATGCGGCTTGATCACCTTGTTCTGATCGAGCAGCGTCAGCCGGCCGGAGACCTCCAGCACGCGCTGGATCACGAACATCACGTCGGGCCGGCCGGCGTCGTATTCGTCGAACACCAGCGCGATATTGTGCTGCAGCGCCCAGGGCAGGATGCCGTCGCGGAATTCGGTCACCTGCATGCCGTCACGCACCACGATGGCATCCTTGCCCACCAGATCGATCCGGCTGATGTGGCTGTCGAGGTTGACGCGCACGCACGGCCAGTTCAGCCGGGCTGCGACCTGCTCGATATGGGTCGACTTGCCGGTGCCGTGATAGCCGGTGACCATGACGCGGCGGTTCTTGGCAAATCCGGCCAGGATCGCCAACGTGGTGGCGCGATCGAAGCGGTAATCCGAATCGATGTCCGGCACATGCGGATCGACCTCGGAATAGGCCGGCACCTCGAGATCGCTGTCGATACCGAATACCTGCCGCACCGACACCTTCATGTCGGGCAAACCGGCGGGCTCCTGG
>Ga0182030_10002066_pt1 | contig 42376 bp, 64 predicted proteins | sample 812S3MmetaG_FD_121299 | JGI IMG/M metagenome (GOLD analysis project Ga0182030, IMG submission 121299) | Permafrost microbial communities from Stordalen Mire, Sweden - 812S3M metaG (Illumina Assembly) | ecosystem: Environmental > Terrestrial > Soil > Wetlands > Permafrost | place: Sweden... | reverse complement strand
GCGAGGCCCGTCTGTAGCCGCGTGATTATGGGCGAGACTAAAGCCGCAACAGGTGGGTCTACGACGGCCAGAATGCCTTCAAGGATGGGGGCGGCATAGGTGACAAGAGCAAGGGTGAAATGGATAAAGCTGGGGACTTGGCCGAAGAGCTTCTCAAAATCGGTGGCGAGTTTTGCGAAGAACCCTTTGAGTCCAGAAAAGATGCTCATGTGAAACTCCTTTAATGCGATGGGGCTTTTGGGTCAACACTCTCCTCTTTATTCGACGGTGGAGTTACAATGGGGGCCGTCGTCAGGCGGGTGTTTGTGATATTGAAAAGCTGGTGCCCCCAATCATACATCCACTTGCCGAACGTGGAGATCGGAACCGGAGAAGTCTTGATACCGGAGGTGATGACGAAGAGAAGGCCGCCTTCAATGGCTAGGCGATTACCGTATAGATAATCCCAGAGGCGTCCCCAGTCGATGTGCATGGCTACGAGGATACCACCGTTAGCTGATTGTCTCCACCCAAAACTGCTGCTGCGACCGTCAATCGTGCGGGGTGCGGCAGGATGATGCAGCCATCACTCGCCGTATGATCCATTAGAGCATTGTCCCCGTGGATCAGGAAGTCCCCACGCCCGAACATTTCGTTCCCCGCTGCCGGTTGCAACCGCATACTTACCGGGCCGGTCACAGGGTCTTGCTCTGGCTCGCCGATGGTGTAGACGCCCTGTGGGATGGGGCCGTGATCTTTGACGTTCTGGCTCGCCGGGTCATTCATCCACTGGCCGTTGCCAGAATAACCGGTAGCGAGAATTGTTCCATCAGTGCCCCTGAATATACCGGTACTTTGTTCGTAGGTCATCAGTGTCCTCGAAGCGAAAAATACCCAAAAAGGGCAGCAAAGAACGCGCCAGCGAATCCGGCGACCAACCCCGTCCATAGAGGCTGCCTCCACCAACGCCCATCCTTATCCCTCTGGCGTTCGCTCAACGCTCCCTTGATCTCAGACCCGCGCGCCAGCAGGAGACCCACATCCCCGGCGATACTGTCGCACTTGCCTTCGAGGATTTGGATCGCACCCATCCGGCCAGTCCCATTGCCGTCGATGCCGATAATACGTTCCTCGATCTTGGCGAGTGTGGGGAGGATTTCGGATTTGAGTTCCGCGATGGCCAGTTTCACCTTGCCCTCCGCGACAGATTCAATCTCGTCACGCTCCACCTACCTCTCCTTAAGATACTTCTCGCGGCCCCCGAAGGGTGGACTATTACTGTCCAGCCGCCCATATTCTACTACTGCGTGATGATGTGGCCCGATTTGATTGTATGTCCAGAGGTGATCGTGCTGAATCCCGCCGCCGCCATTGCATTCACGGCCCCAATGACCGGAGGGCTGGTGGTGGCCGTGTTGTAGAAGTCGGTGCTCGGCAAGCCCGTGTAGGTCGTCCCGGCGAGCTTGGCGGGGCTGCTGGAGGTCGGATAGAAGCCCGTCCCCACAGCCGAGAACACGTCCATCGAGGTCTCAGGAGGAACGCTGCCCTGAGCTGGCTCTCCGGTGAGCAGTGGGTCGGCGCAAACGCCATTCGTCCCGACGCCTCCTCCGTAACACGTCCCATCGCGCACTCCGAACTCAAGGTTGTAACTGGCCGTCACCATATCGGACGAGTCTGAGATGTAGTAGACGCCTGGGGCGTTGCCGTTCGCGCCGGGGTAGTAATTGGTTGCGACTGTATCCCCCCAGATCAGGTTGTTCTTGGTGATGTACTGCGCCGTAGTGCATCCGTTGACTGTGACGCAATTGAAATCCCAGATCGTATTCTGGTAAGTAGTGATTGTGTTATTGGCAAACAGCATCACACTGGATGGCGCACCGGAGACGCTGATTACGTCCGCAGAAGCACGACAGTAGAGACTCAGGGGAGTGTTGAAGCCGGAAGGCCATCCAGTGATCGGCTGAGACATGCGGTTGCAGTTGCCGTTGATGACGTTGTTAGTCGCCGTTTCTACTGCCCCCGTCTGAGAGTTCCACTTCCACACCTGACCCATGTTTCCCTGCCACGTCGAATTTGTAAGTGACATGTTGGCGAGGAAAGTGTGTGGCCCGATCATTCCGTCCTTCGTGTTGTAGAGGACGGTGCAGTGGTCGCAGGTAAGTGTGCCGAGATTGGTCTGCTGTCCGCTCCACGAATCGCCAAATCCTCCGTCGTTGAGGTCGAAGCAGAGCTGACCTGGGTAAGCATCGACGATAGGCCATTCCTGGTTGCAGCCATTTCCCAGCATGGTCACGTAGGACTGTAACAACTGCGCGCCTGATCCATCAGGGGTGGCCGAGCCATCATCGAAGTTCCACCCGGCGAATCCGTTGAACTGAAAGTAAACGTGGTTCAGCGTGATGATCCCGCCGATTGGCCCATGTATTCCAGATGAGGAGTGCCCATCAAGCCACACGTTCGTCATGTTGACAGGCCCGGTAGTGTTGGTGGTCTCGATGCCATCGCCGTCATAGTCGCTCAGGCTTGAGCCTACCGTGGTGTTACATGGAACCCCATAACCAGTCCCATGCGTGATGCAGATGCCGTTTGTGCCACTGACTGCCTGAGTGTGAGATGTGATGTTGAGACAGTTGAGATCAACATACGGCGATCCGGTCAAGTCTACTTCCCACGAAACTCCGAAACCCCCAAAGAGGACTGCCGCACTCGACTTTGCAGCGCACGATGCGAAGTTTCCGCCCTCGATGACCGTGTGTTGTCCAGAGGTGCCGTTGGGGATCGGTGGCATGTGTGCTCCACCGTTCGAGCGGCCTATTGCCCAAGTGTACGGTGTGCCGGTCGGTGTGTCCCACCCGATCCTACAGTCCGGGGAATAGTTCTCCGTCTGATGCGCATTGTGGGCGCACCCACGAATAATGATGGTATCGCCGCCCGCTGGCTGCCAGAGATAGCTTGCTCCCGAAACGCCGCTCTGATCGTCCCAAAGATAGCGGAAGTCATTCACCGCGCAATGCTGGTTCACGCCGGTGCCAGGATAGGCTGCATCACCCTTGCCGTCGCACTGGCCAGATGGTTGGTTGGCGTCGTAGATCGAGCCACCGTCGGTGCGAACATACCATGTCTGCGCGCCGGTTGAGATCGTGTAGGCCGCAGAGCTGATGGACGAGTTCAGATACCCCCCACAGCCCTGCACTTGGGCGTAGATCGTCTCGGTCGCGGACACGGTGATCGGATTGGTCGAACTCGTCCCGGTGAGGTTCCCACCGCTCTGCGCGTTCGTCGTGTTCCAGACAATATCCGCGGTGCATCCACCAGTGGCCGTCGCCAGTGTCACCGTCTGCGTCCCTGTGTAGCTTCCCGCTGGCGGAGAGAAGGTCGGAGGGTAGGCCGTCACCGCCCCTGGCGCATAGACATAGGTCGTCATCGAGTACGGCGGCAGCGTGTCGCCGGTATAGCAGTTGGGGTAGGATCCAGGGGACGGATAGCTCACCACCGGCGTGCCGCCCAGCCATGTGGTTTCGTTATTGTCCGTGATGTTCGTGCTTGTGAAGACGGTCTTGGTGCAGGAGCCGGTCGGCGCGCCGGAGCCTGTGAAGGTGATCGCATGGCTGCTCACGCTATCGAGGTTGTAGGCGATGACTGAGTAATTCCCCAGCCCATCCCCGAACCCGAATGCCTGCACATAGGGTACCGTTGAGTTCGCCGCAATGGTCATGAAGGCCGAAGTCAGATTGACGCCCGTAGCCGTCGCCGTAGCCGCCACCGCAAGGGTAAGCGTGCCCGCTCCGGAGTTCAGCGATGCAATCGTGTCGCCGGTGGGGATTCCGGTACCGGTGATGACCCCGCCCACGATCAATCCGCCGAAGTTGGACACCGAGGAAACCGTCGTCGTTGAGTTCAGATTGCCCGTGAAGGGATAGACGTAAGTGGGCAACGGCTGTGCCGCAGCCTGACTGTACGTCGGTGTCCCGGTCTGCACCGTGTTCAGCAGGTTCAGCTTGGTTCCAATCGCCTGGTTGATCCCTTGCAGCATCAGACCTGACGGCCGATCCATGATGCCCGACGCTTCCGGCCCCGGCATGTAGCGGTTGCCGCCCCACAGCGGGGCGAAGAGAGCACTGTTCGCTGCACAGGAGTTCGAGGTGATCGAGGTGCAGTCCGACCACTCGTTTGCAATCTCCGGCAGGGAGAAGAAGTTTTGCACTCCAATCCCCACGTCCCTCGCCCCCAGCAGCATATTCAGCGTAGCGTCGAGTCCCGAACCCACGCCCGCAACAATCCCGTTGATTTGGCTTTGCGTGTCGCCGGTGATGCCGGTTCCCGTCCCAAGGTTCGTCTCGTAGATCGCGGTATTCGCGCCGAAGGCAGCAGCCTCCACCTGCATCTGATTCACGTTCCCGCCGCTCGTGGAGTTCAAGTTCACCGGCTCGGCAAACATCGAAGTCCAGACATTCGGCGTACTCATATCGGTCGCCCAGTTGAAGACATAGGGTGCGCCGTCGATGAAGTCCGGACAGCCATTCGTGATCCCGCAAGCAGCAGTCATTACAGCATAGGCCCAGCTATAAGGGCCGCTCGGTGATCCGACGAAGCCTGACGCGACCTGATGAATCTGCGAGGAGTAGTAGGCCGATGTTTTGAGCGCGGCGTTATCGGCCCCCACCAACAGACCGTAGCTCGTCGAGTTGTTCCAGAACACCGTCTGCCCGTATACGTTCCAAACCTCATTGCCGTTTTCGAGATAGATATTACCGACGCCGCTCGGTGCAACGCTATTGAATACCTGCACCCACGTCTCCCCTGCGTAAGGCGTCCCCGCGAGGAAGTTGCAGCGGATGGTAGCGTAGCTGTTGCCGCTGGAGCATGGCGCGTTGAAGTAAGCCGCTGCATTCGCCCAGTCCGCCGGAGTCGCAAACGGACTCATCGTGAACCATGGGTTTGCCCCGACCTTCGCGGCGAGGTAGAGAAACTGGTTCAGGTTCCAGGCATTCACATAGCCGTATTGAGCGAAGATGGTGTTGCCGCAGGATAGCGGCGAAGTCGCAATGAGGGCGTCGAGTGTACACCCCGCGATCGCGCCATTCATAAAGCGTAGGGTGCCCGGCTTGTGCGCTTGCAGGTAGAGGAAGACCGCATCGCGGAAGGCCGTATCGTTCCCGGTGGCAGTCTGAGCTTCCGTAAGGGCCACGTCCTGTACGAGAATCGTTCCACCAGTGCCCAACACCTGTACGATGACGGGCTGGACAGGTTGCGCCCCCGTCTCGCTGGCGGAGAACGAAAAGGAATAGTTCGTCCATCCTGCGCCGGGTGTTGAATTGACAGTCGGGGTCACAAAGCTGTTGAGCCAAACCGTACCCCCTCCAGTCCGAGAAACCTTGTAGCGGATGGTCGGCGTACCCGTGCCGGCAGACGATGCTTTTGCCCGGAAGGTCAGCGTATAGGTGCCGTTCATGTTCAGCCAGTTGCCCGTCCATAACGGCCCGATTGCACCATCGAATCCGGGGTTGATGGCTGCATTATCATTCGAGAACTCGTCCGAGCTATAGACCGGCGCATACAGTTGCAGGGCTTGCGTAGATGCAGACGAGGGCGAAAGATCGGAAGTTTCAAAGGTTGCGGCACCTGCTCCAGTGAAGTAAAGCGACAACGCACCGAATCCGGAGACGTGCGCCGGAGTCAGCCCACCGGCGCATGTGCTGTTCGCCGTCCGGCACCGCAGGATTAGAATGTCATTGGCCGCGCACGGCGAACTGAGGGCCGCGGAGAGCGTGTAGAGCGCACCAGTCGTCGATCCGTTCGCCATCGTATTCGAAGTGATCGTGCCGGTCGCTCCAATATTGGCTCCGCTGTAAACCTGATACGTCGCGCCCTGCCAAAAGTTTGCAGGCTGCGCTCCAAACGTAACATTGTCCGGCCACACGGTTGTCGTTGCGCCGCTGGCCGCGCAGATTGAACCCTGGTTCCAAATCTGAGGCGCGAAGGTGGCGCCGTTCCCAGCAATCAGGTTCGCCATCATCTGACTGTTGGCAGCACCGTTCTGCGAGTCCAGATTGATGCCGAACCGCTGCGGAAGCACATGCTTGATCCCACCACCGGAGGCAGCGGGGATTGCAATGCTCGTCTGTGCGTGACCTGTCGAGAAAATGGAGGAAAGTAGACAGAGCGCCGCGATGTGTCGAATCTTCATCATGGCTCTCCTAGTTGTGCATCACAAGCATGTCCTGAGCGACGGATACCGCTGAACTCATCGTCGCCACCAGCGAAGGCGTCACGCCCGAACTGACGCTGCACACCTCGTTGAAATTCGGGTAGTTCCCTGATGTGAGAAGGTTGCTGCTCCATGATCCGCTGGCTGGTACCGAGCCTGTCGTGGGGACGTAAGTGGTTGCGTCGTCTGAGTTCCATGAGGAAACCAATACGCAATCGTTCGCATGGGTGGTCGCGCTGCCCGAAGTCACGGTGCAGGGCGAAGCGAAGCTGCCACAGGCTACTCCAACTTCTGTCCCATCAAGCCCTGCCACCGGGCCAAATTCAACAGAGCTTGCCGATGGATTGGTTTGTGTCACCGTGGACGTGAATGTAACCGTGCAAGCCCCGGTACCAGCCGCCGATGCGTGATACACCTGAAGGTTGTAATTGCTGTAACTATTTGTTACTGGCCCTGCCACCCACGAGGTATAGGCGGTTGGGCATCCACTTCCGGTCTGGGCCGTGATCGAAGTCGTCCCTCCATTATTCGTTCCGCTCGCTACAGTTAGCAAATCCCCGCTGTTTACCGTCGCGATCAGGGCGTGAGACCACGTTGTCGAAGAGACAGCTATCACCTCTCCGGTATAGGAGCCCGCAATCAACGCCGGGGGAGTAACACTGGGGGTTCCGCCCGACGACGCCAGAATCGGTAGGCTGATCTGCGCTGGCCCATGCGCGACTTCCGTGCAGGAGGTGGCAAGTAGAGCCGCGCAGATCAATAGGCGTTGTAGTTTCATCAGTCGTCTCCCTTAGTGCTTCGTCCATGTGCCAGTGTTGGTGTAGAACATCCAATGCGTCGAATCCACCGCCCGCACACACCCAGCATCCCGCGCTGCGCCGCCCGATGAGACGTAGCCGCCGCTAGCCGAGAGTGTCCCGTCCGTGAAGATGATGTATTGCCCCGTCGCCGAGGTCTGGAACGTCAGTACACCCGTGTTTGCCGCGCTGCCATTGTTAGCATTGTCGAAGCAGTACTGTAGGACGACCGGCGAGACGGAAGCTGTAGGAAGCGTCCCTGTGACAGCCGTCCCAGCCGTGGAGTTCTCGTTGTCGTAGAACCCCGCTGCTCCGCTGAATGTGAAGGTACTCGTGGTCACCACATTCGGCTGTGCGCCCGGATTGAAGCCGAGGGCCGTGGTGACTTGACTGGAGGTGAGCGCGTTGATAGTCAGCGCAGGCGTAGTCCCACCAGAGGAGGTTCCTGAGAATCCATTGGCCGTCACAATTGAAACTGCGGTCACAGCTGAGCCGCTGCCCCCACCACTCCGCCCAACAATGGCATTGGGCGAAGCGGTGAGGAGCAGGGTGATGCTGGTTGCAGTGAAGGTGCCCGATGTTTGATATTCGATACAGTAAAGCCCCGCGAGATTTACCTGATAGAGCGCAGTCGCGGTCGCGGTCATCGTAGTCGCCACTGTCCCCGGTGTGGAGAACAGGTTGATGGCGATGGGTTGGAAAGTAGTTGAACCGCAAGCTGGATCGGAACTGCCGAGCACTCCGAAGGTCGCCGTGGTAAGGCTAACTCCGGTAAGTTGAATCGTACCCGCGCTCCAACTACGATTGGATAGATTGATTGGCGCACTGGTTTGACTCGTCGCCGTCAGAGGAGAAGAGAGGTAGGTTGAGTTTACGTTTGTCTGCGCCGCCAGTGCCGCAGGGATGAGAAGCAGATATAGCAGTTTTCTCCATCGTTTTAGATTCATAGTGCGCTCCTTAGTTCACCAGCGTATAGCTAAAAACATATCGCCGTGATGCTTCCTGTCATCGCTGCTGCCGTCGTGAAGATCACATAGGAAGAACCGAGAGTTGCGGCTGAGATTGCAATAGGAACTCCGCCGCTCAATGCATTTGCCACGCAAAGACCTTGCGAGAGATTTTTAGAGAATGTGACTGTGCAGCTAGTAGTAGCAGTGATTCCCGTCACGGAAAAGGCATTGTTGTTGCTGCCAGAGTGTACGGTACCCCCTCCGCAAGTCCCGGCTACAGGCACGCCAGAGGTCGTCACACCCACGTTCAATTGACCTAATTGGAGTGTGCCGCTCGTATTCCCAGCAGTCCCATTGCCCACATCCACCACACCCGCCGCATCGCGTGAAAGGCCCGTGTCCAGCGAACCTGTTGCATCCGTGGCCGAGTTCTCCCATCCCAGCACGGATGTGTTGTTCTGGGCAATCTTGGCCGTGGTGATGAAGCCATTATTTGCGGAGCCAGTGTTGACGCTGGAGCTGGTGGTCGCGATTACGGAAGGAGACGTGACTGATGTTGAGGCCACCACCGTTGTTGGGGTAATCGCGCCCAGCGCAATCGTAAGCGCGGGTGTAGTGCCACCAGATGAGGTGCCCGATACGCCATTTGCCGAAACAATCGAAACTGCTGTAACGCCTGAATTAGTACCGCTCCACACGCCTTCATAATTCGTTCCGTCGCTGTGGAAGTAGCCACCCGTCGCCGCCGAAGCCGATCCAGGAGGGATTGTCGCGCTGGACGAAGAGCCGTTGAGGTTGTGGCCGTTCGGACTCACTGTGATCGTTCCAGTGCCATAGTTGATGACCTGGAGGCATTGGCCGGACGCGGGCACTGTAGCCAATAACCCAATCGTGAATGTACCAGAGGCTATCGTGATGGTCTTGCACCCCAGCAGGTCAGCCGTGACCGCGTTGTAGGTCGAGGTCTGCGGGTTATCCACGAAGAGCTGCGCCATGTTGCCGAGATTTACAGTTCCCGTAATCTCATGCTTCACAATTCCGCCGGAGGGATTCGAGGGTGTGACAGTCAGACCTGTGGCGTTCGTCGTCGAGGTCTCGTCATTCAGCAACGCTTGGCTGGAATTATTGACGCTGTTGACCTGTAGAGTCGCGCCAGAACCGGGGCAAAGCGAGGAGTAATTCGCCGCTGTGCAGAAATGGCTAAATGTTGTTGCCCCGATAGCTTGAGCCATTCCTGACCCATCAGATGCAACGGTGGTAAACCCAGAGATTCCCGCCGATGGCAGTGTGGCAAGGGAATATTCATCGCAACCAAGGCCGGTGCCGCTACCACTCAGAGGGCAAGTGCCTACTGTGACAGAGACTGCTGAGGTGGCCGTACCCGGCACTGATAGATTATTCCCCGAAGAGTCCGTTGTGATATTTGTCGGCCCCACCGTGGTCGAGGTTCCGGAAGGGTAGGCGGGGAGAGCATAGCCGCTGCCGGGACTGACGGTTCCGGAGCCACTAGGCACAGCCCACGTCAAATCGCCGCGAAGGAATGTGCTCGACGATGCCGTTCCTGTCCCCAGATCAAGCGGCACAATCGCCCTGCATGTCGGTATCGCGGCACTCCCTGATGTAGGCCCAGCGAAGAAGCAGTTTGCACTCTGCACTCCAAAGGCGGCGAACATCTGTGAGGCTGTGGCGACGGTGGCGGCAGTGGGTGAAGTGGCGTACTGGATGCCGGTCGGAGTGAAAGTAGCTCCACTACTCCCACCACCGCAGCCCGTTACTTCTACCCAGTATTTTGGGGTCGTATCGTTTACCGCAGCACTCCCCACCACGGAATAGTAGTATCCGGGCAAGATCGCCGCGAAAAATCCTGCTGCACCTCCATCCACCGTCGCTGTAGGCGAAGTATCGAAGACTTTCACTGTGGGACTCGATAGCCCCTCAGCAACATAAAGCTCTCCCACAGATGATCCAAAGGTTTGCCCGGCTCCGCTGAGATACATAATCCCGGTGGTCGTATTTTGATAGGTCGTCCCCAGGGTGCTCGTCGATGTCTTATTAGTGAGGGTGCATGAACCTCCTCCACCTCCACTGCCAGTCCCAAATGCAAAAGTGCAGTCCGTCGAGGTATGGCTGGGATCGTCTACACAGGTGATGCCGGTCGGAGTGAGAGTCGTCGAACCGGTGGCTCCCATTCCTCCGCCTCCTGAGAAACCGGGAGTTGGAGGAGTGGTACATCCAGACCCAGCAAATGTAATGACCGGATTGGTGACAGCACCTCCTGAAACAGAAACCCCTCCGGTCGGCTCAGAGGTGCATCCCCCTCCCGTGAAGGTCACAGTAGGGCCCGTGGAATAGCTCGTGCCGCCCGATGCGCTGAATGTGAAGATCGACCCAATTACTCCGGGGAGGAAATTTAGAATAGGCCGCTGAGTTGCCGAGGTACCTGAAACTTGAACCGTCTGATTGTAGAGATTCGGAATAGAACAGATGGCCCCGGTAATCATTGAGCAGCTATAGTCACCTGTCTGCGCCGTCACTACTCCCGTGCGCCCGAAAACGCTTTGCACATATGAGGACTGAAACATGCCCTGCGCGATATTGTCGGCACTCCATTGCTGGACATGAGAAGAGTTCTGGAGGACCAGCTTGTAAACGTTCGCGCCAAGGAAGACAGTGGCACTGCCTGTCGAATCAAGCACCACGGGATTCGTGTTGAGAGTGCCACTGGTAGAGTCCTTATAGGTTTGCAGAGGCGTCGTCGTCCCCGCAGCATAGCTATAAAGAAAGCCACCCTGTAAGGGTTTCCCGTTAGAGTCAGAGAATCGGATCACCGGTGAGACGAGCGCGGGCCTCTGCGCCAGTGCCGAGAAGGAGAGGACGAGCATCAGGGTCAAAAGTATGCGTTTCATCATTTGCCAATCTCCGAAAGATAGCGAAGAGCCAATGCGCCGCCCCCTCCAGCTATCGCAGTTGCCGCGACAGGAAGCGCAATCTTTTTTGCAGCATCAATCGCATTCTTGACCTGCGAAGCCTGTCGGTATTCTTTCATGGCATTCGCAAAATCCGAGCCAAGTCCGGGCTGCGCTGATTCAGCCGCAGCATGAATATCGTTGAAAAGCCCCTGATTGACCTGAGCAACCTGAGCCTTCATACGAGGCGTGAGGGATGCTTGCTGCTCTCGCGAGAGATCAGTGAGACTCATTTGATAGTCTCGCGCTTCGGGGAAGGTCATCGGCACTGGGGACTGAGAGCGCGTCAAAAGATCGGAGATCGGTTTCGGCAATGACCCACCCCGCACACCAATCTCCGTCGCGCGTTGGAGGGGTGCGAGAGTATCACTCAGCGGAATAGGTTGGGTTGCTAGCTTGGTATTGAGATCGTTGAAGACCGAAGCTGCGTTCGCACGGCTGGGAAGGGAAGGATTCGGAATCTTCGGACGCCCCGGAAGGGCTTCGTCCGCCGCGCCAAGAGCAAGAGGGGCCACTTGGGCTGCTGCGCCCAGCGCAGTCCCCAGATTGCCCGGAGTGAGGTCGGCACCTACTTGGCTAAGATAAGACTGTCCCGGCGTAGTAGCCGGAGAATTTTCGGCCATCTTGTTTATGGCGGGGCCTATGATGGGAACTGCTTGAACCGCATGAACGCCAGCGGCGGCGGGATTGCCCTGCGCGAGAGATTTTCCTGCCTGATATGCTTCCGATCCGCTCGATTTCACTTGATTGTAGAGGCCTTTAATGAACGGGGCCGCTGGCCCTAGGAGGGATTTGGCCGCATCTATGAGGGGATGGGCCTTCATTTCGTCTACAGCAGCTTGTGAAGCCTCCGGTGTGAGGCCAAACTGCGCTCCCAGCGAGTGCCAGAAGCCTTCCGGCTGGGCTTGAGTTGTCGATGTTGCCGGAGATGGCGTATCCAACGTATAGCCGGGAGGCAAATTCGGGGCCGAGGAATCGAGTGTATATCCAGCCGGAGGAGGCATTATTGCACCGGCCTCCCGGTCTGAACATCAACCCAAGTGGTGCCCCCATCATTCGAGCCGATCTTGTGGCCGCCGGGGCCGGTTGCGGTCTGCTTATAGGTCGTCCCGCCCTCGTTTCCCGCTCCCGGAGTTCCAGCCGCCTTAATGCGGTTCTGGATATCCCCGATTTGAGATTGATAAGCCTGCGTTCGATTCGCCATATCCTGCTTGAGTGTATTGAGCGAGGCGATCATTGCGGGCAGTGGCATATTGCCATCGACAATATCCTGCATATCGTGACGCGCGGAATCAGACAAGACCCCCCCAGACGCGTTCGAGGAAGTCAGCACCTTTGCAGCCTCGGTCTGGGCGACACTGAGCGCCGTGTTGAATGCGGCCATATTCTGCGTTCCCAGCATCGATGAGGTAATGGATCGAACGGGAATATTCGCAAACCGAGCGCCGAGATCAGGAATCTTCTGCGCCGTCTGCTGGAGCAAGTTCATATTCTTCTCCGCAGTCTGCTCGAATGCCTGAACCTGATCGTAGTTCTTCTGCAAGCTATCGAGAGATTTGCTGCTAGCTGCCAGAAGCGCCTTATTTCCAGCGCCCCCTATTCCTCCGTCCTGCTGATCTAACTGAGCTGCGCGGGCGATGATTGCAGCGACGGTTCCTGGACTCCGTGACATACCCGCTGGCATTTGCAGTGTCTGCCGATAGGCGTTTGCTGCGAAGTCTAGAGCAGCGGAATTTTGAGTGCCTCCTAATTGATTCCCCATTACCATCATATTGGGGGAAGGAATAGGCTTCGGATTCGCTATAACATTCCCGGCAGTGTCGGTATAGGTACCCTTTTTCGGATCGAAGTTCCCCATCATTGGGCCAGATGGCCCTTGCAATGGCACATGCTCAAGCGTATGGACTTCCATCGCTTGATCGTGCCGGGCCGTCTCAGCCTGAGTTGCCTGTTCGTTCTGCTGCGCTAGCACTTGTTGAGTCGAAAGCACCTGCTGGTGCGCCCGCGCCACAATCTGTGGATCGTACTGTTGAGGAAATTGACTCACATTGATGCCTAGAGATTGGGCATGTTGCAGAGCATTCGTATAGCTCGCCTGATCGTTCACCCCCTGCAAAACCTTATCCATCGCATCATTCGTTGCTGTCGCGGCGGCAAGCTGTGCAGTTGTCAGCTTGGCCTTGGCCTCAGCCGTCGCAGTGTCTTGCGTGGCATAGGAAGTCGCCAATTGCTGAGCCTTCGTGGGATTCAACTTCGCCAACGTTGAGAGCTGTGCCCCGCGATCGAGCTGTCCAGTCTGAGGGTCTGTAGCAGCCGCAGTAGCGGCGCGGACATCAGCTTCGTCCTGAGCATTCTGCTGGTTCTGCGCGAGGGTCAGCCCCGCATCCTGTATCCGCAGTCCATTGAGCTGCTGGGTCTGCTGTTGCCCAACGATGTTTCCCGCCTGCGAAAGGGCTTGGCCCACATTCACTGGCGTTACTGCGAGGGGGATCGCTGCATCAATCATCCCTGGCCCCCAAGATTCGCTTGTGGATAGGGGACGCCCGTGGTGGTGGGCTGCGCATAGCCCGACTGAGAGCTTTGCAGCGCACTGTAGAGCAATCCATTATTGATGCCTTGATTGATCCCGCTCGCAGCTCCGACCGTACCCGCAGCTTCCGCATTCCCAGCTTGCGTGAGATAGTTTCCTGTAGCGTTCGCAGCGTTCGCCCCTGCTTGGCCCGTAGAAGCTGTGGCATTCTCACCCAGAGACGCTACTCCATAGAGCTGGTTGTACTGCTGCTGGCTGTTCTGGAGGTATTGACTATAAGCCTGCCCATAGGTTGTGTTCGCTAGCCCTGTCGTGTACTGATCCAGGGCCTTGAGCGTTCCCCCATTCAGCACTCCTCCCGTAGCCGCAGCAGAGGAGTTGATTGCATTCTGCCCTTGCTGGAGTTGGAACTGATACCCCGGAGTGTCAATGTAAGTTGAGGGATTGAAGCTGGCTGCAAATCCCGTTCCATTCGCCTGATCTTGACCGATGGTATTCAGCGCAGTTTGACCGGCCTGCATGTAAGGCTGCTGATTCTGGAGCGTCTGCTGATATTGCTGCTGCTGAATGGAGGCAGCATTGTTTGCGGCAGAGGCTTGCTCCGCTCCTCCCACTAAAGAGCCGATTCCGGAGATAGCTGCGCCTCCCACAATTGCCGCAGCAATAGAGCATTCCAGTCCCAGGCATTCGTGCTTCCGAAATATCTGCTCTTCGGTCACTGATCTCCTATCAGCTTCGCAAACACATACTCAATGCGGTTATAGCCCAGTCGCAGAAAGATTGGGGTCAAGTCCATTGCAATCTTGCAACCCAAAAATATCTTCTGGACTCCCCGCGCCTTCAATACCTTCTCCGATTCCTTGAAAAGCTCAATTCCCACGCGCCCTGCCCGATGCATCGGCAAAATATAGAAAATATCTGTGATCGCTGAAAGACTCTTGCGATAGTGAAGATGGGGACGCACGAAACAGATGTGGTATCCGATCATCCTTCCTTCGCACCTCGCGACCATCATGTGGAGCTGACCGGCGCGTTCGCTCTGGTGATAAGCCTCCCAATCCGGGTCAAGTTTGATGACATCCCTATCCCGCGCAATCTCTTCATAGTGCAGAGGGATGATCTCTTCCAACTCCCCCTGCACGCCGATAAACGATTCTGAGGCGTAGGTGACCGTCTTACACCTCGCTTAGAATGGCAGGCGTGGGGCCTCCAATGCCCAGATTGAACCACAGCCCTGCGATGGCTTGAAGAGTGATGTAATCGCCGACAGCAGCATAGGTCACAGTGTCTTTGCTGGGAACGATCTTGTTCGCAGCGGTGGTCACCGTATGAGCATGAGCGGTGCCGGCGATGATAGTGAGGGTAATGCCATCCTGGGCTGGAGTCGTAGGAGTGGCGAGAGTCATGGCTAGAGCCCCGGTGCTCCCAATCGAATAGGTTCCACTGACCAGTGGGATTGCTCCAGCGGCAGTGATGTAGGTCGCAGCACCTGGAGCGTTTGTCCATGCAGTCCCATTCCACGTCCGCACTCCCACGCCAACGCGGAAATAGCTCGCGCCTGGATTCACCGGCGTCTGCACTTCCACATCGGCATACCCATATGCTTTGGAGCCAGCATTGAATCGAAGCCCCGGAAGGAGAGAGAAAGCTGCCGTGAGATTCGGCGTAGACCCCACCACCGGCATTGTGATTGACTGAGCCGGAACGTTCGCCGTGGGCTGGAACGTGAACGTCCACTGGAGTCCCTGCTGATCAAGCGAACTCGTATCCGTGAGAGTTGCCGTCATCGTGCCGTTTGCGTCCAAAGTCCCGGTCACAAGCGTGGGTACGGCAACGCCTGAGACCGTCGCGGCTGGGAAGTTCGAGAAAGGCTTGGGAAGTTGAGCTGTCCATGTTGCATTCGCCCACGCCACACCATCTGCATCGGCTACGACTGTGCTGGTCACAACGCTATTGCTCATGTTGGTCTCCTGACATCGGGTACTGTATCACCCCTTTTGGGGGTACCTCCAAGCTATTTCGTCTTTAAATCAATAATTACCGAAATCCGGTCGGTGGCAGAATTGTTGGTGACGGAGTGGGTCTTTCGATTGTCGAACCACCACAGTTGTCCCGATGCCATTTGGACACGTTCGCCATCGCAATCGAATACACAGCCTGCTTCGCTTTGGAGAAGCAATTGGTACCGAGTGTAGTAAGTAGCGACCGCCCCGCCATCTTCATGGGGAGTGATGACCTTTCCTGGGGCTAACCGCGAAATCAGAATCCGCCCAATCCGCTCAGCGCAAACTGTCCGGCAAAGATTGAAGAGGATCGAATGCAGTTCTGTCAGCACCTCCCATGCCGGATACCAGATACACTCAGGATCATCGACGACCTCAACCCCGTTGCCGCTCTGAAACCTCAGCAGAATGTCATCGCATTGGCTGTGCGGACTTTGCTCATGCTCGGTGCGAATGCGGTGCTGGTTCCACAGCTCAGGATGGCGATAGAGCTGGTTCAGCAAGGGCGTCACATTGATCCCAGCCGCAAGATTTTGGAAATTTCTCATTTCAGCAATTTCTTTCCGAGCTGCACCATTTTGTGAGGCAAGACCCCACTTTCCAGATGCACCCTCATCGACAGAATAGCAGCGCGAATCCGCTCTTTTCCTTGAGGGGTTCCATCATGTTCGTTGATGGCTGCACAGTACTCCGTCATGGCTTCTTCCTGCGTCGTCATGGTATCGCCATCCAATCTATGCCGATGGCATTGTCCACCGTCGCGCCCCCGCCGCCGGTAGGTACGGAGCACGCGATGTTCGCGGTAAATCCGGTGGGCATGATATTCGTCGCATAACAACTCATGGGCGCATTGGCAAGACGCGGAAAGTTCGTAGGGTTCACGAACACTTTGGGGATCGCAGCAAATGGCGTGGGAAAAGTGACGTTCACACTGGTATAGTCATTGCCGGTATAGGGAGCACTTGCTGTTCCCGATTGAAACAATGCAAGGGATACATCTGTCGAGCCATTGGCGGGATTATCCTCGATGATGAAAGGTGCAAGGAAATTCAGTGCGACCTCGTTTGGCAGCGGTTCCCCGTCGCTTTCAATGGTCTGATTGAAGCCGAACTGCTGCCCCAGAGTGGTGAACCATGCCATCCAAGGGCGCGTTGCGAGTCCGCTGGAATCGACCACTTGGCTTCGCGTAGGAACTGGAGGAGGAGTCACAATCGGCATTAGCTATTCACTCCTTCAAGCTCCAGATAAGCCGCGAACATCTTGAGCGGAATGGCATCTTGCCCCGTCGATACTTCAAACACCCGCTGGCGAGATTGCCCCAATCGTCTCCAGATTACGCGGGTAGTATAAGCCCCCGAAACTCCCATGCTGACCGTCTGATAGTTCGACCATGTATACCCGCCGTCATCTGACCAACGGAGTGAAATCTGCGGATCGGCTGGCGCTGCTGGTGGAGGGCCATCGCCACCAGGATTGCCTTGGCCTACCTCCATCGCAAGTTGAAACTGATGGAAAAAGATACGCTTGTTCTCATTATTGATGAATGGCGCGGCGCGGAGGAATTTGATGGCTCGTCCATCATCCTCGGCAATTGTCGCGTCCAGGCTATAAAGGTAGCCAGTCTGCCAATCTCCCACCACATGCTTTCCAAAGGCAAAGCTGTGGGTCTGAGGGCGTCCACGATGCAACTGCCCATCATTCGCCGTCAACGTTCCGAGGTAACCGCGCTCATGCCAAAGTCCCGATGCGGCATCATAAACCCATGTCGCATCTCCAGAGGGGAAGTTCAGCACATAGAAGCTGTGACCGTCCTGCTGATATGTCCAAGCCACGGCATCAGTGATCGTGGGATACCGCTGGATCGCTTGCTCCAGAGCGAAGGTGGAGACGCGAATAGGGGCATAGCCATTTGCCCGCCATACTATGCCCCGGCCGAACTCATCGTTGCCTAGCCAGAAGGTCGTGTTGTCCAATCGCGCCGCTGAGAATGGGGCGGCAATCCCATGCGAGATGAATGCGCCCTGAATGAATGAGAATGGGAAATTAGCCCCTCCAGAGTCGTACCAAACCTCTGTACTCACGTCTCCAAAAAGCCATATCTCCCGGTGATCCACCAGCAGCGAGAGAAGATTGTCTGGATTACCCTCTGCGGATGCGAAGCCAAGTGGATTGATAACAGTACTATATAGGTTCGTGATCCAAAATATCTGGGTATTGGGCTGGTTGAAAACAATGTACCCATCGATGAAACCGCACGTAGTCGCCCCGAAGAAAACTGCGTCTGTGACCTGAGTTAGTGTGTTCGCGGTGAAGTTGAACCAATATGCATTCGGGCCGGTTGCGATCATCATGTCCTGCCCGTTGTCTGTCAGGCTGACCTGGCCTATCCCGGTTTCGCCGGGGAGGGCATACGTCCCTAGAATGTTCCACGTGGAACTAAGCTCGAAAAGATAAGCTCCCACCACGGCAAAAAAGCGGTCATTGGACGCCGTATAGGTGCCTCTCACACCTCCCGTAGCCGTTCCCGACACGTCAGCTAACCTCACGAGGCCAGGCGTACTCAGCAGGATCGCACGAGACTTCCCAGCCCCACTCTCATCGGTTTGGGGATAGAGATTCACGCACCGCTGGCAGTCGGCGGAGAGGCTTTGCACGGTATACGCTGGGCCTACAAACCCGGAGTAGTCCATCAGGTCGAGCCCGTCAACCAATTCCACGCCGTAGTGCGCCGGGTCACTGCTGGATCACACGCCATCAGCAATGGGGTGATGTTGTTCCGCTTGACGGCTGCCTTGGAGTCCAGCGCCCCGGCGGCTACGACCTGAGACGGGGTCAATCCATATTCCGGGGCCAACTCCAAAGCCAGATTGAAGCGCAGCATTCGCGCATATCCCGGCGGAAAAGCCACATCATCAGTGATCGCAGCGAATTGCTCCAGAAGCGTCCATGTGAATAGATTCATGCTGTAATCGACTTGTGGGATCGGCCATAGATAAGCCGTTCGCAGAGGAAAGCCCTCGTCAATATAGAGCGCAGTTGGGATGGTGGTCGTCGTGTTCGGAACAATGATCGCGTTGTACTGATCCAGATCGAGTGCGACCACAAGCAGATTCAAGGGGGGAGGGCCGCTATTCGCATCGGTGTACTGGAGATATGTGCCATCGATCCCGACTGGACGTGGGATGTTCCAATCTCCTCCAGTGCCCAGCGTGTAGCTCTTCTGTTGGGCTACAAGATTCACTGGCGAGGGCAAGATGGAATAGACCATTAGCCGTTCAGTATTCCAAGTGTCCAAAAGATCATTTAACGCAGCGAAAGCATCTTGCGACTCCGATGCAGTTGGGTTCTCCCCGCTTGCCAAAACACCCAGCAAGCGAAGAGAACCCGTGATGAGGTCGTTGACCGTTGCCATCTACTCCACTTTCTTAGGCCGTCCAGGGCCGCGTTTCGCAACTACATCTTCAGGTGTAATGACCTTATAGCTATCGCCCAGCATGGCATTCTGCACCATATCGTGCACTAGGATTGTGTCGATTCCGTTGGACTTCCAAACAGGGTAGTTCATGCGCCTACTCTACCACGGCTGCCCGTTCATCCCGTTCTGCCTGCGCTTCTGCCTTGACCTGTTCGGCCTCGGCTTGGCTGGGAAGGCCGGGAATATCACCTCATTGCAAAAGGATGGTGCGGAGCCGGTCTTCTGACCCCGCACACGGTTGGATACTAACCAGCGATGCGGCAGGCCCACTCTGGGTAAAGCGGTGCCCATCCATAAAGGATGTCGAGACGGCAGGGGAATTGGTCTGTCGTCACGTCATATGCCCGCACCATGCGGATCGAGAGGCCGGTTTGTTTGTCCGCCTTCCGAGCTGCCATATCCACGCCACGAGGCAGAGGCAAATCCGCGCACGCCAGCGTGAAAGCATTCTTGTGGTACAAGAGGTTTTGAGGAGAGACGGTATTTGCGGCACCGGAAACCACAATCGCATCGCTCGTCGTGGGCAATGCGGTTACGTTCTGGAAGCCAGTACCGGCCCCAACGATTGCCGGGGAGATCGGAATGGTGGCATTGCCGGAACCGTCCGAGGAGACGTTTGCCGTCACCACGAACTGCTTCAGTACGCCGGTGGACTGGAGATTTACCGGATTGACGGCATAGACCCCGGCAAATGTGATGATGTCCCCCGCAGTAAGTCGTTGGGCCACGGAAGCCGTCCAGCCGTTCGTGATGATGTTCGAGCCCGACTGGTTGGTTCCGTTCACCACAGGAGTGCCACCGAGCGCCCCGGTCGTATGGGAGATCACGTTCTGATCCATCGACCAGTTGAACCCATACCCGGAAACCATCATGCCATCATCGTTCTGTTGGCTGATGCGTCCTGGCGCATTGAAGATGTTGTTGAGCGAACCAACCATCGTGGCATTCGCAATCGGGTTGAGCACCAGATTCCGTTCGCCGTCGCGCGGAGTGGAGTTGTTGTCGAGCGCCACCCCAGCCGATAGATAGGTGCTGATATTCGCTGGAGTCGTGCCAGGGGTGCCTACCTGATTGTAGGTGTTTGCCACCGCCATCGTGAGACCGTCGAGATCAATGTGGTTGGCCACGTTGACAATCGCCGGCATGATGAACTGGCGCGAGAAGTCGGTGATCGACAGTTCCAGGTCTTGAGACGAGAAGGAAATGTCAACGCCGCGCTGGGTCGTGAGAACTACGGGAGTGCTGGTTTCGGTCGCAGACTCAATGGAAATCGCCTGCCCGGTACGACCCACATAACGCGGAGGTTTCCGCACGTTCAGCGTGGTGCCGATTTTCGCACCGGCCACGCCGAAGGAAGAATCATACTGGCGATTGACGCCCTTGGTGAACGTCAGCATGTTGGTCAAGACGGCCAACGCTTCGTTGGTAATCATACCAATGGTAAGAAGGGTATTCGACATGGTGCCTCACAAACGCCTTACTTCGCGTTTTGCTTGGCTCGCCACACCCTATATTCCGCTGGACTCATCTCGCCGGGGTCTTTCCCAGATGTTGCCGTCGATTTGCCAGTGGGAATCGGGGGTGGAGGAGCGCCGGTCACTTTGGAAGCAGGTTTCTCTTCCGAGGTCGTGAACCGCGACTCAATCTTCCCCACTTCTCTGGCTAAAGCAAGAGGAGCCAGCCCGGACAGCCGCTTCGCCTCATCGGGGTTCTTTGCCAGGTAGTATTGCAATTCCGGGCCATGCTCGCTCTCGACAATCTCCGCGATTACCGCATTCGATACGATCAAATCGTCTGCGTCCGCTAGAACTTCGTCGAAATCGGGTGTTGCGGCCTTGAATGCCTCTTGCCGAGCCTTGAACTCCTGCTGCGCCTTTGCCGCTTGCGCCTTGACTGTCTCACTTGTCTGCTGCGTTTGGCTCTCTTTCAGAGCTTCCGCTGCATAATGCCTAGTGAGAGCCTTGACGTATTCAGCGTGGGTACCGAAATCGCTTTCGGAGGGTTCGCCCTTCGCTTCAGATGTGACCTTCGGCGTCTCTTTGGCCTGAGAGGTACGCAGCGCTTCATTGCGCCAGTACTCTTTCTCCTGCTCAAGCTGCGTATTGCTGCGCGTCAGCCTGTCGATACGCTTCTGGAATCCACCTTTGGGCTTGGGTTGACCCTCCTGCGGTTCCTGCTGTTCCTCGGTTGCCGATTCCGAAGAACTTTCACCCTCAACGGGCGCGGCCTCAACAATTTCTTCTGCCAACTCAGGCATGGATCGCTCCAAGGCGAGGGTTATACGATCCCACAACGGAAACTTGAGTCAGATACTATCACACGATCTCTATTTGGCAAGCTTTGCTTTTGCTTTCGCACGAATCGTCGCAGCCTGCGCGGGCGTGATATTGCCTGCCTTGAGGCCGCGACCTACAAGTCGCTCCGCTGCGATGGCATGGGACTTATCTGGTATAGGATAGCTGCGTCCCGGCCCCGCAAAATCTTTCGATGGAAGGGCCTTACGGCCTGCGCTACTCAGTTTTGCCATGTCTTGTTTCCAGTCCTCGGTTTGATCGGTACATATTGGTTGTTCATTCGCTACCCCTTCAATGCCGGGTGGTTCTGCACTTCCATCGGAATCGACATTCCACCAGACGCCTGCTTCGCCAGTTTGCCATACCCAGATGCACTCTGGCGTCCCTGCCCACTGCTGGAATTAGCTCTGCCCAGCGGTTCCTTGGGGAGACTGAACCCCTTGCTGTACGCCCCCTTGGCCGGAACTAGATACTTGCCCAGATTGTTCGCCATCTCCTGCCTCCTGTTGCTGCTCCATCATGTCCTGCTGATTTTGCTGCGCGTCCTGCTGCATCGCATATTCGTGTGCCTGTTCACCCTGTTGGAGAATGATCTCTTTTTCAGTCTCGGCCTGCTGAATGTTCGCTTGACTCTTTGCTGCCAATTCCGCCACCGCAAGCTGTACTCGCAGTTTCTCATAATCGAGTGGGATGCGAGAATCTTTCTCAAACTGCAGCTGCGTGAAGTGAATGCGTTCCTTCGACTCCAGTTCCATCGCCTTGATATTGGTTTTCTCTTTCAGCTGCTCCGTCAAGACCCCGACTTCCTTCTGCAATTGGGCATTCTGCGCCAATGCCTGTTGGGCTTGCGGAGGCAATGCCCCTTCGGGCTGTTCCTGCAATTGCGGAGGCAACATCTTCTCCATGCGATCCGCGATCTTGTCGGCCCCAGGCCAATCCATGTTCCTCACCATGATATCGCCAGCCACGGGCATGATTGCTGGGAAACTCGATACGAGTTGCATCTGGGAGGCCACCGCTTCCTGCCGTTTCGTCTGATAGCTCGGCCCAGTCGAGACAGTCACATCATACTTGCCGACAGTCACATCGTAAGCTCGCTTGACAGCCTGCAATTTCTGATCTTGAGGATTGGGAGGAGTCGCTCCCGGCTGCAACTGTACGGTACTCGCTACTCCGTCCTCCCCAATGATCCGCATAGTGCGTTCGGTGTCATAGATGTGGGGTATGAGGTCGAGAATAATGCGGCCAGCATGACGAAGAGAGCGGCTGAGGTTATCGACAAAATGGAAGTTTGCGCCGTGAGATTGCTGCTGTCGCGCCAGGATGCCCTTCCCGCTCGTCTCATTCCCCTGCGCCCCCAATGCCGCCTGATAGATGCCTGTGACGGCCTTTAAATCCTGCGAACTCTGCATCATCGCCATTGTGGTGGCTTGGATGGCTGGCTCATAGGTATTTCGTGTCGGCGCTGGAGCTGGAGTGCCGTTCAAGCTGACATTCTTGTAATGTAACACTGACAGATTGCGCACATTCGCCGATTGCCATTCGTTCTCGAAATTCTCGTCCTGCCCTTCCACCATAATGAACGGTGCGCGGGGGGCCAGAGCAATCGTCTCGGTCGTGGCCGAGGACATGAAATTGTATTGTCGCTGTGGGTCTTTGGCCTGCCGCACGATGCCCTCAAGAATGCGTTCCCCATCAACGTCCAGCTCATCGCCCAGCACCGGAATAATCGGTATCCACTGACTTAGCCAGTCCGTCTCATCAAGAACTTCATGGCCTGTGGTCTTGATCCACTTGACTGAAAAAACCTCAGTTTTGCGCTTGTTCACTGGGGTGGTACCTTCCGGCAATTCATCTGTAACGGTTCCATCTTCAAGCTGATAGATCGTCTTACTCTTCGCCTCTCGATAGAAATACTCAGCAACCCGGCATTCCGAGGGTTCGATCCATCCATCCCCGGTGCTCGTCCAGTCCCCCATATTGCTCAACTCGGCATGGGGATACTGCTCTTTGAACTCATCCTTCGAGAGCTTATCCACCACAAAGAAGAACATCGCGTCCGAATAATCAGGCTCTTTGCATGAGGGATCGTGGTACACCGTGAAGGGATTCAGAATCCGCAGAATCTTAATGTCCTGCTCAAAACTCATCGGATCGCTATAGGCCGTGTTGATGCGAAAGTATCCGAATCCACTCGTTACCGCTGCCTGAAATGCCGTATCGTATGCGGCGTCAGCCCCAGAATCGTATTGGATGTGCCGCACCATTCCCTCAAGGACTTCGGCTGTATCGACATCTGCTTCCGAGTCCACGGGATTGATCTGAATGGCGGGCCTATTCTGCCGCTGATCGTTCGTGATCTGCCTTACGAATTGAGGAATTTGATTGATGGTCAGACAGGGACGTTGATCTTGATATCGCTGCCGCTTGATCTCGTCGGGCCACTGATCACCCACCCGGAACTGCAAATCTTCCAGAGCGTTCTTCCGTATTGTCGCCTCAGCATCCGAAGCGGTGACAAACCGCTCGCGCATCTTGGTCAGCAGTTTCGAGTTGTCAGGCTTATCGGCCATTCCACTCTTTCAGGATAGACGCAACAAGCCTATCATCCTTCATTATTTTGCGGAATAGCCATCTGCCCAGCGACTCGGCATCGACTCCCAGCATCTCACCACTCTGAGGTATTTCCATGCTCTCTCTGCTGGTCAGCATTCTCGTCGTTTGCATCGTCTTCGCATTGGTTTGGTGGATTCTCTCGGTCATCCCTCTCCCCCAGCCCATCGCTCAAATCGTCCGCGTAGTCTGCGTGGTCATCATGTGCATCTGGCTCATCTATGTGCTGCTAGGGTTGACGGGCGCGGCAGGCTTGGGATTCCATCGCTACTAGCTCATCCATCCCCCAGGATTTGTTGGGTTGCCCTTCGGCCTCGCGTTCTCCTCCCGCTTGCGCTGCGGTTCTTTGATGCCCACTGCCAACGTCCGAAGGGCGTCGGCGGGATGAGAAGCATCGTCATGCAGCGGTTCGCGTCGCGCTACGCCTAATGCTGTTGGCGGGCCCCACTGATAGCGTCTAAGATACTGTACCCCATCCGCACATAGCTTAACATCGAAATAGAGCTGGGGGAATAGCGTCCGTACCGCATTGATGCCATCGGCCACATTCAACTGACGATTGACCTCCACTTTGAAGCCCTTCATCTCCATCAACTGCTGAATCGACTTGCCGGTTTGCAGGTTCTTCGTCCCTCCATCCCAAGGTAAATGGCATGTCCCGAACACATATCCCCACGTCTGCATCTCGCGCAGATAGTAGTCGATCGCCTGGTGGTCTGCCTCAAAATAGCGCAGGATGCGAACCTCAAACGGCGTTCGCTGTGCAGCCCAAATTGATACGCGATCAGCAAACCCCAAATCCCAGAAGGTTTCAACAGGCATCATGGGATCGAAGGGAACGGCACGGATGCGCCCCTCTCGCTCTGCGGCTTGTATCTCAGCCTTATAGATAGCTCCTTCGACCGTGGAGCGCGTGGCACCCTCATAGACGTGGTGGAAGGTATCGAAGTCCCGCTGGCGCAATGTCTCAATCTTCTGACGAGACTCAGGACTGAGCCAGTTATTATCCAGATAGGATGTGCGGCACACAAAAGCGCCGGGTGGAGGGTCGAGCACAAAGTCCTGATAGACCGCATCCGTCTCAAGATCGGGATTCAAGCTCCACCAAATCTCTGAACCAGGCTTGCGGATCGTGGGAAGTAGAATGGTCAAGCTGCGCCGGCTGACTGTGCTGGCTTCCTCACCCCAGAAGATGTCAATGGCCTCATACGACTTGATCGAGGAGACCGATTGCTTACGAAGGCCGGCAAACACAAACTCAGTGCCGTTCTTCCCGCGAATCTCCGATTGCAGCACGGAATAGAAGTCATGCAGTCCCAGGTTGCCGATCTGATCGCTGAGGAGTTGGTGGACGGACTCGCGAATCGAATCCATCGTCTCGCGGCCACACAGGATGCGTGGGCCCTCAGTCCGTCCGGGCCATAGGATGCCAGGATCAGCACCGATGATGAGCAGCGCACGAGCAATCGCCCAGCTCTTGCAACCATCCCGTCCCCCATAAAGCACCTTGTAGGGATGGGGCTCGAAGAGAGGAGCGAATTTATCGGGGAACTCAGCTAGGGTCGCCATTGGGCTTGACGAATGTTACCGTAACCGCAGCCTGAATAGGCCCACCATTCGCGCCAGTGACCTGCTGCTTGTCGCTCTGTTCGAGATACTGCTTCCCCAGCCAGACCAGCATAGTCGGGTTGCCCTTCAGCGCCAGTTCAAACTGTTTGCGACGCAGCGAAGCATTGCGCTTCTGGTGCCCCTGTAGCCATAAGTCATGGAAGCGCCGCTGGATCGTGTCTATAGAGCAATCAAGAACAGCCGCCATCTCCGACTGCGTCAGGCCAAGCTCTGCCAGCGTCTTTACCTGATTCTCGTCGAGTTCAACCTTCACTCCGGACGCCATGCAGTTCCGCCTTCTTCCCCGTAGCTGCTTCCCAGCGAGCAACAATGACGTCGCAGTACGCTGGGCTGAGTTCCATCATAAAGCATCGGCGATTGGTCTTCTCGCACAAATCTGCGAGCTTTTTATATGCGACCGCAGGATTTTCGGACATGTCTATGGTTTTCAATAGGTTAGGGGAGTTTGTGCGGTAATCGCCTGTGGTACGGCTACGACGTGGCGTACTCGGCGACGGCTTGCTCAATCTGGGTTGGGGTCAGGTGGTACTCATGAACCAAATCGTCATAACTTTCTCCGGCCTTCCTGCGGGCGGCAAGCATCGCTGCCATGATGCGGGTTCCCTTTACAACTGGCTGGCCGGAAGACAGTTGTGGATTGATCGCCAATTGGTGCGTATTCATTGGGTAAAGCTGTATAGGCATCCCTTTGGCATCGCGTTCGATCCGCTCAAGGTACTTTTCCAGAATCCGGCGCATTGCCGTCTGACCATGCGCGGTCGCGTTGATTATCTGTCCGAGGTGCTCTATAAAGACCCTTTTTCCGAGCGTCGAAAACTCGTAACTGATGAGGGGATGTGGCGTGTCGGGAAGTTCTTCTAGGATGTAATTGAGCGCCCGACGCACATTAGGCAGGGGTACATTGCGTTCCCTGGTAGCTCGTAGAACGTGGGCCTCTGCCAGATTGTAGAAAGAGAGGAGTCCCTGTGAAGGCGAAGCCGGAACAATCAGCGGCGTGAAACTACGAATCTTTCCAGTCGCCCCGCTCCGATAGCTCTGACCGCGCACCCACGCCTTCATTGTGGAGAGTGGAATACGCAGGATATGCGCGGCATCCTCTAGGCTGTAGCGAGGGTGCTCTCGTACATCTCCGCCAGTCCTCACAACCTTCTTGCGCGCCATTCTTTCCTCACAGACAACAATACACACGGTCGGGTAACAATATACTTGGCTGACCGTAGCTGATAAGCTGGCTGGATGCCTACAGAGAAGGAACTGGTTCGGCCCCCGGAGTCACACTGATGGCTGGCGGGATGGCTTTACCGATTGACAGCATAGCTTCGGCCAAGCTCAAACTCGCACGGATAGCGGTACACGTTGACGAAATCAATCAGATTATCGTGAAGCTCGCTCGCTCCAAAGATGCGCATGAAATCCTCACCGATGCGAACGGAAAACAAACAATTCACTTCCTTGTAAATGCTCCGCCGGAAATCCCTATCATCGCTGGGGAGATAGTCTACCAATTCAGATCTCTGCTCGATCAATTTGCGTTCCATTTGGTCAAGTCCAATCCCAGTGGGATGCTGCTGCCTAATGATTGGGAAAGAAATTGCCAATTTCCTCTGCTCTTGTCGGTTCCCACCACTGGAAATCCTCCCATCCCTCATCCCATCCCCGTTCCATATGAATTCTTTGAGGAGCGGCTTCCGGGGATTACCAGAGCAGCTTATGCATTCATTGAGATTTTGCAGCCTTACCGTAGTGGGCCAGGGATTCATAACATTCTCCGTATCATCGGAAAACTCTCGAACATCGACAAACATAAGCACCCTTACGTGCTCCTGCCCCGCATGGCTGTCCGGCACGATGTCACATACTCCGATGGAATGCGAGGGACATCCGTTCGGGGAGGCTTGAAGCACGGCGCAGAAGTCCCTTTGCCCGAAGTCCCCTCCAGAGAGTCTCCAATGAATGTGAAGCGTACCTTCGTTCCGTATATAACGTTCGATGAAACTATCGGCGCGGGGCCGGACACCCTCGGAACGGATAACCTCTTGAAGGTCTGCTTGGAGCAATTTGAAACGGTCATCGTCCCTGCATTCGAGAAGTTGGTCTAGTACCGACAGAAGACGCACGCCAGCCTTTCCGCTGGCTGCTATAATGCCAGCTAGCGGATGGTTAAAGAACCCAAAGCGAGTGTCCCGACACAGACCGCCAAGAATGAGGCGGGAGACTTCGCGCAGTTTACGGATTTTATGAGGCGGCTTGTATCTGTACCGCACTCAGTTCAGAAGAGAGGTGGAACCGTGTCGGGTTCGTCATCCAAGTCGCCTAGCAAAACCTCCGGCCTGGCACCTAGAGTTTTTACGCGCGGCGACTTCCATGCCTTAGTGAAGCGGGCCGTTACACCGCCCGCTGAGGCTTCATATTCGGGCGTGTACTGGAAAGAATCGCCCGCATACTTAGCGATTGAGTGGGGAGTCCTCACTGCTGAACCCCAAGGTCAATGTCATGGTATTCAGTTACGGATCGCTTCCTCAGCGCGGCAAGAATCTTAGGGCCAGGTTCGCGCCGGCCTTCCTTCACATCGTTGAGATATTGGGGACTGACTTCAAGCAATGCGGCCAGTTTAGCCCACGTTCCCGCTTTTACCTTCTTTGAATCGAGCAACTTGAGCAATCCTTCCTTAGTCATCGGTATCTCCCTAAGCTGAATATAGCACAAATGCGGATCGGTGGAAAATAATTCTACGAATCCGCTTGCCATGATACGCAGATGCGCGTACTATTCTCTCAGTGCATAACCGATGCACCATAGGAGACACGATGAAATACGACGCACAGCGCGAAGCGGAAGTACAGGGCACTCGGATCATGCTGCAAAACCAAACCGCTGCGTACATGGACTTGGCCGATCGGAATACCTCCAAGGGAAGTATGAGGTATCAGGTTTTTGCTGTAGCCGATGAAAATTGCGACTCTGTGGGTGAGAGATTGTCCTACTTCGACGAGCTAGAGGGGGCCAAATACTTCGTCGCCAATTCATCCTCAGTTGCTCGGTTGCCCTATGGCGCTGCAATCCTCGACTACACCACTGGCGAATACGATTTTGGCTTTGGCTTTGGCGTGGCCGTACCAGAGGTGGCGGACTGAGCAGATGAAAATGGACCAAGGACAGCGCCGTCGCTGCTGCGAACTAGAAGAGTTGGATTCAGAGACTCTTGCCGAGATGGTTGTGGAACTAGAAGCTAAAGTCTTCGCACAATCGTCCGAGACCGAGGAAGACCGGAAAGCCGCTGCTATTGAGGCAGTATGGAAAGAGCGCCAAGACGCTCTGCGGCGTAGGCTATGTGGTATAAAATGGCTGGATGGAGTCCGGGGCCGGAGTCGAACCGGCGTTACAACCTTTGCAGGGGGAGTGCCTGACCACCTCGGCCACCCGGACTCTGTTCTTTCAATTCTTGTATCCTACACCCTCCCACAACCTACCAGCCCTACAGGAATGCCATTGGATGAACTGGTATTGCTGCCTGTACCTCGGCGCACCAAGAGTTCTGCTAAATGAAGAAACGCCCAGCAGCAGACTGGGCGTTTCGGAAGGGAGTATTTATGTGCGAACCGTGATGCGAATCTCAGTTCAGACTACAAGGGTCGTAATCATCATTTGCCGTGGCGAAGACACCCTCGTGGTCATCGCAGCATAGCCCCTGAAATCGGGTTTTCTTCTGTTGAACACGACGCATTTGGAAGGACTGGCACGAGTGCCTTAGCTACTTCCAGAGCCACGTATCTTTCTGCCTCTGACGCACCCGATCCTTGGAGCAGATCAACGATCTGCTCTGCCAGTACAAGCGACATATGCCTAGAGTTCATAAATTTCAGAGTGACCCACTACCTAAAACCATCGGCCTCGCTGTTTCTATTATAGGGGCAGCGAGGCTCTATCCAAAGACAAAAGTTGTAGAGTGCCTCTGGTCACTTGGTTCCTTTCAGGGAGTCGATAGCGGAGATGAGGTTATCTGTCCATTGCTCGGAGGTCTGCAAGAAGCGCGGCCCATTGTTCTCTCCAGCCATGCGCTTCACAACTTCGAGAATTGCTTCTCTGCGCGGATCGGGTACAGGAGGAGCCGCCTTGAGTCGAACGTACTCAACAAAGTATTGTTCGTCCTCGGAACCAGAAAGAGTCCACTGGGCGCGCCATTTCCAGCCCGCGCCTTTCGGAGCTTTGCTTGCCCAATCATTCGGGATAGCCTCAGTCGGGTTTGTCTTCTGCGAGTGCATATTTAGTCACGTCTGCGAATGGGTACAAAACTCGATACTCGACCACAATTCCCATCTTGCCAAGCTGCTCTGAGTCGGGCTTGTATCGACCCTTCTCCCAATCGGAGACCTGCTGCTTCGTCGCTCCAAGTGGTGCGCCGAAGTCGGTTTGCGTCTTGGTGCCGCGCAGCCATTTGATGAGGTCATGCAATTCCATAAAGAGAGAGTACAACTATTTTCAGATTCTGTCCACATTTATCTTGACATGGTACGGATGATTCTGTACTATCGCTCCAGTGATCTCCCACTGGAGAGGGTATAGCAATGATTGGAATCGCGACAGGTCATACATGCGGTGAGGCTTGCTGGATGCTGGAGCAAGAGAAAACGCTTTGCACCTGCAGACACTACAAAGACGAGCACTACCTGTTATCCAGATGGTGCGCCCATATTTCAGCAGGTCTAAGCTCATGCCAATGTACAGAGTTTCGGCTCGAATCACGTCTGGACGCTGCAAGAGCGTAAACCGCAACGCAACATCAACTTAGAGAGGCAGGGTATATGACCACTCGCGAAATATTGACAGCGGCGAGAGGGAAGATTGCGGAGGTGAATACTCAACTCGCAGACCTCCGCCGCCAGATCAAGCAGCGGGACGAGCGCATCGCCAAGCTGGAAGCTGCGTTGGTCGAGTTAGACCATGCCACCGGCATGATGCGATGGGATTGGGCACAGTCGTGGGCTGAGAAAGCAGCAAAGCGTGAGGGAGCGGCCAGGCTTGCCGCACATGCTCTACTCGCCCCCACCACCTAGGAGAATGACGATGAGCGGATATTCCCTCAACATCGGCCCCAGCCCCGCAGACCTCGATGAGGACGCAGTAAAGGCGCGCTACTCCATCCCGGTCGAGCAGGGAGAATGCCCCAACTGCGGCGACGAACTCTGCGAAGAGTGCGCCCAATGCGAACGCTGCGAAAGACATTGGAAGCACTGCGGGATTGCGGCTGAGAAGAACGCAGCCCAGGATGCGGCTGATCTGCTGGAGAAGCACTCGTGATGCGATACACCGTAGAAAACAAATTCGATTGGGATAGAACGGGTGATCTGTCCGAGCTGATGATTCGGCCCCTCGAATCGAAGTTCGATACTTACCTGCCCGTGTCCGCAGATGATTTTGCGCGAATCAACAAAGGCGACGTGATCGAAGTGCTGGTTACGGTTGTACCTAAGGAGGAGAGAAAGTGATCGAACTGCGTGAAACGGGATTTGTATGGCCCACTATTCAGCCGAAAGAAACCAGCCAGCAATTCAATGGCCGGTGCAAACGCGAGATCAACGCATGGAATAAAGCTCTCAACCTCCAGCCGGGAGAGCCTGTCTTCTGGGGCAAATACGGCGCTCGGTACTACGCTGGCATGAGCGACCCCCACCGTCCTCGCGTCTTGGAACGTCTCACGGGTGAAAAGCTGGCCGCGTTCCTTGCATACGAAGCTGACCAGAATATGTACAACGCCCGCATGACAGCAATGAAAGAAGCCAGCGATGCTCTCTACGCCCGCCCAGAGGCCCAGGCCGCTTTCTCTGTGCGCTGCCTCATTGAAGACCACCTGGCGGAGATCATCGACCGGATGACTCCCCAGCAATGGATTGACCTGCATGAAACTCTCAAGCTGGTACCCAAGGAGGAGAAGTGAGCCAAGCTCCCCAACGCGAAGGGTCGCTGCAAAGCGAGGTAGACGCCTACCTGAAAAAGACCCTCGTCCCTCCATCCTTCCATCTGCGATTGAACTCAGGACAAGCGCGTGTTCGGGGAGGGGTCATCCATCTCTGCCCGGAAGGGACAGCCGACTTTGTTGTGTTTCGCTGCTTTGCGGGTTTTGCAACAATCCCAATGGTGACTTGGTTGGAACTCAAGAAACCCGGTAAGGACACGACAGCCAAGGCCCGCAAAGAGAAGCAGGCCGCATTTGCTGAAAAAGTGAAGGCCTTGGGGCATTTCTATTTCATCGTCCGTTCAATGGACGAGATTCAAACGTTGTTCTAGCCCGGAATAAGGAGAAGACAAAGATGAGCCTCAGCAATCCGAATGAAAACGGTCAGCCGAATCCCTCTACCCGCTGGTTTGAATGGAACGGAGAGCAGGGCGTAATCAACTACTACGACAAGGAGAAGAAGGAAACCATAACCGTCCCGCTGCCCTTCACCTTCATCCTTCTAGACGAACTTGCCTGCGTGAGGGGATGGCACGATGCAAGCAAATCTGGAATCTATTCCAATGAGGTCAAGGACACCCGGACAGACGCTCTGGTCGTCAAAGCATTCAAGGGCGGCACACTAGCGGAAGGAATTTATCGGGACATCAAGGATCGAGTGACCTCCAAAGAAATAGGAGGGTCATTCACTACCAACTGCTACATTGCGTTCAAGGACGGCAATCTCTGGATGGGGACACTACGCTTGAAAGGGGCGGCCCTAGGTGCGTGGATGGAGTTCCGAAAGCAGAACCGCAAGAATGTCTATGGCAAAGCGGTGCGGATCGACGGATTCACGGAAGGCAAAAAGGGTCGTATCACCTACCGGATGCCGACGTTCGCGCTGCATGAAATCTCGCCGGAGACATTGACGCTGGCGACCGAACTGGACAAGACGTTGCAGGAGTTCCTCGACGGCTATCTGGCCCGCACTAAGCCAAACCTCACGGAAGTAACTTCGCAGGAGCCGATCAGGATGGATGCGCCGGAGCCAGGGGATGATGGGCCAGTTCCCGTCGAAGCCTATGCCGAAGTAGAGCCAAACCAGCATGGCCAATACATCACAGACGATGACATCCCCTTCTGATTCAATAACATAGCTGTATTAGGAGAATAGCATGGAAACCGCAACCCAGCCCTACGTCAACCGCAAGGATCGCGGCCCCGATGTGAAGGTCAAGTTGAGCATCACGGATATCACCGTCGCCGCCACAGCAATCCAAGACGCGCTGTTCGAGGCCGTGGGCGAGATCACCCCGGAGATCGAACAGGCTTTGGACGACCTTCTCTCCCTTGGCTCTGAATCGCTGGACGCCGGCGCCTGGGTAGTGAGGAAGCTCACGGGGGAGGCTGAGACGTGCAAGGCCGAGGCTGGGCGCTACAAGGCCCGCGCGGACGCCCTGGAGCGCAACTGCGAGGCGCTCAAGGGCAGGATGCTGCTGGCGGTCGATACGGCCTTCTCTGGGAAGCTCAAGACGGAGCGCAATACCATCTGGGGGCAGATCTGCGGGGATGTTACCAAGATCGAGCTGGCCCCGGACGCCGACGAAACGAGTTTGGATCGTATCTGGCAGACCGACTCCGCATTGGTGCGCCGGTCGCTCGAACTCAACAAGACGGAGATCAAACACCGCTTCGAGGCGGGGGAACCACTACCTCCCACCATCGCTGTCGAGATCGTACCTGGCAAGCGCAGTCTGAGGATACGCTGATGAACCTGAAAGCCATCTGCTACGACTACGGAATCCTACTGGCCGCGCTCACCTCTTTTGGTGCGGTGTGGATGGCCTTTGAGTACTGGACGCAATGGATATGGCCAGCTCTCAAGGAACGGATTTTGGATGTTAAGTTCAAGGTGATTGTGAGGAGGATCAAGTGAAGCTGACCACCCACCAAGCCATCGTGCGCGTCCTCAGCCGTCAGTGGATGGCGGGGTATCGGGTTCAAATTGCGCTCAAAGGCTATGGGTTTTTTCTCTCGGAGTCTTCCGTTACCAGAAGAATCCGAGAGTTGAAAGCCGCGCACTACTTGGTGGAGAAACGCCTTGCCAAGCAACGCAATAGGGCCAGCAGGCTCTACGAATACCGAATCGTCAAACCGAAAGGGATCAAATGAGGGGACTTATATACATGACTCCCTTGGAGACTGAATGAAGCCATATTTCGAGTTCGGCGGCATCTCCATCTATCACGGCGATTGCCGCGAGATTCTGCCTCAGTTGGGGCGGTTCGACTTACTCTGTTGCGACCCTCCCTACGGCATCAAGCGTGACAAGGGGATGGGCGGTCAAGGATACGATGGCTTCGGCAAATGCGAGAAGCGCAATCCTCGAGCGTATGAAGGGGATTGGGATGCAGAGGCACCGTCGCGAGAGATGCTTGCGGCCATCATTGGCGCGGCTGACCGTTCGATTATTTGGGGTGGCAACTACTTTGCCGCGAATCTCCCGCCGTCGACAAAGTGGCTGGTATGGGACAAGTGCCAAACCATGCCGTCGTTTTCGGACGCGGAGTTAGCTTGGACGAACCTAAGTGGCACAGCGACCAAGATGTTCCGCTTGAATGGTTCGGGCTTAATGGCAGTTGAGCAAGACCGCTGGCATCCTACCCAGAAGCCCCTTGCGCTGATGAAGTGGTGCCTAACCTTCTTTCCCTTGGCTAAGAGCGTCTTAGACCCGTTCATGGGCAGCGGAACCACGCTGCGCGCTGCGAAGGACGCGGGGTTGACTGCGGTCGGGATCGAGCGGGAAGAGAAATACTGCGAGATTGCCGCGAAGCGGATGGCGCAGGAAGTCATGGAGTTTGTATGAAAGGGACTCAAGTATATATAAATCCCCTATCTATCTCTATCCCAGCCCACAGACAACTCACCCCCAGCGGGAAGCTGAGGGCGAGTCTTAGGGGATATCACGCCTAGGGGAGCCGCAGCGGGTCTGATCTAACGCTGCCGCTACCACCCTTGAAATAAGTGTAGACGAGGAACAGGAAATGCGCTACAGTCATCTGCGAGTAGGTCTGATCACCAACTCACAAAAAGGTCGTCTTGCTGGCGAGCCAAATGGCATTGTTGCCCTAGGGTCGCTCGGTGCCCTGTACCCACTTGCGGGGTCTTCAGCATCGTTAGGGGGCGGTTCCCGGATTCGGGGCTGTAGCCAACTGAAGATTGCGAGTCTCTCACACTTACCGGACGGCTCCTTTAGACGGATAAGCAATGTGGGCGAAAGTTAGGACTAAGCCCCTGCTTTCTCTCTCCTCCCGAACTCACCATTACCGGATTCGATATGACAACCAGTAAAACACTCACCGAAGATGGAGCCAAGGCAAAAGAAGCGGTTGAGGGATGGGGTGTCTCTGGAGGAAGTAAATGGGAAAAGTAATCAATGACGTTACATCCGAAGGCTTGGAGATGGGATACCACCTTTCGCGTTGGGCCGAGGCGGAGGAACAGAAAGGGCCACTTCCCGGCAATCGTGAGCGATGTAACACATGCGCCTTTCGGTGTGGTACCTACGCGAGCGGTTCTCCTACGACCACGATGGATGCGCTCAAGTGCGTCATGGAAGGCGTTCCGTTCTTATGCCACGACGACCATAAACTCTGCGCTGGATACGCTCTATTGCGCCGGAGTGGGGAGAAGGCTCGCAAAACTGAGGTCAACTGGCCATTCAGCGATGAGGTGGCCTGATGCTCCCTCCTACCTCCTACGACAAGCCATCCTTGATAACGAAAGGTGGGAAGTATTGGAAGCCGTCCATGTCGTTATGGGTAAGCCTCTCTGAGGTCTATGGAGTCCAGCTGTGTCGTGCAGAATACTTCAAGGCGTGGGCATGGCTCGAAGCTAATGAGAGACGCAGGAAGACTGTGCGCGGTATGCCGAGGTTCTTGAATAACTGGATGAGTAAGGCTTGGAAGGAGCAGGCGAAGCGGCCTCAGCAGGTCTCAGTCGATAAGGACTGGTCGGACGTACCACCTGAGCAACTGGAAGCGATGCGGGCCAAATACGAAGCAAGGGGGAAGGGATGATAACGATGCCGAGCCGGGCTGAGTTTCAAGAGGAGCTGCTCCGCGAGAACCGCGAACGCTGCGATGACGAATTCCCCATCGGGCAACGCGAGCTGGAGTTGATTCGCCGGGACACAGCAGATGCCGAAGCAAGACGCAGGCTGAAACCACCGAACTTCGCAGGAGAGGATCGCTAATGAGCATAGACGATGCTCTACAAGCAGGTTGGACACTCGAAGCCATCCTCCAGAAAGTCCGCAGGGAGGTCATCGTGCATGTTCTGAAACAGGAAAAACAGCATTGCGAACGGACAGCCGCAAGACTTGGCATCCACAGGAACACCCTCCTGCGCCAGATGATCGATTTGAATATCCCCAGACCTGGAACTAGGGGGAAGAAGCAGTGGAGAAGGAGGTTGATGTGATCGATGCCATCTATCGTCGCTATTGTGCCGTCTTGATGTTTTGCGGCCTCATCGGACGGAATGGTGAAGGCAACTGGTTCCATTGCTCCCCAGATGGGTGTAATGGAACCCGGTTCATGCCCCGCGAGACATGGAAACTAGCGTGGGAATTCTGGCAGGATTGGCCGGGGTCAAAGGTCTATGGGAGGTCGTGGTGGTAGATTCCCTCGCCTTCCTACTTGACGAGGCGTTGCAACGTCTGCTAGCATGGAAGGATGGACGGTTCCAAGAAGGAGTGGCCGATCAGAAAATGCGTTTGCGGGGTCAACTTCCCTCTGACCCAAGAATCGCGCCGTTTCTGCTCTCCAAAATGCAGGTTTACAGCATGGGCCAGCAATCATCCCCGGATCACCGTTCGGCGCGACAAGGGAGGACGATTCCAGAAATGCAAGTAACCCCTCGCACCCAACTCGTCAAGAAACGCCGCGCCAAGCCGAGACCTGGAAGGTTGCGCGGGGAAGCGATGGAAGCTCTGCGCCGTGCCTGCTTCGAGAGGGATGAATACAAATGTCAGCATCTGACCCCCGTTGGGAAGCATTGGAAATTCGGGAAACTCTACACAATGTGCGGTCGCTGTGTGACATGGGAGTCTGGTCACATGGCCCACATCGTTAGCAGGGGACGCGGCGGAAAAGATGAGGTGTCCAACGTTACGACTAAATGTGCATCCTGCCATAGCGTATTGGAGCACCGCTATGGCAAGAGTGGCACGAAACCAGTACCAAGGAGGAGCGTGATGGTGAAGACGAAAGGAAAGTATGGGCTATCTGACGCCGGTATTTGCCGGTTGCATGGCTGGGAAGTCGGGACGCAACTTGTGGGGGATGAAGGCTATGGGCCAACCGTCATCCAGCTCACCGCTATCGGAGAGAAAAGCATCCTGGCTAAACAGATTATGCACAACGGAAAGTCGAGCAGCGGCAGCGACTACGACAGTTTATGGACTCTCCACTGCCGCGATTGGACAGTAGTAGCGGCGTCTGAGAAGGCTGTACAGTGAGGGAGGTAGGGAGTGAGCGACGAGGAAGACCTTTTGTATTCCGACGCGGTGCAGCTCATTTGTGCCTATGGATCTTACAGTTCTCAGCTTCTACAGAGAAGGCTGCATATAGGGTACTGGCAAGCCAGTACCAAGGAAGGCCCAATGAGAGCAGATGAGTTTGCCAAGGTAGAGCGGTTCGATGTCCACATTGACCACGATGGCGTCGATGAGTGTACGCCTTGCATTGCAGCCTCCGACTACGACGCCCAGAATGCCGCACTCAGGGAGGCAGAGGAGAAAGTAGAGAAGCTGGTGGGGTGCCTAAAGCGATTCTTTGAGGATCACGACGACAAGTGTGTGTGTAAATGGTGCATCGCGGCCCGTCAGTTGCTAGGCAAGACTGGAGGAGCGTGATGGTGAGAAGAAGGATTTTATGGGTCGTGGAATTCAGGTGGGGGCCGCGCCATCGATGGGAGTTCGAGAATGCTTTTGAAACACGGGCAGAGGCAGAGGAATGCAGATGGGAGCCTATTCCACCTGCCGAATACAGAATAGTGAAGTACACCTGCGAAGAGAAGCGCAAGCAGTAGCGGCGTCTGAGAAGGCTGTACGAGAGGGGGAGTAGATGGCCGAATCGAGTAACCACTGGAGTGATGCCGAGCTAAAAGCGGCTGAAGAACTTGTTATTGAAATCGCTACCTCCGATGAGCGCGTGGCCGGGAATGTGGATCGGCGCACACTCGAAGCAGCCATCGAGCTGGCCTGCCAGCGGAACGAAGCGATCCGCCTGTTGCGAGATGCGATGAAACAGATCATGCACCCAGCGGTTTGTGTCCCCTGCATGAAGGCGCGGGAATTTTTGATCCGCTGTGAGGGAGGTAGGGAGTGAGCGAAGGATATGAAAACGTGCATGTCAACCGCCAGCCAAATGATAGACGGTATCTGGCCCGCGTTCGGCGTCCCGGCTATCGGAAATATGAATTACTGGGTAGGCCGCGCATGACAGAACAAGCGGCCCTATCTGTCCTCACAAGGGAATTTGCCAAAGGCCACTATAAGCGTGGCGACGTACTGATGGTGGCCGCTAATCCGCTGGAGAGCTATTACGGCCCAACAATGCTGTGCGAACTTGTGAGACGCTGACACCGAAAGGAACCCCATGACCCTCCTCCGCTTCACCGCAGTGCTTGCCATACTAAGTTTGTGCGGATGCGATGCCAAGGTAAAAGTTATTGACGCGACTGGAACGCACGTCGTCCTCGAATCTCAGCTAACTGACGCCCAGAAAGTAGCCGCGCTCCAGAATGTCGCTGCTCAAAAAGGTGTCTACTGGTATGTCTTCTGCGTTCCCAAGGGAGAAGAAGAAGATCAGCAATTTCAAGCGGTCGCCAAAACAAACGCTACCCCTCATGATGCAGTCTATATTGAGGATGGAGCACTGCCCTATTGGATTGCAACCGCCGCGACTCCTGCTGAAGCCGCATATGAGCTATCCAAAGAGCTTCAGCATCCAGCAGACTTCATGCCAGATCATAAGCCTGCTCCGGTTGCCACCTATCCAGACGACTGCGATTACAACACCGTCCTCGACAGCAACCATCCGCAGGGTATTCCGTGCAAAAAAGGAGCCACCCAATGACCCTACTCAGCCTGTTTCTGTCCTACGCTATAGACAAGCTCGACACCCCACTCACTGCCATGCTCATGCTCTGGGAGATAGCCAAACTGCACTGGAAGACCAACTGCGAAGTAAGCGCATGGGGTGTGTGGCCGGATGAGGACGAAGGGAGGAAGCAGTGATGACGGATCAACAGAGACGTGAGAAGCAGACCGAACGGCCTTACCCCGAACATGGTGCCTGTACTGGGCCATGCTGTGCGCCTGAGCTTTGGGCAGCAGGAATCAAGGGATCAGGACAAGCCGCCGCCCCTCCTGTAGCTCACACTGGATTCCTTCAACATGTGGGGCCGTGGAAGTGCGCCCGGTGTTCCTTCGAGATTCCCTACGATCCAAATTGGAATGTGATGTCCGCGCAGAGTATCGAGCACCAGCAGACCGCACACCCGGAAGCCATCGTGCCGGTAGCTGAGAAGGTAGGCAGTGTCCATATCTGCAACAGTAATTGCATACATGGAGCCGCTGTCCCCGAATCGCATCTGTGCCCAGTGTGTCATGTACCGCTAAAATTCGCCGATTATTCTGGTGAAGTATTTGACACTTCAGTATGTGGCCATGTGGAGCGCCAAACCTCGCATACTCCAATTACAAGGGTTACGTACGGGCCTGACATCGCCGCTGTCCCTAAATCGCAGGATGGGTTGCCGCCGCTGATGTCAGAGATCAACGATACGGATAGGGCCTACGCGAAGCATTATCTTCGCATCGCCGCGCTGAGCGAGGACAATGTACGTCAGTGGCTCGAACAGATTTCCTGCCGCGAACGCCAGCTATCCGCTGCTCGCGCCGAACTGGAGGAAGCTAACTCGCTATATGCGAATCTAATCTGGGAGCGCGTCAACAGAATCACCGAACTGATAGCAGAGCAAGCAGACAAGAGGAAATTTATCCTTGAAACCGAGCGGCTGAATCGAGACCTGGACACGGCTAACCATGCACTCGCCGACGCTCGCGCCGAACTGGAGGAAGCTAACTCGCTATATGCGAATCTAATTACTGAGTTGAGAGGGGAACTATCCATTGCTCGTGCCGAACTGGAGGAAGCACAAGCGCATGAAGCCACGGCCACAAGGGACAATCTGAAACTCGCGCTGCAACTCATTCACGCGAAAGTAGAACTCGCCGCCGCCACCCAGAAGATCGCCCGATACGAGGCTGTTGATAAGCACGAAGATGACAAGCGAGATCGAATCTAACTAAGGAAGCCTGATGCCCTGGAGGGGATGATGAGTGAAAGGCCCGAACCGAGATTCAAAGTTGGCCAGATCGTTGTATTGACCAGCATGAAAAAGGAAATGCCATTCCGTATTCTGTTTGTGGTGTGGGAAATGGAAGGCTGGTTCTACGGGTTCAACTCCAAGAACGCAGTCGCGGAGAGTTCCATCCGCAAGGTAACGCCGGAAGAAGTTGGCTGACGCCCTACCTCTCCCCCATACCGAGAAGCAAGCCGCAACGAGATCGCCCAATATAGGGGAATTACATACTTGAGTCCCTTACAGGGAAAAGGAGAACCAAAATGCACTATAAGAACGGACGCGAAGCGAAGAACGGCGACAAGGTGATGCTCCTGCCATCCTATGGCCCTCCGGTCGTCGGCATCCTCTACGACGCCACGGCTGGCAATGACTATTGCAACGGCAAGATCGCCCCAACCCATCAGAATGATCCTTGCCCCAACTTGAAAGAGTGCCTGCATCTCGACGACGTGCTGGCAGCGCTCCCGGCGGAAGTCCCCGACACGACGCCTGCTGTTATCGACCCGGTGTTTGTCGCGCAGGCAACCGCCATCATTGATGCGGAGTAAGCCATGAGTGTCGAGGAACTTCACGCAGCACAAGCCATCCGGCGAAAAGATTATCAAGATGTCGCCGAGAGAAGTCGCCAATCTGCTTTGATGGCGGCACAGGACGCGATCCGTATAGCGGCAGAGCATCCGTGTGACTTCTGCCGTGACTTACCGCGAGGGCCGCACGGCCTCAAACATACCTGTGGCTGGCTGTTTGGCCTTGTAGTGGATTTGGAAGCGGACACAGCCACATGTCCTCAATGTCATACGATTCTAGCGGAGTGGGAACCATGAAAGTTCGCGGCGATATAGAGCGAGTCAATATGAGCACTGGCGAAAGATCCCAGCGTGTCTCTGGAAACGGGGAGTCACGTTTGGAGTCGCTTGGTAGGACGCTAAACGAGGCAGAGCAGGCTGGTTTGAAGGCGTTCGCGGATCACATGCAGAACGAAGTCATACCCGACGTGGTGCGAACCATGCGCCGGAGAGCGGAAGCTGCGGAAAAGAATCGCCACCGTATTTTGTACTAAGGGACTGAAGTATATAAATCCCCAATATAGGGGAATTACATACTTGAGTCCCTTGGAGGGGAAATGAAAGAAGTTAGCGTACTTTTCGCCCGCGCAGACAGCGTCTACAAAACGCTGCCAGGGTGCGATGTGTGGGACGCGGAAAGGGACGCGAGGAATTGGCCAGGAGGCTCCCCTGTGGTTGCCCATCCTCCGTGCCGCGCATGGGGACGCCTCAGACACTTTGCTCGGCCTGTCGTGGGAGAGATTGAGCTGGCGACTTGGGCTGTTGACCAGGTCCGGAAGTTCGGCGGCGTCCTTGAACATCCCAAAGGCTCGCGGCTATGGGTCTCGCGGCTCCCATATCCCGGCGAGATCGATGAATTTGGTGGATGGACATTGCCGATTTTGCAGTTTTGGTTCGGGCATCGATGCGAAAAAGCGACTTGGCTTTACATCGTCGGAATCAGCCCAGACCAACTCCCTCCTATGCCCTTCGCGTTGGGGGATGCAAGCCATGTTATCCAGAGTCGGAAGCGGTCGGATCATCGGCCCCATGTTCCAAAGCCAGAGCGAGAGCATACACCGCGCCAGCTCGCCGAATGGCTTGTAGAGTTGGCGCGGAACACGAAAAGGGACTCATGTATATAAATCCCCAATATAGGGACACAGGAGAAGAGAGATGAAGAAAGATGCTCAGTTTCACTATTCAGGCGATTGGAGCCGTCAGTTCTGGGAGCGCGTCAATAGGATCACACCAAAAGGTGTCCATTCGGTTCTCTACATCGCTGGGTGCGGCTTGCAGGAACATGAGAACAGGATGCATCAGGCCCTACAAGAGGCTGAGGACAACATGAAGGTGCAACGAGCCAAACGCACGAAGCCCCAGCCGTAGAAGCTGGGGCCGTGCGCTCTGGGTGGCCGCGTCCTCCTAGATTAGGATTTTCCCCAACTCATTCCAGAAAGCTCCCTCCTCCGCGAAGGGATGCTTCACCACAGCGATACTGATGTGTGCCGGATCGGGGAATGTCCAGCTAATATCCCAACCGCCGTCCTTGGCTTCGCCTGCCCGTGTGAGGTCTACTGTGACCCCATGCGAGGCAAGCAGGCCCGCTAAGGAGGCAAGAGAGGCGTCGGTGCAGGGGTAGAGGCGCGTGTCCGCCATCAGGCCACCGTCGCTGCTGCCGTTGCCACACCTGCCACAGCCTGAGTCGGGGTGGGGATGAGCGCAACGACGGCTTGAGCTTCGGACAGGATTGTGGCGATCTTCGCTTGGGTAGCCGCATCCTTGATGCCTGCAACACTCTCCAGCGTACTCAAGTCGGCCACGAATGCCGCGAGTGTGGTAGAGAGGGTAGCACCGCTTGCCGTGCCTTCATTAGCGAGACTGTAGGCCGTTGCGAGGCCCGTCTGTAGCCGCGTGATTATGGGCGAGACTAAAGCCGCAACAGGTGGGTCTACGACGGCCAGAATGCCTTCAAGGATGGGGGCGGCATAGGTGACAAGAGCAAGGGTGAAATGG
>Ga0182030_10002065_pt1 | contig 42388 bp, 37 predicted proteins | sample 812S3MmetaG_FD_121299 | JGI IMG/M metagenome (GOLD analysis project Ga0182030, IMG submission 121299) | Permafrost microbial communities from Stordalen Mire, Sweden - 812S3M metaG (Illumina Assembly) | ecosystem: Environmental > Terrestrial > Soil > Wetlands > Permafrost | place: Sweden... | reverse complement strand
CTTGCGGCGAAGCGAAATCCACGCGAAGAAATCGATGTGACTGGTGACGTGGAGGTTTCGGTTTGTGCGTGGACCGTTCCATCGTCGTCGCAAGTCCCACATAACAAGCACTTTGGTGAGGTGGCTGAGAGGTCGAAAGCAACGCTTTGCTAAAGCGTCATACCCCTAAAGGGTATCGAGGGTTCGAATCCCTCCCTCACCGTGCTGTTCATTACGAGGAACTTACGAAGTATTTCGACTCCGGTAAGTACACGGCTGAGAACAAAGGCATCGTCACCAGCTCCGCTGGGGCTGATTGGGCACCGCGTGGATTTCCCGGGGTGCCGGCGCAGCCGTTTTGGCGCTACTTGACCCTTAAGAAGTAACCGCCGCGACGCCCCCAAGGCGTCGCGGCGATTTTACCGAGCTTCCGTGCCCCAGTCGATTCCCCAATCGACTACACGGAAAGAGTGTTATCAGCGCATCGCGCCGCGTCGACGATGGTAGACGCAGAGGAGCGCGGCGCCGCTCAGGAGCATGGCCCATGTGCCGGGCTCGGGGACGGCCGCCACCAGTTCGAGATTGCCTCCGACCTCCTGGAGGGTATCGCCGTTCAAGCTGCCGCCGGTCACGGCCAATGTAGGAAGCGCGCCGCCAGGAAACGACCCGGTGACGGTCGCGAGAATGTAGGTGTTGTTGGAGGTGATGCTTCCGTTCACAAGATTGACGGTAAGCGTGTCGGTGTTGTCGATGGCGAGGTTACCGCTGATCGACAGCGAGTCCGCCTTGTCGTTCGGATCGTCGAGGTTCACAACGAACTGGCTGCCGCTGTTGAAGGTCACATTATTGCCAATCGACAATGTCGTGCCGGCGGTGCTCAGGCCGGTTCCGGGCGCCAGGGTTCCGCTCACCGACAAGATGCTGCCTATTGACCCGCTGCCGCCCAGGGTAGCGCCGGCAGCCACCGAGGCCGCCCCACCGCCGGTGAGCGAGCCGGTGACGATCAGCCTGCCCGCGGCGACTTTCGTAACGCCGGTGTAGGTATTGGCGGCGTTGAGCGTGAGCGTGCCGCCGCCCGCCTGCACCAGCGTGCCGGTGCCGGTAATTGCCGCGGTGCCGAAGTTGGCGCCCTGCGTGAGTCCGCCGGACTCATCGAACACCAACGCGGCGTAATCGAAAATGGCGCTGCTGGGCGAAAGCGAGCCGGTCGAGCCCCCGTTGCCCAACTGGAGGGTGCCGCTGGTGATCGTGGTCAGGCCGGTGTAGGTATTGGCGCCAGTCAACTGCAGCGTGGTCGCGCCGATCTGGGAGACCCCAAGCGCATTCGCGCCGTTCTGAGTGATGGCCCCGACGCTGGTGACGGCGCCGGCGGTGCCGTCGAAGGAGACGGTAAACGGCCCGGCGCCGGTTCCCGTGAGGGCGGCCAGAGTCGCCGTGCCGTTGATCATGTTATTGACGAAGCTCGTGCTACTGCCGGTGGTCACGGTGCCGAGGCCAAGATTGTAGCCGGTTGCGCCGGAGTTATTAGTCAACGTGACAATGTTGGCGCCGACGTTGACGTTGCCGAGGTTCAGCGTGTTGCCCGAGGCTCCGGCGGAAGCCTTATCGACGTCGATGATCACGTTGCCGGCGATGGTCGTGCTCGTGTCGGTAAAGGTGGTGGTGTTCGTGTCGTTGCGGAGTTGGAGGACGCCGCCGGTGAGGGTCAAGGCCGAACTGGCGATGGCTCCGGCGTTGGAGAGGAGCAGGACGCCGTTGTTAAGGGTGGTGGCGCCGGTATAGTTATTGGCCTGGGAGAGGTTGGCCACGGCAGCGTAGCCGCTGACGACCAGGGAGGTGGCAACGCCGGACAGGGCATTGGCCGCCGTCTCGACCAAGCCGCCACCGCCGCCGACGGAGGCGCCATTGCTGGTGTTTAAATTATACAGGTTGGCAAGGGTGACAGTGCCGCTAGACAATGCGCCGGAGTCCTGAAGGCTCAACAGAGCGCCGGTGACGCCACTCACGTTCACAAGCTCAGGTCTCGTGTTGAGGGTGCCGGTCACGATCAAGGCGCCGCCGGTGACACTGACTACGGAGGAGGTGTTGCTTGAGCCGAAGGTGTTCTTGCCGGTCATCACCAGCGTGCCCGGACCGGACTGGCCAACCGAGAAACCGAGGTTGGTCGAGCTCGTAATAGGGCCAATGCTGGTGACAGAGCTGGCGGCGCTCTCGTTGAAGTTGAAGGATTGAGTGGCGCCCGCCGTGCCCGTGAGCGCGGCAAACGTGGTCGTGCCGCTGACCATGTTATTATTGAAGACCATGCCTGTGGCGCCGCTGGTCACGGTGCCGACGGAAAGGTTGTATGCGGTGGCGCCATTATTATTGGAAAAGGTGACGGTGCTGGCAGTGTTGCCGGTGGAAATGTTGCCCAGACTGAGGGTATTGTTCGAAGCGCCGGCGGAAAGCTTGTCGACATCGATGTCCACGTTGCCGGCGATGGAAGTGCTCGAATCGGCGAAGGTGGTGTTATTCGTATCGCCGCGGAGTTGGAGCGTGCCGCCATTGAGCTTGAGGGCGGAGAAACCGATGGCCGAGGCACTCGAGAGCTGGAGGGTGCCGCCGGTGACGGTGGTGGCGCCGGTGTAATTATTGTTAGCCGAGAGAGTGACCGAGCCGTAATTGAGGGCCAATCCCGCGGTATTGCCAAGGCCGTTGGCGGTGTTTTCCGTGACGACGCCCGCGTCATTGACCGACAATGTGCCCGAACTGACGGCGCCGGCATTATTCAATTGCAATGCGCCCCCGCTTATATAGGTGGCGCCGGTATAGGTGTTCGAGGCGGAAAGAGTCGTGGTGCCGGGGCCGGAAATCGTGAGGGCGCTGGAGCCATTGGCGCTGTCGGCAATGGTGGATGCGATGTTGAGTCCGCCATTGTTAAGAATGACCAGTTCCTGGCTCGATCCGCTTTCCAGCGTGCCGCCAGTGATGGCGCCGGAGGTCACCGCGGGGGTCACCAGGATGCCGCCCGTGCTGACGATGTTCGCTCCCGCCGGCAGGGTCAATACGTTCACACCGGAGGAATTGGAATTGAGCCGCAGGGTATTGACCGTAAACGCGGAGGAGGGAGAGTCGCCGTTCTGGACGTCAATGTTGTTCGTCGCGGTGTTATAAGCCGGGTTGCCGGTGCTGTAGCTTGCAACCAATGAGAGCGGGACGATGGCGCCGCTGCTCACGCTGGCCCAGTCGGTGCCGCTGACGCTGGCGTAAGCGGCTCCCAACGCGCCACCGATGAGCACGCTATTACTCAGGTTGCTGGTGGTCGTGGTGACGCCGCCAAGCACGGGATTGACGTTCACCGTGCCGCCGACGTTGCGGGTGATGGTTTGCAGGGCGAGGACATCGCCGGGATTCCCGATGACATTGATGGTGGAGGCGCCGGGGTTGATCGCCGTGCTCGCAAAGGTTTGCGTCGCGCCCGCGGAGTCGGTTCTGGTAAGATTGAGCGTGCCGCCGCCCAGGGCCAGGGGGCTGCTGGAAGAGATGCTGCCGGTTGTGCCGAAGCCGCCGATATCCAGCGTGCCGAGGTTGACCGAGGTGGTGCCGGTGTAAGTAGCCGCGCCGGTCAGGGTCTGGCTGCCGGCGCCGGGCATGGCAACCGTCAGATTCAAGGGAGCGACGCCGTTGGTAATGACGCCGCCGAAGCTGTAAGAGCCGGCGCCGCCCAGGGTGAGGGTCCCAACATTGGTGGCGGTGGTGTTGCTGTTGGTGACGGAGCCGGCAGTGCTCAGGTAATTACTGAGGCCGGCGATGGTGGGGCTGATGACCCCGTTACTACCGTAGAATTCGCCGGAGGTATTGAGGTCAAGGAATGCGCCTGTCCCAATCGATACCGTGTTGTTAACATTCAGGGCGTTGGCGGCGCCGATCTCGAGGGTGCCTCCGGTTACGATTACACTTCCGGTATAAGGGGCGGAGCTGCCGGCAAGCTGAGTGATGCCGCCGGTGCTCTTGCCCGCGATTTGGACGACGCCGCCAATGATAATGATGTTGCCCGTGCCGGTAGTGGCGCCGGTAAACTGCATGTCATTCGTGGCCGTTGTAGAGGCGACCACAGTCAGGTTATTGTTTAGCGTGAGAGCGCCCGTGTATGCCTGGGAGGTATTATTGGTGACAACCACAACATTGTCGTAAGAAATCTCGTTAACGCCGGTATTGCCGGCCTGAACGACGATCGGATTCCCGAAAGCCCTGCCATAACTGCCGATGATCACGTCAGTGCCGCTGCCGGTGGTACTGCCGAGATAAACATTGCCGCTGCCCAGGTAAGCGCTGCTCGTATTATTGGCGGCGCTCCAAGTCCCGCTCAAAATATAAAGCCCTCCCACCCAGCCGAAAGAGCCGCCGTTCGGGCTGGAGGTTAGCGCCGCAGGGCCTTTGGTATTGAGGACAAGCGCGAGATCGCCCAAGACTTGAATCCTGTTGTTCTGACCGATGAAGGTCCCTGTCACCGTCAGGGTGCTCAGCGAACTAAGCGAGTTGGTAACAACGCCCGTGTCGCTACCGCTGCCGCCGTTTTGCCCCACGTTAAGGTAGTTGGCTGTCTGGTTAAAGCCGTTCAGGTCCAGGACGCCGCCAACTACGTACAGGTCCGTGCCAAACTGGCTGTTTGCGGAGAGCTTAAGGGTGCCAGTAGGCGTTGTCATGCTGGCAATGAACTGGCCCGCGTAGAATGTGGCGCTGGCCTGCGAGGGGTTATTGTAGGCGGCAGGCGAAACGTAAGCTGTGTTTCCGGCCGTTACGTCCAGGCCCCATGCGCCAGTCGCGGTGATAGGCGCCGTAAAACCGCCCACCGAGGTGCTGTAGTTCAATTCAAGGTTCGCTTGGGCGCCACCAGTGCCAACCTGAAACGAGACGGTGTTCCCGCCCTTGCCAAGGGAAGCCTGGTCGGGAATCTGGAGGTATTCGGCCACAATTTCCGTGTTCCCCGTATAGGTGTTGTAGGGATTCGTGAATTCGATCAACCCGTTGTATGCGGCCCCGTTGCCAAGGATGACATTCTCGCCGGAGTTCGTGCCGCTCAGTGTGCCACTGATTACCAATATGCCGCCGCCGCTCTGAACCATGCCCCAGTTGCCGCTGACATCCGGATCATTTACGTTGACGCTAATGGTATTGACGCCGGACGTATTGGTCCCGCTGATGGCGGAAGAGGCGCCCGTGATACCGCTGGTGAGATTCAGCGTGTACTCGCCGGTCGATTGGATGGTGTAGCCAGCGGCATTCGACGCGCTAAATAACACCTGGAAAATCGTATCCGAGGCGGTGAGGTTGGCGGTGGTGTTCAGGCTCCCCGGCGCGATAAAATCGGCGACGTCATTGCCGGTTTGCCCCGGATAATCGATGCCTGCGACCGAAGCCCAGTCAGTGCTGACGTTCCAATTGCTATTTCCGGAAGCCGCGTTCCATGTGTACGTCGCGGCATTCACGCGGGGCGCGAGCGCAAGGACGCCGGCCACGGCAAGGAAGGCCAGAAGAGGGGTGAGGAATTGCCTTTTGAGCAGCAACGACAGAGAGGACGACTGGGTATTCATGGGGGATTGAAGTGCGCTTAACTGATTTTTTTGTAGCGACGGGCGAATTGGGGATGTTCTGGAATACATAGGAGCGTAGCCGGGATGCTCGGGATGCAGGTTGCCTGGGGAGCGCGTGTGTACGGTCCTCACGCGACGCGCCGACTATTCAACACCCCCGGAAATCCATCAAGCTATTTTCTTGCCACCAAGAGGAAAATTTCTTTTTCGACACCTTTATTTTATTATCGTGCCGGGATAACAAGTCTGCTGAATCCGGTTCAGATCGCAGGGAAGAGGGCAATAAAGTCCCTCGGATTGCCGCTGAAACGTAGGTGCAGCGGCGGTGACTTTATTACGCCTCAATAGGAAATCTGGACCCGGTAGAATTTCCGCGGCCCGCTCGCATCGGGATCGATCACGAGTATTGCATTTCCCTCGGTGGATTCCGTCGCCCCCGGCAGGGTCTGCCAATTGGCCGAAACCAGGTCCGTGCAATATTGGACCACGTAGGTTCTTCCGGGAGCGACGGGAGAAAAGACAAAGCTCATCTGGCCGGGCAGATCATTGCCGGACCCCGTCGCCACGATGAAACGCGACCTGGGATCGACCGGGTCCAGGCCGGCGAGATACTTCAAGGCGTTGGTCTGCCCGGTGCCGTCCGCGTCCGCGCCGGGCGCGGAGAGTGGATTGTTCGAGCCGAAGTATTGCAGTTGCCATGCGTCAAAACCGGCATTGTACACGGTCAACCCCAGCGAACTTACGCATCCGTCGAGACTGCCGCTTACCTCTGCCGCGGTGTTGGCAAAGATGGCGCCCGAGGTGGCAATCCCGCTGGTGCTGATGCTGGTGATAGGGCCGTATCCCATGCTCCATGCGACCGTCGCGGGGTTGAGGACGAGAACCGTGCCGTCATCGAGAATCCCGATCGCGCCGAGCTGGAAGGTTTGCCCCACGTTCACTGAATCGGCCGGCGCGGTAACTACCATCCCGGTCATGTTATAAAGCTGCGCTACGTAACCGGATTTTACGACCTCCTCCGGAGAGGCGAGGCTGGAGACGCCGGCGATTGCCGCGGTGCTTCCCTCCACGCTGTACGCCGGGCTTGCCACGGCTTGCCCGCCGCCATCGGTGGTTTCCGTAGTGATTGCGTAATTCGTACTGCTGCGCGTCTGGGCGATTGCAAGTGGACCAGGCAGGAGGAGGAAGAGCGCAGCCGAAACCAGCAAACCCAGGTCGAACCCGCCCACCTGATTTTCCCTCATGCCCCGGCATCCACCCTTTGTCGTCCCATTTTCGTCGCTGTCTGTCTGGCCCTGGATCATGGGATCCCCGCTGGCAGCGGCTTGGCAGTCGCATTGATGCCCTTGATCACCAGGATGTTGTTCGTGCTTGAAGCACCCCAATAAAATTGCTCGTCCATGGTCAGGTCTCCCGTCGCCGGGACGGGCCAATTGCTTTCCGACGCCCCTTGGGGCACGCCATTGATGGTAAGTACCGCGTAGATGCTCCCCGAGGATTGACCCGGTGTGGTTCTGGAATAAGTGGTAATCAAATCCCATAAGCCGCTGCTGGCGCCCGATACGGTTGCGGTGATGTCTGCCGCCGGGCTGGGGTGTCCGCCCGCGACATAGGGCATGAATGTCATGGTATTGGCGCCCGGGCCGGTCGTAAACGTCCCGTAGGTATCGAAGACCAGCTTATTATTCCAACAGGTCTGCGGGATGAGCGGCAGTCCGGACAGGTATCCCTGCACGGCGATGTTTCCATTCCAAAGACTTGTTTGAGCCGTCGTATTGCCGACGGTCACACCGGAGAGTACAGGGGAATCGAAGAGGTTTGGATAACCAACAAGGTAGGCCCAGGTTCCGGAATTGGAACCGACGAGCGTGTTATAAGTTCCGCTGACAAGCAGTTGCTCGCCCCGCCATAGGTAGACTCCCGGCGAAGCCAATACGACGGGGTATGCGCAATTCACGGCTTGATCGTTGGAAAAAGTGGCATAGGTATCAGGCGCCGTGCAGTATAGCCAGTAACCGAAGAAACTGGAATTGCACGAGCAATTGGTGAGCCGCCACGGTCCCATCACCTGGAAACCCGCGTAGGTCGCGTTATTCGAGGTGCAGTTTGAAATGTGGACATAGACGGGCTGCGTTGCCGTGCCGCTCGCAACCTGCACGTTGTCAAAGCTATACTCCCCGGTTGAGATCCAGTTCGATACCTCGATTCCCGTCACCGGGTTGGCGGTTCCTGTCATCGTAATGCTCAAACCTGTGCGTCCAGTGCAGCTTGAATGGACATTCGTAAAGGTTTCATCACACAAGGGGACCGCGTTATCCGCTTCGAATTCGTCCATATCCACGCCGTCACCGTCCGTGCTGGTCATGAAAAGGTTTGTGAAGGAGTTGTGGGAGGCGTTGTAATTCCCGACAAGGGAATCCTGCTTGATGACGATGGCCGCGCCGCAATTCTTCGAAGTGAGGTTGGTGAACTTATTGTAACACGATTTGACCACGAAGGCCTGCGCGCCGCCATGCCACTCGATGTTGTTAAAAACCCCATCGCTGCCCGTTGAAAGATAGACACCCTCCTGCCCGGGCTGCTCATTAATATTAATGTTGTCCACACGGTAATTCTGAACGGGGAATGCTCCCCAGGCTGGGTTGTAATTTCCAGAGATTACAAAACAATTATCCGGCGCTGGGCCCATCGTGGCCGCTCCATCGTCCACTGCAAAATCGCTGTATCGGATGCCGGAGACTGTGCCGCTTGCAACGAGCGTTCCGACCTCGCCGTGGAATATCGTTCCGCCGACAATGGTTTCGCCGCCCGGTCCGCTGACGAAAAAGCCCGGCCCGGAGCCGCGCACCCAAATGTCGCTCTGGGATGTGTTGAGGAAGCCGTTGAAGGATCCGGGGCCGAACTGGATTGTATCGCCTGCTTGCGCCATGCCGAGCGCGGCTGTGCCCGTGGCGAATGGATGGCCGACATCCCCGCGGACAGCCGTCGCATCGTTGCCCCCGACCATCACGTATTCCACATTGGAGCCCGATTGCCGAAGGACGGGCGCAAGGGCGGTGGCCGTGCCGCTGGCGATGGGGAAACCGTTCCACGTAGGGACCGATGCGCTGCCCGTACCGGTCACACTGAACGTGCCGCTGCTCGATGCCGAGTTCACCACCAGGCCGTTTGTCCCGGAAGCCGCCGCCGCGCCACTGGTGGCCGCGTAGGCTGCGTAGGCCGCCATGCCGCTTTGCGCCGCGCTCGCGCTGACCATCGCGTAACCGACAGCCGCGATCCGCTGGTCGGGCGCCAGTTGCTGCCAGCCGTGCGTTCCGTCGTTAAACCAGACACGCAGCCGCACGTCGCTGTTATTGAAAACGGTATAGGGAAGCGCCGCCATATTCGTGAGCGTGGTATCCCCCAGCGCTAGGGAATAAAGCCCGCCGCTCACATTCAATGACACGGCGCTTGACGGCTCGCTCCCGGCAGAGCTTGTTCCATCGTTGCTCCAATAGGTGACGGAACCGTTTGTGTTTACGAGTGCGAATTCGAATTGGCCGGTTCCGTTGAAGTTGGTGCCGCCGACCACTACGCGGCCCTGGTAATTGAGGAGCTGCGGCACCTGCCCGCGCAGGCGTCCGGTCGATAGGCAAAGCAGAATGCCAGCCGTCCACGCCAGTTCCCAAAGCCGCCCACTGCGGCGACAGCCATATTCAATTTTCGCCGATCTCATGGGGTCAAAAAGCCCGGCGAAAATCAACGATTGTCTCCTCACCGTCAAATTAAAGATTTATTCGGCGCGAAAGACCCGGCGCGCCGTCTAGAGCGCCGTCGTTTTGATCAAGGCGCCGATGCCGGAAACCACGAGATTCACACCGATCCCGAGGACGAGGAAGCCCAGGACCTTATTGAATGCATCCATCCCGTTGCGGCCCAACCTCTTGACCATGGGCTCCCCCAGGAGCAGGCAGACGTAATTGAGGACGGTAAGCAGCAGGAGCGCCACCATGTTGCCCAGGCTGGCTCCGAGCTTCAGCGAGCCGGCGCCCAGGGAAATGGCGACGCTGATGGCCCCGGGGTTTGCGATGATCGGCAGGGCCATGGGGCTGAGCGAGACGTCGACCTTGTCGCACGCTTCGTCATTGGCCTCGTCATTGAGGCGGGGGCTTTGCTTCAGGAGACCCCAGCCGACATTTGCCACTACCATGCCGCCGGCGAGGCGAAGGATGGGGACCGTGAGGCCGAACATGGCGAGGATGTACCGGCCAAATAGCAGACAGACGGTCAGGATTACGAAGACGTTGACGGCGACCTTGAGGGCCTGGCGGCGTCGATACCCGGGGCTGTCGTTTGCCGTGATGCTGAAGAATATCGGGGTATTCCCGACCGGGTTCATCAACGGGAAAAGGGCGGTCAAAGCGGCCAGCAAGGCGGTCGTGAATTCCATGGAGATTGTTCCTGGCAAGGAAACGAACTGGCAAAGGCGACTGGCCCTCTTGTAACCTCCCCTGCAAGGGCGGGCAATGCCGTAAAAAGTCGGATCGTATATTACCCGGGCGATTTGCAAACGCGAGGTTTGACCCGATCCCACTCCGGTCCTACTTCTTCCTATATGAAATCCACTGCCCTAATCGGTGTGATACTGATCGTGCTCGGCATCGCCGCCCTGGCCTATCAGGGCATCACCTACACCCGGAAGGAAACGATCTTGAACCTCGGCCCCATCCACGCCGAAGCCGAACGCCAGCACACGATCCCTTTTCCCCCGATCATCGGGGTAACGGCTGTGGTCGGCGGCATCGTCCTCCTGGTGGCCGGCACCCGGAAATAGGCCTCGAAAGTCGGAACCAAAGGACCGCGGGATTCAAAATCCCGATGTCCGATTCACGCCCGCTTCCCGGTTCAAGACTGCCGCCTGCAACAATGCCTGAACGCGAGCCCAAAGAAGAGACTGGCCACCGCGCCACCCAGGAAACCACAGAGCGCAACCCCGCACTGTTTGGCCGCAACGGGATGCGCGGAAACGGTGTCGTGCGCCTCGTCAACCAGGTCGTAATACCGGTATTTCAGGTCATGGATGCGATACCGCGTATAGCAGAGCAAAAAGTTCAGGAACTTCGAGTTCCTGCGGCTGGGTGTGGGCTGTGGGTTCATGGATTCTCCTGAAAATCGATCTCAGCTTTACAATGTCAAGGCAAGGCTTTTACGGTTTCAATACGGTTACAGTACCCCGTGTTTCAGCACATCGCGGGCCAGCCTCCGTCGCGAAAAACAGATTTAAAGCACGCTCCATCCCTCCATGAGCCATCGAATGGACCCGGGGCGCCGGTGCAATCCGCCCCATGGCAAACCAGCGCTCATTTCGCAGAAATGAACTCGTTTTTGCCGGGACCCGGGTGCGCTTATGGCCGGACGTTTAACCGTCGTCAGATACCCGCGATAGAGATTTAAAGACGGCGGTGTTTCCAAGATGGCTTGCCGCCTCCCAATTATGCTGACGTGCGAAAAGGCGCAGACGACGAAGCTTTCCTTCGCAGGTATTCGTAACGCCCCATATAAGACTGAGGACACGCTTATCCCTGATGGTGCAATGACCGCGGTCAATTATACTGCGGCTAATGAAGTCAATGAGCCCTAACGAAGGTTGCGGAAGGTTTTCCACAAGCTAACTTCGCACAAAATGCCTGTTTGTCAATCGACGGTCATTGCATATTGATCAGCGTCGCGTCTTAGACCGCCTCCGGGACGTCGGCGGCGCAAACCGGTTTCGCACCCATTCGCCGGTACGAGAGTATCCGCCCGAGCCGAATCCCCGGCCGCTCGATCAGGTAATGGGAAAGTCCCGCGCACAAAACGATCGCAATAATACACAGCGCTGCCGAGGACGGCTGCCACCCCTTGTAACAGAACGCCGGGCCGGTGAAGAGCTGTTGCCAAAGATAAATGCTATAGGAACACGCCCCAAACCATTGAACGACCGGACGCCGAAGGAATGCGCACCGCGACGGGTTCGCAACGAACCACATTACGAAAAGACCGCAAATACAAGGCTCCGTGGCAGCCATCAATGTGCGCAGGCAGAAGTTGGGTGTTCTAAAAAGGTCCGTCGCAATTACCACCGCCGCCAATAGGGCGGGAATGAACCGCGATTTACCAGCAAGGAATCCCAGAAAGCGCCGCTCATAGAGCGCGATAACGACTCCGACGATGATATACCGGAAATAGTAGAGAGCCGCAATGCCTCCCCAGATCGACCCGAAATGCCGCGACAAGCTGTCGCCCAACTGCATGGAAACAACGCATACTCCATAGAAAAGGGAGAGCACAACGAGCGTGGCCCGGGAGCGAAAGCTGAGGTAACATAAGAGCGGCGGAAAAATAAGATAGAATTGTTCTTCCACCGATAAGCTCCAGGTATGGCCGACCAGCCACCCATGCGGGTCGTAGGGAGCGACGTCCTCCAGAAAGAACATACTCCAAAGCAGGTTTCGGTTTGAGATCAAAACGGAGCCGATGGCGCGCAATCCCACCAGCACCAGCAAATAGGCCGCGAAGGGAGGAATGATTCGAAAAAACCTTCGAATATAGAAGCCCGACAACGAAACCTGCCGCCGGGCCGCACGCTCCCGCATCAGCAAACTGGTTATAATAAATCCGCTGATAATGAAGAACACATCCACGCCGTGCTCACCGACGGTTGTTACCGGACCGGAAATCCACGACGGGCCCTTCGGGATGCTGCCGGAATAGAGACACATGTGGTAGACAACCACCACCCCCGCCGCGAACGCCCGAAGCCCGTCCAATTCCAGGATTCTGTGTGACGGCGGCGATTTCATCATCCGGGAGGCGAAAAACGGGAACTTCCCACGCATGCAAAGGAGGCGCAATGTTTAAAAAAACGAACGCACCTCGCCGGGGTCTCGCTCCATGCCCTCGCGACACAGAATTACGGATGGCCGCCGATTCAGAAACCCCACCATTGGCTTTCCTGGAAAAATCTGCGCAAATCTGTGGTTAGAAATTCCCGTTTGAATTTTTCGACAGACTCCTAATTGTAGGGCCGGCATGAAATCCCTCACCGAGCACCTATGGTTCGAAGTCCCCCATCGCCGGGGATTCGTGAACATCACGAGCACCGTCGAGTCCCTGGTCGAGAAAAGCGGCATCCAGGAGGGCCTGTGCCTTGTAAACGCCATGCACATCACCGCTTCTGTCTTCATCAACGACGATGAGGGCGGCTTGCATCACGATTACGAGGTATGGCTGGAAGAACTCGCGCCGCATGAACCAGTAAAGCACTACCATCACAACCGCACCGGAGAGGATAACGCGGACGCCCACCTCAAGCGCCAGATCATGGGCCGCGAAGTAGTCATAGCCGTCACAAAGGGCCATCTCGATTTCGGCCCGTGGGAACAAATCTTCTACGGGGAATTCGACGGGCGCCGCCGCAAGCGGGTAATGGTCAAAATCATTGGCGAGTAAGAGCCAGCGATGGCGGCCGGAAAAGCCCCGAGCAAAAGCCCCACCTCTTAAGTAAAGACAGGGTTTATTTGCCGACGATAGCACAAACCCAGGCAGGCTCATATTCGGATATCGAGCCTGTGAGCGTCGTGCCGGTTTCGGATTCCGAAGCTTTCGAGAAGGCCGTGAAGGTGATGATAGAGAGAGGGAATCCCGTCATTCCGACGCCAGCCCGGGCATCTTTTCCGAAGCCTGAATGCCGATGCCTTGGGTGTTGCTGTACAAAACGCTCTGGCGTTAGGTCGCGGGTCGGAGGAGCATCTGGTTGCCGCCGAGGGTGGACTTTTTTTGGCGGGCTTTGCCTTGCTCGGAGAGGGGGAGTTCCTGCTGCTCTTCCTTTTGCTGGCCGATGACGAGGTCGCCGTGAAAGATGCCACCACGCTCAATCTTGATGGACTTGGCGGTTACGGCTCCCTCGAGGGCGCCGTTTTTGTTGATGGTGACGGAGTCGGCGAAGATGCGGGCGGAAATTTTGCCGTTGATCTCGGCGGTGCCGACGTGGAGGGGACGGACGAAGTCGACGTTGGCCTGCTTCTCGATGATCAACTGGCGGGCGGTGATCGAACCAAGGACGCGGCCTTTGGTGCGGACGTGGGCGGTGGTGGAGCAAACGAGGTTGCCGTTGACCTTGCCGATGACGAGGGCGGCGGCACAGGCGACTTTGGGGCTGGTGAGATCGCCGCTCTTGGTGATGGTGATGACGCCGTGGGTCTCGATGGTCTTGCTAAAGGGGCCATCGACCTTGATGTCGCGAAAATCGAGGTAATGGCCGCACTGGACGCAACTGCCGGACTTGGCGAGGGAGCTGACGGTCTGGGGGGCGTTGCAGTGGAGGCAGTTGACGTGCCGGACTTTTTCGCGCTGGAAGAGGCGGGTGAACCGGTCCATGAGGCCGGGGGCTTCCGGCTCGTGGGGGACGGGGACTTCGCCGTGCTTGTTGATCTCGATGTGCTTGCCGCATTTGCGGCAGAACGTGCTACGGGCGTGATCGGACTCCTGCTGCGTCGCATGACAAAACGGACAGGCGACCGTGATTTTGGCAAGGCCCTTCGCCATCAGACTGTGCGGCGGCTACTAGCGGGCCGCGGCGACCGCTTTTGGCTGCTGGTCAGGCTGCCGAACGATTTCCGGTTTCATTTGCGTGACTTTGTTCGGGGTCACCTCGGACTTGCCGACAAAGGTGGCGCCCTCTTCGATAACGAGGCGTGCGGCTTTGAGGTCGCCATGCAATTGGGCGTTGGCCTTGAGCTCGCAGCGCTCGTCGACGGTGATGTTACCATGGACACGGCCATAAACGGTGACGGACTTGGTCTTGATCTCGCCACGGAGTTCGGCGTTCTGGCCCACGACGAGGACGCCATTGGGAGAGGTGATTTCGCCCTCCACCTTGCCGTCGACGCTGAGGTCCTGCTGAAATTTGATGGAGCCCTTGATTTCGACGTCGCTTGCGAGGGTATTTCTTGAAGCTGTGGGATTTACATCTGCCATAAATTGTCCTTCGGTGGCGCCGGACAGGCCGGCTGTGTTTTCATTGGGTTGAACCGCGCGTGGGGGCGCCGGTTCTGTGGGTTTGTTGAACACCCGCCACTATTAGACCCCGTTCCGGTGGTGTCAACGGGGATTGCGGATTGCGGATTGCGGAATGCTGATTTCGGAATGGGGAGGCGCAAGGCCGGCGGAGGGGGTTATTTTACGAAGCCAAAGTGGGGGAGGAAGGGCCAGTAGACGAAGAGGCCGCGGCCCATGAGGTTCTCCTGAGGGACGGGGCCCCAGTAACGGCTGTCGGAGGAGTTGTAGGAGTTGTCGCCCATGGCGAAGTAGTGGGCGGCGGGGACGGTGTAGGTGGCGTCGGGGTCGGTGAGGTATTTGGCGCCGAAAACGGGATTGGAATAGCCTTGGTAGCCGTCGGGCCAGTCTGTCATGACGCGCTGGAAGCCAGGCTCCTGGGCTTTCTGGCCGTTGATGTAAAGGTCGGGGGATTTGACGCACAAGGTGTCGAGGGGGAGGCCGGCGAGGCGCTTGATGTAGAATTGGGAACCCTGGATGCCTTGCTCAAGGTTTTGCATTTCGATGCGGGCGATGTCGCGGGTGGTGAAGACAAAGACCTCGCCACGATGGGGCATGTGGAGATTGTAGCTGATCTTGTCCACGAAGACGTGGTCGCCGGCGTCGATGTAGCCGCGGGCGACGATCTCGCCGGCATGGATCTGGGTGGGAGTGGAATGGCCGTAGAGGGCGCCGTCCTGGAGGTTGAAATTGCGGCGGAGGGTATCGACGGGCGCCCAGATGGTGTAGGAGCTATGGGCGCAACGGATGTCAGTGAGGGTGAAGAAGAAGAGCATCTTGCGCTCGGACATGCCGGTGATGACGTCGTCGGATTTGCCGATGACGTTGATGTAGTTGCGTCCGCGCATGACGAAGTCGAAGATCTGGTAGGCGAGATTGGGCGGCGGGGCGTCGGAGGCGGTGCCGATGATGCCGTTGAGGGTGGGCTGCATGGAGCCAGTGGGGATAGTGAAGGGCTGAAGGAAGAAGCTGCGGACGCCGATGGCGATGACGATGGCGACGAGGAAGACTTCGCAGTTCTCGCGCCAGCCGGCGTCCTCGACGGGAGGGAGAAATTGGCTCCATTGCTTGTCGAGGAGCTGGGCGGCGGCCTCGACGGCGGAGCGGTCGCGGTCGTGGATCGCTTTCTCGAGAGAGGCGATGGTGGCTTTGAATTCGGCGACGCTGTCGGCGGAAAGGATGTCCTTTTTGTAGTGAAGGAGCTTGCGCGCGTTCTTGAGGACGAGGCGGGCCTCTTTGATGTAGGTGGGCGCGAAAAACGAAAGCATCAGGGGTTTGTAGTCGGGTGGGAGAGAAGCTCAAGCTTTACGGCAACGTCGGGCTCGGCGGTCAGGGCGCGGACCAATTCCTGAGGATGGGCGTAGCGGGGATCCAGGGAGACGGCGCGATGGAAGGCGGTGTTCGCGGCGGCGGGGTTGCCGATAGCCTGGCAGACGAGGGCAATGCCGGCCCAGGGGTCGGGGTCGGAGTTGTTCGAGAGCTGGATGGCACGCTCGAAGGAGGCTGCGGCGTCCCGATTGTGCTGCACGGCCAACTGCGCCCAGCCGAGATTATTGGCGGCGGTAAAGGAGAATGGGTTGCGGACGGCGGTGTCCTGCCAGAGAACGAGGCTATCGTGCCAGACGGCCTCGCGGCGGAAGGTGAGGAAGGCGGCGGCGGTTATCCAGAGAATGAGGAGGCAAAAGAGTGCGACGCGCAGGGCGAGGCGGAGGTTGCGAGCGAGGTAGAGGGCCTGGGAGAGGATGATGGCGAGGCCGAGGAGGGGGACGTAGAGAAAACGGTCGGCCATGGGGCGGAAGATGGGGACGATGTTCGATACGGGGAGGAGACCGGCCCAGAAGAGGACCGAGCCGAGGGCGAAGAGACGGTTGCGGAAGGCGAGAAAAAGCTGGGCGGCGATTACGAGAGCGAGGGCGACGGCGGAAAGTGGGACGGAATAGTTGCGAATGGACCAGGGCCCGTAATCCGCACAGAGATCGTGCGGGAAGATGATCTGGGAGAATTGCATCGCCCAGATGCGAACCTGGGCGAGGAGGGAGTTGGCGAGGGAACCGCCGAGGCGCGCGGGCGGCGAGGTGAAGATGACGGAGTGCTCGGGCCTGAGGGTGAAACGGGCGAGGAGGAAGCCGAAGACGGCTATTGAAGCGGCGGCGAGGAGGGCTGCCCACGGGAGGCGGGGGTCTTTGCGACGCCAGAGGAGCCAGTAGCCGGCAAGGACGAAGGGGCCGGCGACGCCGTTCTCCTTGGCGGCGACGCCGAAGAGGAGGGCGAGACAACAGAGGGCGCCGAGGAGGAGATTGCGCAGACGTCCAGGCTTTCGGAGGAAGGCGATGGCGGCGAAGAGGGCGACCATGAAGGAGGCGGCGACAAGGAGGTCTTCGCGATAGCTGACCTCGGAAACGGCTTCGCAATTGAGCGGATGGACCGCGAAGATCAGGGCGGCGAGGAAGGCGGGACAGAGTGCGCCAGGGGCGGGGAGAAGGCGGACCAAGAGGAGGAAGAGCATGGCGCACACGACGGCGTGCAGGGTGATGCTCGTGGCGTGATAGCCGGCGGGACGCCTGCCCCAGAAGGCGGCGTCGATCATGAGGGAGAGGAGGTTGGCGGGGCGGTTGTTATCGAGGACGTCGCGGGTGAGGACGCGGCCTGTGAGGACGTCGGGGAGGTTTGACGGATCGAGGATGAAATCCGACATGAGAACCTTGGCGCGGGCGTCCCAGACGAAATCGGCGGTGATTGTGGGGGAGTAGAGGAGCCAGGCGGCGATGGCGATGGCCAGGGCGAGAACCCACTTCAGCCTGTTAGGGGGGAGAACCAGAAGGTTCAAGTTCAGGTTCAAGTTCATGAGGCGGCGGAGCCGCTAATTGGTCTTTAGGACCTCGATGAAGGCTTCCTGGGGGATATTTACCTTGCCGATGGATTTCATCCGCTTTTTGCCTTCCTTTTGTTTTTCGAGGAGCTTGCGCTTGCGGGTGATGTCGCCGCCGTAGCACTTGGCGGTGACGTTTTTGCGGAGGGCGGAGACGTTTTCGCGGGCGACGATTTTTCCGCCGATGGCAGCCTGGATGGAAACCTGGTAGAGCTGCTGGGGGATGACTTCCTTGAGCTTGGCGGCGAGCATGCGTCCGCGGGCCTCGGCTTTGTCGCGATGGACGATGCTGGAGAAGGCGTCGACGGGTTCGCTGTTGACGAGCATGTCGAGTTTGACCTGCTTGGAGGCGCGATAGCCGCCGTGCTCATAATCCATGGAGCCGTAGCCGCGGGTGATGCTCTTAATCTTGTCGTTGAAGTCGACGAGGATTTCGTTGAGGGGGAGGATGCAACTGAGCATCACGCGGCGGGTATCGAGGGACTCTGTGTGGTCAACCTCGCCGCGCTTATCCATGATCAATTGCATGATGGCGGAGATGCACTCGTTGGGGACCATGATGAAGGCTTTGACGATGGGCTCGCGAATCTCGGCGATGACGCTGGGGTCGGGGAGATGGGCGGGGTTGTCGACGAGGACGAGTTCGCCGTTGGTCTTCTGGACCTCGTAGATGACGCTGGGGTAGGTGGCGATGATGTCCATGTCGTACTCGCGACGAAGACGCTCCTGGATGATCTCCATGTGAAGGAGGCCGAGGAAGCCGCAACGGAAGCCGAAGCCGAGGGCGACGGAGCTCTCGGCCTGGTACTGGAAGGCGGAGTCGTTGATCTGGAGCTTGCCCATGGCGAGCTTGAGGTGCTCGAAGTCGGCGGTGTTGATGGGGTAGATGCCGCTGAAGACCATGGGGTGGATCTCCTGGAAGCCCGGGAGGGGCGTGGAGGCGGAGTTGCGGGCATCGGTGAGGGTGTCGCCGATTTTGATGTCGGCGGTGGTCTTGATATTGGCGATGACGTAGCCAACGCTGCCGGGATCGAGTCGCTGCCGGGTCTGCATGCTGGGGATGAAGACGCCGGCCTCCTTGATCTCGTAGGTGCGGTTGGTGCTCATCAACTTGACCATGGTGCCGGCCTCCATGGCGCCGGAGAAGACGCGGACGTAGGTGACGACGCCGCGGTAGACGTCGAAAGTGGAATCGAAGACGAGGGCGCGGAGTTTGTCGTCCTCCCATTGGCGGGGAGGAGGGATGCGATGGACGACGGCTTCCAGGATATCCTCGATGCCGATGCGGGCCTTGGCGCTGGCGAGGATGGCCTCCTCGGCGGGGATGGCCAGGATGTCCTCGAGCTGCTTCTTGACCGAGGGGATGTCGGAATTGGGGAGGTCGATCTTGTTGATGATGGGGACGATGGTGAGTCCCTGTTTCATGGCCAGATGGACGTTGGCGACCGTCTGGGCCTCGACGCCCTGGGCGGCATCGACGATGAGGAGGGCGCCTTCGCAGGCGGCGAGGGAGCGGGAGACCTCGTAGGCGAAATCGACGTGGCCGGGGGTGTCGAGGAGATTGAGGGAGTACTGCTGGCCGTCCTTGGCCGTGTAGAGCATCGTGACGGGGTGGGCCTTGATGGTGATGCCGCGCTCGCGCTCGAGGTCCATGGAGTCGAGGAGCTGGTCCTGGGCGTCGCGCTGGGCGATGGTGCCGGTAAACTCCAGGAGGCGATCAGAGAGCGTAGTCTTCCCGTGATCGATGTGGGCGATGATACAGAAATTCCGAGTAAGGGCGACGGACATTGCGAGCCGGAGACTATGCGGGAGGGTCGGGCGGGGGTCAAATGATTAGGCCCGGACCCGGATAGCGTTAGATGCGCGTCAAAATGCGCGCCAGCCAGATTCGGGTGGCGAGCCGCGGCTCTTCCAATAGCCGGGCTTCTGATGGAGATGCATGAAGGCGATCACGAAGATTTCGTCGGCCTCGACCGAGTAAATGATTCCGTACGGAAAGCGGTTTACAAGCGCGCGACGAAATCGACCCGCAGTTCTTCGCCACCGCAGTGGCCGCTGCGTGACGTTCGTCATGGCTTCTTCAATCTCATCCAGAAATGCCCTGCCCAATCCCTGCCTCGCCGCTTCATAGTAGCTATATGCCTGTGCGAGCTCGATACGAGCCGCATCATCGTAAATCACTCGCATCCCAATTCGCGCCGCAAATCAGAAAAGAAATGCTCACCCGATATGACCTTGGATCGTCCGGCTAGCCAATCGTCATACCGCCGTTCGGCTTCCGCGATCCAAGCCTGGTCAACCTCGCTCAGCGGGGCGTCGTCCAAGCTATGCAGCAGTGCTCCAGCCAGCATTTCGCGGTCCAGCGGAGGCAAACGAAGCGCCTGCGCCTGAATGTCTTCAAGGGCTCCAGCCATGAGAGGCAGTATGGGCGGGAACGGCGAGGGAATCAAGGAGAGGGATGCTGATCCCGGGGATTTCGCCCTTTTTCGGGGGTGATTCTCAATTTGACGGGCCTGAATGGTTCGGGTAGCGTGGCCGGCTCTTCCACAGACGATCTTTTTTCCCGATCAATTTATCCTATGCGCAAAGCTCACGCCCTTATTCTCTTCGCCGCGGGAGCGTGCCTGCTCCCCTGCCAACGGGCAGCGGCAGAAATTGAATACAAAGCCGGAGAAGGATGGAGCACCGTTGACGCGAACGGACAGGAAAAGATCGAGGCGACGGCGAGCGCGCAACTGGACAAGGCGGAGGCGTATGAGAAGGCGGGGGATTACCACCGCGCGATGATCGCGTATTACTCGCTGACGCGGAAGTTCCCGAGGTCCGGGGCGGCGGCGGATGCGCAATTGAAGGCGGGCGACATGGCGGTGGCGGGGGGGGATTATGACCGGGGGTACGCGCTGTATAACGAGTACCTGACGAAGTACCCGAAGGGTGAGGATTTCGACAAGGCGCTGGAGGGGATGTACAACATCGGGCAGAAGTTCCTGGACGGGGCGAGGCGGAAGCTGTTCGGGGTGAAGGCGTTCCCGTCGATGGCGAGGGCGCAGCAAATTTTTGAGAGCATTGTGAAGGCGGCGCCGTTCAATAAATGGGCGCCGCTTGCGCAGTATTATGCGGGGCAGGCGCTGGAGAAGCAGAGCAAGCCGGACGATGCGATCGCGGCCTATGAGGAGGTGATCTCGCGGTACCCGACGGACCCGGCAGCGGCGGATGCGCAATACCAGATCGGGTTTGTGTACCTGGTGGAGTCGCGGACGGCGTACGACAAGGCGGCGGCGACGAAGGCGCAGGAGGCGTTTGAGGACTTCCTGGCACACTACCCGGCGAGCGAGAAGGCGGCGCAGGCGCAGGATAACCTGAAGACGCTCCAGACGCGGGAGCACTCGAGCGCGGTGAAGATCGCGAAATATTACGACAAGAAGAAGAATTACAAGGCGGCGGTGATTTATTACGACGAAGTGATCAAGGAGCAGCCGGGCACGCCGGATGCGACGTCGGCGCAGGCCCGCATCGCGGCGCTGAAGGCGAAGGTGGGCGATACGGCGCTGGAGCCGGGCCCGGAGAAGACGGAAAACGGGGCGCGAGCGCAGGAAACGCGAAAGATGCAGGCGCAGGTGGATACGGCGTCGCGGTCGGATTTTCTAGGGCCACCGGTGGCGGAGCCGACGCCTGCGCCCGTGCCGGACGAGACGGCGCCGGGGAAACCGCAATTGCGGAGTTCGCCTGATGACATGAATCCCCTCCCCGCGGTCGAGCCCCCGCTCCCGAAGCAATGAGCAGGATTGCTCGCCGGGCATCCGTGGCGATCTTCTTCTGGGTGCTCTTCCCGGGGTGCGCGGGGTACCACGTGGGTCCGATCAAGCCGACATTCATGGGAGGCATCAACTCGATTGATGTGCCGACTTTTAGAAATGAGACGCTGATCCCGGCCATCGAGGTCCTGGTGTCCGATACGGTGATCCGGCAGATCCAGGAGGATGGAACATTCAAGGTGGCGAGCTCGACCAATACGGCGGACGCGTTGCTGGAAGGGAATATCCTCAGGATAACCCGGAGACCGGACCGCTCGGTGATCGGCGATGTGCAAGCGACGCGGGAATTTGACCTGACGATCACGATCCATTACCGGGTCATCCGGAGGGCGACGGGAGAAGTGGTCAACGAAGCGACTGTAAATGGCAGCACGGAATTCTTTGTAAGCGGCGATGTGAACCAGGATGAACGGGAGGCGATCCCGCTGGCCACCCAGCACGCGGCGACGCGGCTGGTGTCGGAGATCGCCGAGGGCTGGTAAGCCAGATAACGGGTCATGCTTTACCTGGTGCCCACGCCAATAGGGAACCTGGGGGATATCACGGTGCGGGCGATCGAGGTGCTGCGGGGGGCGGATCTGATTGCTTGCGAGGATACGCGGCACTCGCTGCGGCTGCTCAATCACCTGGAGATCCGGAAGCCGCTGGTGAGTTATCACGAACACAATGAGGCGCGGCGGACGGCGGAATTGATTGGGAGGCTAAGGGAGGGGGCGACGGTGGCGGTGATCACGGACGCGGGAATGCCGGGAATCTCCGATCCGGGGCACCGGCTGCTGCGGGCGTGCATGGCGGAGGGGATTGCGTACACGGTGCTGCCTGGGCCATCGGCAGTGCTCACGGCGCTGATCGGGTCGGGGTTTCCGGCGGAGAGTTTCTACTATGGGGGATTCCTGCCGGTAAAGAGCGGGCAGCGGGAACGGGAGCTTACGCGAGCGGCGCGGCGGGTGGAGACGTCGGTTTTTTTTGAGTCGCCGCATCGGTTGCAGCGGACGCTGGAGGCGTGCGGGAGGCTATGCCCGGAGCGGGTTCTGTGCGTGGCGCGGGAATTGACGAAGCAATTCGAGGAATACCGGGTCGGGACGGGGGGGGAACTGGCGGCGCATTACGCGGCGCATCCGGCGAAAGGGGAGATCGTGTTTCTGGTAAGGGCGGCTACGAAGGAGGAGCGGTAGGGGATCGCGGCGGAGCCGCGATCGAATGCGGATCTCGGAATGAGAATATTAGATCAGCTCGGCGATCTGGACGGCGTTTAGAGCGGCGCCTTTTAGCAATTGATCGCCGGAAATCCAGAAGGCAATGGCATTTTCCAGGGCGCAGTCGATGCGGAGGCGGCCGATTTCGCAGTCGTCCTTGCCGGCTACGCGCAGGGGGAGCGGGTATTCGTTTTTTGCGGGGTTATCGACGAGGCGGAGGCCGGGGAAGGTGGAGAGGACTTCGCGGGCACGGTCGAGGGAGACGGGGCGGTCGAACTGGGCGTTCACGGCGACAGAGTGGGCGCGATAGACAGGGACGCGGACGCAGGTGACGCTGGCGAGAAAGCCGGGGTGATGCATGATTCGGCGGCCTTCGTTTTGCATCTTCATCTCCTCCTTGGTGTAGCCGGTATCGAGGAAGCTATCGACGTGGGGGAGAACGTTGAAGGCGATCTGGTGCGGGTAAACGGTCCATGAGGGCTCGCGTCCGGCGGCGAGGGCCTCGATCTGGAGACGGAGCTCCTGGATGGCCTGGGCGCCGGTGCCGGAGACGGCCTGGTAGCTGGCGGCAATGACGCGATTGACGCCAAAGGCGCGGTGGAGGGGCCAGAGGCCCATGAGGGTGACGGCGGTGGTGCAGTTTGGATTCGCGATGATGCCGCGGTTGAGTTTGACGTCGTCGCCGTTAATCTCCGGGATGACGAGGGGGACGTTTTCGTCCATGCGGAAGGCGGAGGAATTGTCGACGACGACGGCGCCGGCCTGGACGGCGAAGGGGGCGAATTTTTTAGAGATCGACGCGCCCGCGCTGAAGAAGGCGACGTCGACGCCGGTGAAGGAGTCTTCGCGAAGCTCGCGCACGGGGATTTGCTCGCCCTGGAAGTCGAGGGTCTTGCCGACGGAACGGGCGGAGGCGAGCAGGGTGAGACGGCTGACTGGGAAACCGCGCCGGGTAAGAACGTGCATCAGTTCGATGCCGACTGCGCCGGTGGCGCCTACGATGGCTAAGTGAAGTGGACGACTCATGGGAAAAAAGGGAGACGGAGGATAGGGCGGGGAATTGCCAATTGCAATTCAATGGAGGATCAGGGCATGGCGAGTTCCTCGGCGGGGTAGGTCCAGATTTCGCTGAGGGTGGGGTGGTAATGGGGGATACGGAGGAGGTCCTGGGCGGTGGCGTGGAAATAGATGGCGGCGGCAAGCTCGTGGATGAGCTCTCCGGCTTCGGGGCCTACGGCGGCGGCGCCGAGGATTTCGCACTTGGGGGTGCTGGCGATCAATTTTACGAAGCCATCGGTCTCGCCGATGACCTGGGCCTTGCCGTGGTCGGCAAAGGGGTAACGGGCGACGGCGTAGGGGGCGTTGGCCATCATCAACTCGCGCTCGCTGAAGCCGATGACGGCAACCTGGGGCTCCATGAATGAGACGAAAAGCTTTAGGCGGTAATCGATTTCCTCGAGGGGCTCGGCGCTGGATGTGATGAGGCGGTGCGCGTTGCGGACGGCGATCTCGGCCTGCTGGATGGCGATGTGGACGATCTCGTGCGGGCCGGCGGCGTCGCCGGCGGCGAAGATGTGTGGGACGTTGGTCTGCTGGCGGGTGGTGACCCCGAGGCGGCCGTGCTGGGCTTTTACGCCGGCGGCTTCGAGGGCAAGGCATTCGATGTTCGGGACACGGCCGAGGCCGTAGATGATTTCCTCGGCTTCGACGGAGCGCTCGGCGCCTTCGTGTTGGAAAATGACGCGTTTGCCGGCGGCGGATTTCTCGACGCGGGTGAGTGTTGTCCCGAGGAAAAGGCGGACGCCGCGGGCGATGAGGGCGTCGCTAGCGGCCATGGCGACATCGCCGTCCATGTCCCGCAGGACCTGGGTGCCGCGTTGGACGATGGTGACCTCGCTGCCGAGGGCGGAGTAGTAATGGGCGAACTCGAGGGCGATGGGGCCGGCGCCGAGCATGATCACGGACCGCGGGATATGCACGCTCTCGAGGACGGTGTCGCTATCAAGGAATCCGGTTTCCTTGAGGCCGGGGACATCGACAATTTTAAGCGAGGAGCCGGTGGCGATGAGGAAGGTCTTTGCGCGGAGACGAGTGGGGTTTTGCCCATGTACCTCGATGGTGTGCGCGTCGACGAATCGGCCCCAGCCCCGCACGAGATCGAACCGGCCGCACTCCAACTGCTTGCGGCGGTAGCCGGCAAACTCCGTGATGAGGCGGCGCTTGCGCTCGATGATCTCCTCGCCGCGGACAGAGATATTTTCGGCACGAAGGCCGTATTCCTTAGCCCGGCGGAGGGTCATGTAGCGGTTGGCGGATTGGATGAGGGTCTTGCTGGGCATGCACCCACGGAGGATGCAGAGGCCGCCCATCTCGCGGGCGCCCTCGACAATGGCGGCCTTAAGGCCCAGTTGCGCGGCGAGGCTGACGGCGGCGTAACCGGCGCTGCCGCCGCCTATGACCACGAAGTCGAAGTCGTATGGTTGTTCGCTCATTGCGCTTATCGGACGATGGAACCGTGATTGACCTCGAAAACCTTCACTACGGGGCTATTGAACACAACGTGCAGGAACATGGGGGGGCTGCTCGGGCGCTGCCAGAGGATGTCGGCCATCGTATTCTCGTCTTGCGGCATGGGCTGGCCGAGGATTTGGACGGATTGATTGACGATCGGCTCCGGATTGCCGGTTACGATGGTTTCAACCTTGCGGTCATTGCATATCTGCTCCGCGACCTTGGGATCGGTTGCGCTAAAAAAGCGGGCGGTATCGACGATGCCCGGCAGGCTCTCGTGGGAACTGCCGGCTACAGCAGGCTGGCCCGACCAGTAGACCAATTGGGGCGACCACCACCATGGGGCGAGAATGCCACCCGGGGCTTTGGCCTTGATGAAATCCGCGACCTGGCGGATGCGGTGCGCGTCGCCGAGCTCGGCGGCGTTTACCGCCTCGAGAGAGCGGTCGAAGAGCAAGGTGTCCCATTGCTGGGCCATGGGCCACAAGCTGAGAAGGAAGAGGGTCCAGACCAGCCACTTGCGCCTGAAGAGGGAGAGTTGCCAGGGAAGGCTCATCGCATAGACCAGAGCAAAGAAATATCCCCAGCGCGGCCAGATGAGCGTGAGAACGAAGGTGGAGACCAGCAGGGACAGCAGCAGGATGGTGCGCTTGGTGTCCCGGAGGCGGGCGATCAGAAGGAGCGGGGAAACAAGGAGCCCCCAACCTACCCATCGATAAAGGAGATCCGAGAAGACGTTTGTGTTAAGCGAGTTGATTCCCTTCATTTCATCGATGGTCGCCGACCAGTTCCCGAAGTAGGTCCTCAGGGTCTGATCATGGGCCTGGATGGAGAAACTCTTGACCAGGTACTCGCCTTCCAGCGCGTAGGCGAGGGCGAGGATGCCGATGAAGATGGCGACGCCCCAGAGGCGTTCTTTGACGAAGAGATTTGGGCGGTAGAAGATCACCTTGGTGACATAAATGACCACGAGCATGACCAGGGGCTCGAACAGGGAGACCCAAAGGGCAAGGCCCCAGGCGATACCGCTTACGATGCCCCAGAGGATGCGGGGCTTGCGCGCCATGATCAACTCCGCGCCGATGCCCACGGCGACGAGGAAGATTTGAAGGGATTGATGGCGCGGGCGGCCCAACTCCGTGCCATGTACCAGGATGGGGCTGAGCGAGACAAGCAGGAGCATCAGGCGGCGGTATTGCTGGTTGAGCTCGCGAGCCCAGAGGGCGAGGAAGCCGGTGGTCAGCACCCCCAGCAACGGCGAGACCACGGCACCGGCCATGTCGATGTAGTCGGCCAAGAATGGCTTGAGCACCAGCGCGATGGCGGCGATCAGGTAATCCATCAGCAACGTGGTGTGAGGCCATGTGCCGTGCGGGAAGTTTTCCCAGGGGTGGTAATGGACGATGCCGCCGTGCTCCAGAATCTCACGGACGCGCGTCATCCGGGAGTAGCAATCCCCTTCCCCGTGAGCGAAGAAGATCTGGCGACCGGCGCCATCGGGATTGGTGACGAAGATGTTGCGGTAGTTTGCGCAGCGGGTGGCCAGGGTGAGGGCCAGGAAGAATGACACCCAAAGGACGTTGCGCAGGCAGAAGAATGGGCCAGGGGGGTGATGGAAGACGGTTTCATGGGTCTTATGGGACGCATGGGCCTCTTGGGACTTATGAATCTCCGCCGCGGCGAGAGGTTGGGCCGGGTCGTTGGCTGGGGTGGGCTGCTCCTCGGTCACAGGAACGGGAGGCTACGCCCCGGGCTCGCGGGTTGCACAGCCCAAAAGAGGACCGCCTACTTATCGATTTCCAGGTAGGTGAGCGACTCGTCCTTGCCTGCCACAAGCGTCTCGATCCTCATTTTCTTGAGCATCCAGCCTCCCTGAGGATCGCGCTGAGGGCTGACGACTTTGAATCTTTTCACGAGCTTGCCGGTCTTGTCGTAGCCCTCGCCCTGCATGAAGGCGCCCGAGTCCGAGCCCTTGCCAACCCATAATAGGACCACCGCATAGGCGGATGGCTGCCCGGCCGGCTCGAGGTGCAGCTTCCAGCAATCGACGAGACCGATGGAGTCCGAGCCGTCGATTTTTGCCTTGGGCCAGTAAAGGAAGTTCAGCGAGACATCCTCGTAGGTGATGTCGGTGCCTTCCACGGGCTTGTCGTAGCGGGCGGGGGAGACTTTGCGGGTGTCGCCGTGGGCGGATTCCAAGAGTTGGGAACCGCTCTGGCCGAGGCGGAGGACGATATCGGCATCCTTGAACTGGTAGCGGATCGTGCTTCCCGAGAAGACGAGGGTGAAAGGGACAACCTGGCCGGTGGATTGCACACGCAAATGGCCCGCCAGGGTGCGTTGCTGGGCGGTCTGGGCCATGCGGGCGTTCTTGAGGATCGACTGGGCGTCCGGGTCCGCGTGGGCGGTGCAGACAGCCGCCAGGAGGAGGAAAGCGGCGGTGAAGGCGCGGTGCAATTGCTTTACTTGTGAAGTCATATTCTTACTTTCAGGTCCCCGCCGATGGAGGAGAAGCTTCTTACCCTAATAAATCGAGATTGGACCAGCCCGACGTTGGACGGATTGATGGCGGTGATGTCTTCGCTCAATTTCTGGGCGGTGCCGTTGATCGTCGTGGTGGTGGGCGTGGCGATTTATGGGAGGTTCCGCGCGCGGGCGATGCTGGTGGTGCTGGCGGTGACGATCCTGGTTTCGGATTCGATTGTCGGTGACGGATTGAAACGTCTCATCCAGCGTCCGCGCCCGAACGAAGTGGTGGCAGGTGTCCGCATCGTGACGCTCAATCTTCACCATCCGATTCCACGACTGCTGGCTCTGGCCTCCGGGCAGGCCGATGCGGCCAAGGAGCCGAAGGAGGCGCAGGAACCGGGGACGGAAAAGTCCAAGGCGGCATGGGTGCATGTGGCGTTTTCCCGGCCTGATCCGGAGCATGCGCGGGGGCGGTCGTTTCCCTCGGATCATACGCTCAATAATTTTTGCGCGACGATGGTGCTGGCGTTTTTCTATCGGAGGTATGGGTGGCTGTTTGCGATCCCAGCGACGCTAATCGCCTATTCGCGAATCTACGTGGGATCGCACTGGCCGAGCGATGTGGCGATCTCCGTCGTGATGGCGGTGGGGATGTCGCTGCTGCTGCTGGCGCTTTACGAAACGCTCTGGCGGAAGCTGGGGCCGCGGATGCTGCCGCGCCTTTACGAACGACACCGGAGCCTGTGGGAGGGTGCATGAAACCGCGCCATTGGCTCTACCTTGTACTGGCGGCGCTGGCGGGCATCCGGCTGGTGCTGGCGGCGAGTTATGAACTGTCGTCGGACGAGTGCTACTATTACCTCTGGTCGCAGCATCCGGCGCTGAGCTATTTTTCCAAGGGGCCGGGGGTGGCGATGGCGATCCGGGCGAGCACGGCGATCTTTGGGGCGACGGAGTTGGGGGTGCGGTTTTTCTCGCCGCTGCTGGGGCTGGGGACGTCGCTGATCGTGTTTTTCTTTGCGCGGCGGGTTTACAATGAGCGGGTGGGGATATGGACGGTGCTGCTACTCAATTGCATCCCGATATTCAATGTGGGAGCGGTGGTGATGACGATCGATCCGCTGTCGATTTTTTTCTGGGCGGCTTCGGTATACACGTTCTGGCTGGCGCTGGAGAAGAGCCCGGACTTCTCGTGGTGGTGGCCGTTTACGGGACTGCTGATCGGGCTGGGATTCCTGGCGAAATACACGAACGGGATCGAGCTGCTTTCGATTGTGATCATCCTCGGGACGACGAAGCGGTATCAGCGGGATATGCTGGGATTTGGCTTCTGGTCGATGCTGGTGATCGCGCTGCTGTGCACGGCGCCGGTGATCGTGTGGAACCAGGAGCATGCGTGGATCACGCTGGATCACCTGTCGGCGCGCGGGGGATTGAACAGCGGGTTTGCGGTGCGGCCGAAGGCGTTCCTGCAATTTCTCGGAGGGCATTGCCTGGTGTATTCGCCGCTGGTGTTCATCGGGCTGCTGTGGAGCCTGCGGTGGGCGGGGCAGAGGGCGCGGGTGCAATTCAAGCCGCGTTTTCTGGGGGCGTTTGCAGTGCCGCTGCTGGTGATGTATGCGGCGCTGGCCGTGAAGAGTCCCGGGGAACCGAATTGGACGGCGCCGGCGTTCATTACGCTGGGGATCATGGGGACGGCGCTGTGGCTGGAGCACGCGGAGGAAAATGCGTGGCTGCGGCGGTATGCGATCTGCGCGCTGGTGCTGGCGCTGGTGATGACGGGGGTGACCCTCAATACGGATATGCCGCGAGCATTGCAGATTCCGTTCTCCTATGACGCCGATCCGAGCAACCGGCTGCGGGGGTGGCAGACGAGCGCGGCGACGATCCGGGAATTCCGGCAGGAGTTCGAGCGGCAGACTGGGAAGCCGGTTTTTCTCATTGGGAACAAGTACCAGACGGCGGCGAGCCTGTCGTTTTACATGACGGATCACCGGGTCGAGGGGCGGGGGCATCCGGCGGTTTACATCCCCGAGTCGCAGAATATCGAAAACGAGTTTTCGTTCTGGCCGCGGTATGACGAGTTTGACACGGCGCCGGCGGGAGCGGTGCGGGAGGATACTTATTACACCGAGGAGCAGGGGGTAAACCTGTTCGAGGGGCGGAACGCGCTCTACATTACCGATGAGTCGAAAACGGGGAGTGAGCGGCCGCCGAGTGCGATCGAGCGGGGGTTTGAGCGGGTGGAGCTGATCCGGCTATTCAGGATTGAACGGCGGGGGGAACCGCTGCGAGACTTGCGGGTGTTTGCTTGTTACAATTACCACACCCTCTCATTGTAGCCGGCCCTTACCGCATGATCTCAGTCGTAATTCCGCTCTTCAACGAAGAGGACAACATCGCCGACCTCCAGGCCGAACTGGCAGCCACGCTGACGGGCATCGATCACGAAATTGTTTTCGTGGACGATGGCTCGAAGGACGGGACGCTGCAGCGCATCAAGCGGGGACCGGGGACGCGGGTCCTGGCCTTTGTCAAAAATACAGGGCAAAGCGCGGCGATGTACGTGGGCATCCACGCGGCGCGCGGGGAGGTCATTGTGCTGATGGATGGAGACCTTCAGAATGATCCGAAGGATATCCCGCGGCTGCTGGCGGAGATCGAGAAAGGGGCGGACCTGGTGTGCGGCTACCGGGCGAAGCGGCGGGATAATTTGGCGAAGAAAATATCGAGCCGGGTGGCAAATTCCATTCGAAGCCGGTTTACGAAGGATGGGGTGCGAGATACGGGGTGCACGCTCAAGGCGATGCGGCGGGAGTGCCGGCTGGCGCTAGTGCCCTTTCGAGGGATGCACCGGTTTATCCCGGCGCTTGTGAAGGGGATGGGGTACAGGCTGGTGGAGATTCCGGTGAACCACCGGGCGCGGGTGCACGGAGAGAGCAAATACAAATTCGGCAGCCGTGTTTTCAAGGCGACTGCCGATATGTTTGCGGTGCGCTGGCTGCTGACGCGCCAGCTCAAGTATGAGGTGAAGGAAGAGACGGCGGGGTAAAGCTTACTTGCACATACTGCACGAACTTCCCGTGCATGAAGTGCCGGTCCCTTGCGTCTTGACCTCGCCGCAGCCGGCCATGTCTTTTCCGGCATAGGGATTGGCGGGTTGAGGAGAAGTCTGGACCCAATCTTTGTTCACCATGCCGCAATGCAAGACGTAGTAGCCGGGTTGGCCGGCGGCCAGTTTTTCGGCGGCGTCGCTGAGCTTTGAAAAGGAGGCGCGGGCTTCGTCCAGGGATTTGCTATTGCCGAGGTCGGCACCGGGGGTGCCGAGGGCCGCGGCTGCGCTTTTCGCGGAGGCCAGATCGTCGGCGACGAGAGCGACGTGGATTTTTTCGTAACCGGCAAGGAATTGCTTGTCGGCCGGGGAGAGGTCAGCGGCGACGGAGGAATTGACCAGGGTGAATAAGGCCATTGCGCCGATGGCAATGAGTGAAAACAGACCGCGGGTGTTGGATTTCATAGTGAGTTTTTTTATGTTCCACCCGGGGCCGGGCTTAAAGCGATCCAAAATGCATTCCGTATGCCCGCTTATTCCGAACCCGAGTCTGAACGTCTACGCGGGAACGTGCCTGCGGGGTTCAGGACGAATCGGGAGGAATCGAATCTCTACTCGCCGGTCCAGCGCCTCTGCGATCCTGTTCAGCATTGCCAAAGAGTGCCCTTCGTAATCCGCGTCCTCCAACCGGCAGATCGCCGATGCGCTCGTTCCAACCAGCTTCGCCAGCGCGCGCTGAGACAGTCCTGATTTCACGCGCAGATCGTAAATTTTCCGAGCAACGGCATCGTCCGCCCGAATCCTCTCCAGTTCCGCCAGCTTTTCCGCGTCTCCGCGGATATAACGCCGATGGAGAATTTTCACGGCATCACTGGTCGTTTCGTCTTTGCGTTTCTTCATACTTTACTCCTCAAACGTGTGGGCTTGCGGATCGTGTTCGAATTTGGCTCTCCTCTTGATTGCGATTTCAATTTCCTTTGCAGGGACTTCCCTTTCTTTAACGATCCCATGTGAAAGCACCGCCACAACATTTCCGTGAAAGAAATACAGCATTCGGTAGTTGACGCCCTGAAATCCCACTCTCAGCTCGTAAATCTTGTCTCTCAGGAAGTCCGCTTCCGGTCTCCGCAGTTCGTGCCCTTCCTGCTTTAATCTCTCTATTCTGGCCAGGCATTTTAGCTGCACCTTGGACGGCAGTTCATCGAGCCATTCGAGCAACGGAACCGTTCCGTCTTCTTCTCGAAAAAATACGATGCGCGTTTGCGACACCTCAAGGTTTCCTTCTCTGGATTGTTATCAAATTTGATAACATACGTCAACTGATTCGTTGTCCCGTGGCCGAATGAATTCCAATCGACTTCCAACCGATCGCTTATTTCCCGGCGCTTAGGATCTGGCGCAGGACGTAGGGGAGGATGCCGCCGTGCTTATAGTAGTCAACCTCGATGGCGGTGTCGATGCGAAGACGGAGGGGGACGGTCTCGGTGGCGCCGGTGGCGCGCTTGACGGTCATGAGGACAGTCTTGCCGGGGGAGACTTCGTCGATGCCGGAGAAGCTGAAGGTCTCGGAGCCGTCGAGGCAGAGGGACCTGGCGTCGGTGCCTTCGGCGAATTGGAGAGGGAGGACGCCCATGCCTACGAGGTTGGAGCGGTGGATGCGCTCGAAACTGGCGGCGACGACGGCGCGGACGCCGAGGAGGCGGGTTCCCTTGGCGGCCCAGTCGCGGCTGGAGCCGGTGCCGTATTCGAGGCCGGCCAGGATGACGAGGGGCACGCCTTCGGCCTGGTACTCTACGGCCGCGTCGTAGATGGGCATCTGGGTGGCGTCGGGGAAATGTTTGGTCACGCCGCCTTCGATGCCTGGGACCATGAGGTTCTTGATCCGGACGTTGGCAAAGGTGCCGCGGGTCATGACGTTGTCATTGCCGCGGCGGCTGCCGTAGGAGTTGAAGTCGTCGGGCTCGACGCCGCGACTGACGAGGTACTTGCCGGCGGGGGAACTGGCCTTGATGGCGCCAGCCGGGGAAATGTGGTCAGTGGTGACAGAGTCGCCAAAAATGCCGAGCGGGCGGGCGTTGACGATCGCGGAGAGGGGCGCGGGCTGCATCGAGAAATTCGCGAAGAAGGGGGGCTCGGCGATGTAGTTGCTCTGGGCATCCCATTGGTAGACGTCGCCGGTCTTGGAGGGGATATCGTTCCATTTGGGATTCTGGCTGGCGAAATCGCGGTATAGGCGGCGGAAGAGTTCGGGAGAAAGTGCGCTCTTCATCATGGCGCGCACTTCGATGAGGCTGGGCCAGAGGTCGCGCAGGTAAACGTCAACGCCTTGCTGGTCCTTGCCGATGGGCTCGCTGACCATGTCGATATCAATGCGGCCAGCCAGGGCGAATGCGACGACAAGGGGCGGCGACATGAGGAAGTTCGCCTTGATGTTCTGATGGATGCGGGCCTCGAAATTGCGGTTGCCGGAGAGGACGGCGGCGGTGACGAGGTCGTGCTCGGTGATCGAGTCCTCGATGGTCCGGTTGAGGGGGCCGGAGTTGCCGATGCAGGTGGTGCAGCCGTAGCCGACGACCTGGAAGCCGAGTTTATCCAAATAGGGTTGGAGGCCGGTGCTGTTGAGGTACTCCGAAACGACGCGCGAGCCGGGGCCGAGGGAGGTCTTTACGGCGGGATTGACGCGGAGACCGCGCTCGACGGCTTTTTTTGCAAGGAGGCCAGCGCCGAGCATGACGCTGGGGTTGCTGGTATTGGTGCAACTGGTGATAGCTGCGATGAGGACGGTGCCGTGGCCCAATTCCAATTCGGCCACCGGGAATGGGGAGGCGGGCATGTCCTCGACGCGATCCGTGGTGGGACGGTTGGAGATCATCTCGATCTTGTTCAACGGCTCGGGGCCGGCGGGGACGGGGGCCTTTGCGTCGGAGGCGGCCTCGTTGCGCATTTTTCCATTGAGGTGGACGGCGAATTTTTCCTCGGTGGTGGCGTCGGGCTTGCCGTAGCCGCCTTCCTGGGCGGGCTTGTGGAGGAGGTTCAGGAAGGTCTCCTTGAGGGCGGGGAGCTCGATACGGTCCTGCGGGCGCTTGGGACCGGAAACGCTGGGGTGGACTTCGGCGAGGTCGAGGGAAAGGTCCTCGCTGTAGTCGATATCGCCGCGGTCGGGCACTCCGAAGAGGCCCTGGGCCTTGAAGTAATTCTCGAACGCGGAGACCTGCTCCTCGGTGCGTCCGGTTGCGCGCAAGTACCAAACGGTCTCGGCGTCGATGGGGAAAAAGCCCATCGTGGCGCCGTACTCGGGGGCCATGTTGCCGATGGTGGCGCGGTCGGTGACGGCGAGCGAGGCGGCGCCGGGGCCGTAGAACTCGACGAATTTGCCGACGACCTTTTTGGCGCGGAGCATTTGGGTGATATGCAGGACGAGGTCCGTGGCGGTGACGCCTTCGCGCAATGCGCCGGTGAGGTACACGCCAACGACTTCGGGGGTGAGGAAGTAGACGGGCTGGCCGAGCATGCCGGCCTCGGCCTCGATGCCACCGACGCCCCAGCCGACGACGCCGAGGCCGTTGATCATGGTGGTATGAGAGTCGGTGCCGACGAGGGTATCGGGGTAATAGAGTTTTCCGGGCTCGATGTCGGCGGAGAGGACGCCTTTGGCGAGGTACTCGAGGTTGACCTGATGGACAATGCCAATGCCGGGGGGTATGACGCCGAAGGTCTTGTAGGCTTGCTGGCCCCACTTTAGGAGTTCGTAGCGCTCGCGGTTGCGCTTGAACTCGAGGTCCATGTTCAGGAGAAGGGCCTGGGAGCTTCCGTAAAAATCGACCTGGACGGAGTGGTCCACCACGAGATCGACGGGCACGAGGGGCTCGATCATCTTTGCGTCGCGGCCAAGGCGGGCCACGGCGCTGCGCATCGCGGCGAGATCCACGAGCAGCGGCACGCCGGTGAAGTCCTGCAAGACGATGCGGGCGACCACGAAGGGGATTTCTTCGTTGGCGGGGGTTTTGGCGGACCAATTGGCCAGGGTGCGCACGTCCTTTTCGCTGACGCGCTTGCCGTCGCAGTTGCGGAGGACGGATTCCAGCACGATGCGGATGCTGACCGGGAGGCGAGAGATGGGGCCGACGCCCTGTTTTTCGAGCTCGGGCAGGGAGTGGAACCAACCTTTGCGGCCGTCGCCGGCGTCAAAGGTCTGAAGCGTGTGGAATGGGTCGTTGGTCATTGGGCTTATTTCAACTCCGCGAGCTTCGCTTTTATGGCTTCAAAATTGGGCAGATCCTTCGGGGTCGGGGTCTGTTCAGAATACTGGATGATTCCGGCTTTATCGATCACGAACGCGGCGCGAGCCGAGGCGGAGCCGTAGCCGCCGAGGTTTTCGATGAGCGTGCCGTAGTTAAAGGCGGTGTCCTTGTTCAAATCGCTGGCGAGGGTGATGCCGATGTTTTCTTTCTTTGCCCATGCTTCCTGGGCGAAGGGGCTGTCGATGCTGATGCCGATGACCTTGGCGTTGAGCGCCTCGTAGCCGCCGAGGCCGGCGGAGATATCGCACATCTCCGCGGTGCAGACGCTGGTGAATGCGAAGGGGAAGAATAAGAGCACGACGTTCGATTGGCCGAGGTAGTTGGCGAGACAGACCTCGGTGACGTCACCATTCTTGGATTTGAGGGTAAAGTTGGGAGCCTTCGAGCCGATGGAGATTGCCATAAATACGGGATTCTTTGGACGGTGGACGGGATTGGTGGTTTCGTGAAACGGGAAACGAAGTTTCTACGGCGAGGGAAAAGACGCGGCAATTTAAATCAACCACTTTTTGCTTTAAACCGGACATGAACATCCTCTGGTGGAGCCTCATTCTGCTGCTCATGCTGGGCGGACTTTGCGGGACAATCGTGCCGCTGCTGCCGGATACGCCGCTGATCGTGGCGGGGGCGGTGCTGCATCACATCGTGTTCGGCGCGCATGGGGCGAGCTGGACGACGCTGCTAGTGCTGACGGGGCTGATGTTCGTGAGTCTGGCGCTGGAGTTTGTGAGCGGGTCGATGGGGGCGAAGTATTTTGGGGCGACGCGGTGGGGGGCGATTGGGGGGATACTGGGGGCGGTCGTCGGGATTTTTTACGGGCCGGTGGGGCTCTTTGTGGGACCGCTGGCGGGGGTGCTGTTGGGGGAATTGCTGGGAGGCCAGGGGTTGCTGCCGGCGGGGCGGTCTACGTGGGGGACATTCCTGGGGACGGTGGCGGGGGCGGTGGGGAAGTTTGCGATAGGGGTGGTGATGATCGGGTGGTTTCTGGTGGCGACGCTGGGTTGGCAGAAATAAGTCCTATAGGCCTCATGGGAGCTATGGGACCTATGAGCGGGCGGATGCTTTGGCCTTGCGAGCGGGGTGGGACGGACGTACTTTTGCAGGTGCGGAGGGCAGACGATCGCCCGGCGGCGCTTGTGGCAGCCGGGAGGAAAGTCCGAACACCGCAAGGCACCATGTCGCGTAGAATACGCGGGCGTCCCCGGCCCAAGCTTGGGGCGACGGAAAGTGTCACAGAAAATTAAACCGCCGGTGGCCGCTTCGCGCGGCGACGGGTAAGGGTGAAAAGGCGGGGTAAGAGCCCACCGCCCGACGCGCAAGCGCCGGGGCACGAAAAACCCCATGTGGTGCAAGACATAACAGGAGGCAGGGCCGCCTGCCCGGTCCCGGGCCGTTCGCGGCCACGGGGCAGCCTCCGGGTATTAGTCGCATCCGCCGCTTGTACGGGGCGGGCATCCGGGTCCCGAGTCATCGGGGGCCGGGTGAGAGAAATGATCGTCCGCCGGGATGAAAGTTCCGGCGACAGAATTCGGCTTATCGCCCTTCGCAAATGGAGGCGCCTCCGGGAAACGGGGGTGCCTTCTCCATTTCGGATTAACTCGGCCCTCCGGCCTCGCCCTTCGGGCTGCCTTGCGGCAGTTGTCTCGCTCCGCTCGGCTGCGGATTTCGGATTGTGGATTGGGCGGAAATAACGGCGAAAACGTGCGCGCTGTTCGCGGGCCCTATACGGGGACCGATGGAACGGCGGCTGGGGTGAAGGTTACTTGGTCGAGCGCTCGGGGATGTCCTTTTCCACGAATAATTCCAGGAAAAGGAACATTCGAGGGAGGTTGGGGGTATCGCTTCTCGATGCCCGGCGGTGGGCTGACCGGCCGGCGCGCTTCTTGCCAGTGGTGTGACGCATTTTCATGCCAGTACAGTTTAGCACTGGTCGTGCCACTTCGCACGGGCAGCCTAAATACCGACATCTTCGGCCAAAAACTTGCGCACGGCGGAGACGTCTTCATCGGCTACCTGAACGCGCACGCCTCCGGCGGCGCTGATAAAGGTCGTCTGGATGAGGTTCTCATCCTGGACGAAGGCCTCGATACCGGCTGATTCCAACCGCATCCGCAAAAGATGCGCGTCCGTAGGCTGGTTGAAGGTGGCGATGGTGGTCATGGGGCGGGGGCATCAGAACAACTCGCCCTGGTGGGCGCCGATCTGCGCCTGGCCGGCCAAGGCAGCCTCGGCCTGGATTTCCTGAAAGAGGGACTTGAACTCGCAACGCTCAACGGCGGCGAGAAGTTCGCCGTAGCGGGGCTCGATTTTCAACGCGTCCAGGGGCTGCGGCAGGGGCAGGTCGGTGTCGAGTTTTACCATCTCGCGGTTCTGCAAAATCTGGTCGCGAGCGGCGAGGAGCTTCTCGCGGATGCGGGTGTTCTCGACGGCGTGGAGATCGGCGAGGAGGGCGTCGAGACTGCCGTGGGTCTTGAGCAGGTGCGCGGCGTTTTTTGGGCCGAGGCCGGTCACGCCGGGGATGTTGTCAACGGTGTCGCCGATAAGGGCGATCACGTCGCCAATTCGCTGCGGGGGGACGCCCCATTTTTTGTGAACGCTGGCGTCGTCGAGGAGGGCGAAGGCGTCCTTGGGGGAGGCGAGGTCGGCTTTGTTGGTGGTGTAAATGCGGACGCTTTGGTCGACGAGTTGGAAGAGGTCCTTGTCATTGGTGGCCAATACGACCTCCATCTGCTGGCGGGCGGCGGCGCAGGCGTAGGAGGCCATGAGGTCGTCGGCCTCGGTGTCGGGGAGGGATACGGAGCGGAAGCCCAGGAGGGGCACGAGTTCGCGGATGAAGGCGAGCTGGGGGCGCATCTCCATGGGCATTTCGGCGCGCTGCTGCTTGTAAGCGGGCTGGAGGTCGGTGCGGCGCGAGGGGAGGCCTTCATCCCAGACGACGGCGCCGAGATGCGGCTTGAGGTCCTTGACCATGCGGCGGAGCGTTTTTACGAAGCCGTAGATTGCGTTCGTCGGTTCTCCGCGTGAGTTGCTCAGGTCCCGGATCGCGAAAAAGGAGCGGTAAACATAGTAGTGCCCATCTACCAGTAGCAGTTTCATTCCGGGGGCAAGGGTACGAAGGGGCTACTTAAATGGAAAGGGGTTTCGGAATGTGGACTTCGGATTCAGGGATTTACCGATGGCTTCTTGAAAGGACAAAATCGGAGAAACTTTCCCAATCAATTAATATTTTGATCGCTGTGCGGGTTCCCTTAGGATGCGCGGCATGTCGATGTACCAAAATAGCGTTCGCTCCGCGCTTACCACCATTGAGAGCCTGGCGGGACTGGAGAAAGAACTTCTGCGGGCCGCCGAGATCGTCCGTACGTGCCTGCTGGCCGGAGGTAAGCTGCTGGTGGCGGGCAACGGGGGCAGCGCGGCGGACAGCATGGATTTTTCCACTGAATATACGTGCCGGTTCAGCGGTGACCGGCGGCCTTTCCCGGCGATCAATCTGGCCAGCGATGGGACGCTGATGGCGGCGATCGGGAATGACTATGCGTTTGAGGAAGTGTTTGCGCGGCAGGTCTGGGCTTATGGGAAACCGGGCGACGTGCTGGTGGTTTATTCGACGAGTGGGAAGTCTCCCAATATCCTGCGCGCGCTTGACGAGGCGAAGAAGCGGGGGCTCCAAAGTATCGCGCTGCTGGGGCGCGACGGCGGACCGGCGGCGGGACGCGCGACGGTGGATCTCATTGTGCCGGGAGATATCACGGCCCGAATCCAGGAGGGGCACAAGTTTCTCGCGCATTGCATCTGCGAGCAGGTGGATGGGGATTTGAAGAAGGTGTCGTAGGGGGATTTCCCCGCGCCACTTGACTTCACAGCCGCGGGCGGCACACCTTGACCGCGCGTGGATCCCTCCGCTTACGAAAAATTATTTGCCGCTTTCGCGTTCGTGCTCGGCGCGGTGGTGGGCTCGTTTCTCAATGTGTGCATCTACCGGATGCCGCTCGATCTGTCGGTAAATGAGCCGAAGCGGTCGTTTTGCCCGCATTGCAAAAAACAAATTCCCTGGACGCAGAATATCCCGCTTTTCTCGTGGCTGCTGCTGCGCGGCAAATGCGCAAATTGCCGGGCGCCGATCTCGTTCCGATACTTCGGGGTGGAATTGCTGACGGCGCTGCTATTTCTGGCGGCATGGTTGAAGGCGTGGAACTCGGAGCATTGGGAGCTGGCGTTGCCGCTCTGGATCATCCTGGGATTGATGATTGTGGCGACGTTCATCGACTTCGAGCACTTCATCATTCCCAACGAGATCACCTGGGGCGGCGTGGCGGCGGGCATTGTCTGTGCGCTGCTTTTTCCAGCGTTGATGGATACGGATTCGCGGCTGATGAGTGTGCTCTGGTCGGCGGGGGCGGCGGCGGCGGGATACTGCGCGCTGTGGCTGGTGGTGGAGCTCGGGAAGAAGGCTTTTGGGAAAAAGCGGATCGAGCTGGATAAGCCGGAGGCTTTTACCTGGACGCGCGTGGGGGATGATGCCGACCTGGAGGCCGGCGGGGAAAAGATGAAGTGGAGCGATCTTTTCTCGCGGCCGACGGACGTGCTGCTGATGCATGCCACGGAGTCGCGGATCGCGGAAAAGACCTACGAGCAAGCGACGCTTACTTTTTATTACAACCGGGTGCTTGTGGAAGGCGACGAGTACGAACTGGACAAGCTGGATCAAATCTCCGGGACGGTGACGGGGCTGGTGATCCCGAGGGAGGCGATGGGGTTTGGGGATGTGAAATTTATTGCGGCGATCGGGGCGTTTCTCGGCATGCGGGCGGTGTTCTTTACCATCATGTCGGGGTCGGTCATCGGGGCGGTGATCGGGCTGCTGATGATCCTGATTCACCGGCGGGAATGGTCGGCGCGGATTCCGTTTGGGCCCTATCTTGCGCTAGGGGCGGTGATCTGGATTTTTTTCGGCAGGGAACTGGTGGACTCCTACTGGAACTGGGTGCAGCCGGGGCCGATGTGAAAATCGCCGGATTACGACCGGGCGAGGACGGGCTCGAATTCCCAGGGCTCGCTGACGGAGTTGAATTTCGTGTAGACGAATTTCGCGACCGGGACGTTGCCTTTTGTGATGGCGCGGGCTCTCTCGAAGCCGGTCTCGCGCAATGCCTGGAGGGATTGAAAGAGAAGCTCGGTGCCGATGCCGCGGTTGCGGTACTCGTTTAACATGCAAGGGCCGCTGACGAGGTGGCACTCGGCTTCCGGGTCGGGGTCGAGGGGACTGGCGCCGATGATGCGGGAGCCATGGGTCACGACGAGGCAGGGGACGACTTTGTGCTCGAATACTTCGTCGAGGCGCACTTCGAGCCAATCTTTCATGGTTTTCAATGTGTCCGACCAGTTCATGTCGAGGGCGAAGGAACTCCAGATGACGGCGCGCACGGTCTTCTCCTCTTCGCGGGTGACGGGCCGGATGTGATAATGAACGTCGAGGACGCGCCCCTCCGCGGGCAGCTTGGCCAAATCCCATGTAAAGCGCGTCCAACGGACCAGTTTCATATCGGGCTCAAATTTAGACCCCGTACGGGCGAAAGCAATCTCCGCTTGGAATTGCGGATTAACTCGGCCCTCCGGCCTCGCCCTTCGGGTCCGCCTGAGGCGGATTGTCTCGCTCCGCTCGGCTGCGGATTTCGGATTGAGGGATGCAAAAAAGACTTTCCGGGGATGATTGATTTCCGCAGTTTGCGGGGGAATGAGGAATCTGGAATCCGCCGCCGTCGCAATCGTGGGCGCCGGTGTGATCAGCCCGCTGGGACGAGGTCTGGAGGCGACGGCGGGGTCTCTGCGGGATGGGGCGGATTGCGTGACGGCGGTTACGGCGTTCGATGTGGCGAGCGCGCGGTGCCATAACGCGGGGCAAATTCCGGATGGGTGGATGGAGGATTTGCGCGGGAGCCGGAAGAGCAGGCGGTTGCATCGGGCGAGCCTGATGATGATGGCGGCGGCGAGGGAAGTGAGGGCGCAGGACCCGGGGTTCGCGCCGGAGCAGCTAATTATTGGAGCTACGGGAGGGGGGATGACGTTTGGAGAGGCTTTCTATCGCTCGCTTGCGAAGGGGGGAGTGGATAGGAGGCAGGCGGGGTGGCTGGCGAATTATAATCCGCAGAAGCCGGTGCTGGACGCTCAGGAGGATGCTGGGTTTCGGGCGCCTTCGGCGATCATCGCGAATGCGTGCGCGTCGGGATCGAATGCGATCGGGCATGCGTTTGAGCTGATCCGGGGGGGACGGCGGAATGCGATTCTGTGCGGGGGGTATGATGCGATTTCGGAGTTGGTGTTTCGGGGGTTTGATTCGCTGCAGGCTTCGACGCCGGAGAAGATTCGGCCGTTTGACGCGGGGCGCACGGGGCTGGTGCTGGGGGAAGGGGCGGGGTTGCTGGCGCTGGAAAATTATGAGAGTGCGCGGGGGCGCGGGGCGCGCATCCTGGGGATGGTGACGGGGTATGGGATCTCGACGGATACTTATCACATCACGCAGCCGCATCCATCGGGAATAGGGCCGCGGCTTGCGATGGAGCGGGCGCTGGAGAGCGCGGGGTGCGAGGCGGGAAGCGTTGATTACATCAATGCGCACGGGACGGGGACGACGTTCAACGATGCGACGGAGGGGGTTGCGATTGCGGAGGTGTTTGGGAGCGGGGTGCCGGTGAGTTCGACGAAGTCGATGATGGGGCATGCGCTGGGGGGGGCGGGGGCGATCGAGGCGGTGATCTCGCTGATCGCGATCCGGGAGGGGATGCTGCCGCCGAATATCAATTTTACGAGGTGCGACGGGGCTTGGGATTTGAATATCGTGGCGAATGAGTCGAGGGCGGGGAGGGTGCGGCGGGTGGTGTCGAATTCATTCGGGTTCGGGGGGACCAATGCGAGCCTGGTGATCGAGGGGGCGGCTAACTAAGCAATGGACGTTTTCATTACTGGCACAGGCTGGATTACTCCGCTGGGGGCGGGGCTGGATGAGGTGTGGGACGGGATTGTGGCGGGGACGCGGGCGCCGGCGCTGGAGATGGCGGGGCCGGCGGGAAGGAGGGGACGCTTTGCGGCTACAGTCCCGGGGAAGCTGGTGGATGCGGTGGCGCGGAATGCGCGGCTGCGGAGGTCGAGCAATATCTCGCTATTTGCGGCGGGGGCGGCGTTGGCGGCGCTGGGAGACAAGGCGCAATATGGTTCAGGAATGCGCAGATGCGCGGTAATAGTCGCGGTGTGCGACGGGGGGGTGATTTATACGCGGAAGTTCTACGATCAAGTGGTGAGGGAAGGGGCGGGAAGTCCGCTGCTGTTCCCGGAGACGGTGTATAATGCGCCGGGGAGCCATGTGGCGGCGCTGCTGGGGCTGGATGGGGCGACGTATACGCTGGTGGGGGATGCGTCGGCGGGGCTGTCGGCGGTGGGGCTGGGGGTGGAGTTGCTGGAAGCGGGTGAGGTGGACCATTGCCTGATCGTGGGGGCGGAGGAGGCGGACTGGATCCCGGGGAGGCTTACGGGGGTTGGCGGCTTTGCTCGAGG
>Ga0182030_10002064_pt1 | contig 42391 bp, 14 predicted proteins | sample 812S3MmetaG_FD_121299 | JGI IMG/M metagenome (GOLD analysis project Ga0182030, IMG submission 121299) | Permafrost microbial communities from Stordalen Mire, Sweden - 812S3M metaG (Illumina Assembly) | ecosystem: Environmental > Terrestrial > Soil > Wetlands > Permafrost | place: Sweden... | reverse complement strand
TTGAGGATGAGCTTGTTGTTCGCCTGATCGGCGGCAACAGCGCGTCCCTCGGCGAACGTCAGCACCGTGCCTTTTTTTGTCACAACCACCGACGGGATGCGGATGGACGGAAACTGGTCCTTGCCCGCGATGAAAACGTCGGAGAACTGCGGCTCGTCAGCGAAACACAAGGAAACGAACATCGTCGCCATTGCGATGGTGGGAAAAAATTTCATATTGCGGTTGAGGTTTTTGAAATTCAATTGCCTTGCACGCGATAAAACCGCTGCGGGAAGTTGGTCGTTTGTGAATCGGTGTATTGGAAGATGCCATTGCTGTCCGCCGTGTTGGTGACAACGGGCAGCCAGACCGGCGCGGACAAATTCGTCGCGGTCAGCAAGACATAGCCCTGCCCGGCGGTGCCGGTGCCGGTGAGCGTGAACGCCGTGCGGTTCGCCGCCATCGTCGCGTTCGTGACCACTAGCGGCCGGCTTACAATCACCGCGAGCGTGCCGTTGGTGGCGAGCGTGTTCGTGTGCCAGGCGAGATTCGCAGCCAGCGGCGGCAAGGCGAGGTTCGTGAACGCGCCGGCATACGTCGCCGCGCTGAACAATCTGAAACTGTCGCCCGCCGCGAGCGCGTTGGTGCCGATGTTGGTCACAGTGAGCGTGCCGCCCTGGGTGAGCGTGCCGCTGACAAAGACGAGGTCATTGGTCACCACCCCACCGTTGCGGCTCAAATCCAGCACGGTCTTGCTGCCGCCGGCCAAGACAAGGCTGTTGCTCACGGTCAGCGTGCCGATGCCACCAGTGCCCGGTGCCAGCGTGCCGCCGCTTTGCACGGTGGTCGCGCCGTTGATCAGTCCCGTGCCGCCCAGCGTGGCGGTGACGGTGACGGTGACGGTGTTGCCGGCGTTCGTGGTAAGCACGCCGTTGACCAGCAGCGTGCCGCCGTCGATGGCCGTGGTGCCGGTATAAATGTTTGTTGCACTCAGCGTCAGCGTGCCCGCGCCGGTCTTGATCACATTCATGATGCGTCCGGTCGAGGCCGCCCGATAGCCGATCACCCCGGTGTAAGTGGTGACGCCCGTCTGGTTCAGCGAAAGCGTCCGGGTGACGCTGGTCGCGCCCCAGTCCATGCGCACCTGCCCGCTGCCGCTCAAGTTGCCGAAGGTGGCCGTGCCGCTGTCAAACGCGGTGCCTAAAACGATGTCGCCCCCCGGCAAATCCAGATTCGGCACGCCGTTATCAAAACCAGTCGCCGTGTCCAGCACGAGGATGCCGCCGCTGACACGCACGGTGCCGTTGAAGGTCGAAACATTCGCGCCCTGAAGCTGCAGGTTGTTCGCGCCGGATTTCAGAATCAAGCCGGAGCCGGCGAAGGTGTTGATGCTGGAAATGACGCGGCTGGCCGACGCGGTGTTCCATTCGACGGTGGCGTTGTTCGTGACGCTGCCGGAGCCAAGACTGGCGACGGTGCCGGTGAGCTTGAGCGTGCCGGCGTTGACGGTCGCGCTGCCGGTGCTGGTGTTCGTGCCGCTCAACGTCAGCGCACCCGCGCCGGTCTTCAACAACCCGCCCACGCCCTTGATGGTGGCACTGATCGTGGCGTCGGCATTGGCGGTAATCACTGGCTGGCCGGACAGGTTGATGCCGCTGTTGCCAGCCAGCGTGTAGCTGCCGCCGCCGGTCGCGGCGAACGTGATGCCGGAGGGCGTCACGTCGGTGGTGATGGTCACGGTGCAGTTGGTCGTGGTGTTCACGCCGAACACGGCCAGATTGCCGTCGCCCCAGACAAAGCTGGTCGGGCCATAGAGCCAGTTGGCGGCGCTATTGCCCCAGTTGCCGCTGCCGTCCTGCGCGCTGCCGCCGGGACTGGCGTCCCAGGTGAGCGTGACGCCGGTGATGGGCGTGGTGGCGCAGGCGCTGGCGCTGGCGACGGAAGTTCCGCCGCTGTTCACGGCCGCGACCGTGTAGCAATACGTCGTCGTCATGGTCAGCCAGCCATCCAGATAATTTGTCCCGGCCACGGTTGCAATGGAGTTTCCGTCACGGCTGACAATGTAGCTGGTGGCGTTGCTGACCGCCGACCAGTTCACGTCAATCTGCGTCGCGACAACGGGCGTCGCCGTGATGCTCCCCGGCGCACGCGGCGGGTTTGCGCCGGTGGAGGCGATGACGCTGATGACGCCGTTGGACAACAGGCTGGTGCCATCCCACGCCAAGCCCGCGCCGAGCATCGACAGGCTGACGCTGGCAAAACTTCCCTGGCTGCTGCCCGCGTTGAACAGGTCGAAGGTGTCGCCCGCAATCAAACTGCTCCCGATGTTGGTCACGATGAGCGAGCCGCCCTGCGTCAAGGTGCCGGAAACGAACACCACATCGTTGGTTGGCGTGCCGCCGTTGCGGTTCAACTCCATCACGGTGTTACCGGCCAGCGTCAGGCTGTTGCTGATGGTCAGGCGACTGATGCCGGCCACGCCGGGCGACAGTGTGCCGCCGCTTTGCACGGTGGTCGCGCCGAGGATGAGTCCGCTGCCGCCGAGGGTGCTGCCTGCGGCGACGGTGACGGCACCGGTGGCGACCGAGCCGTTCACCAGCAGTGCGCCGCCGTTGATGGTGGTCGTGCCGGTGTAGATGTTCGCGCCGGAAAGCGTGAGGGTGCCGGCGCCGTTTTTAATGACATTCAGCGTGCGGCCGGCAAAGCTTCCCAGATAGCCCATCACGCCGGAATAAGTCGTGTTGCCCGTCTGATTCAGCGAAAGCGTCCGCGTGGCGGTGGTCGAGCCCCAGTCTATGCGCACCTGGCCGCTGCCGCTCAAATTGCCGAACGTGGCGGTGTCGCCGTCAAACGCCGTGCCCAAAACAATGTCGCCACCGGGCAAATCCAGGTTCGGCGCTCCGTCCTCAAAGCCCGTGGCCGTGTCGAGCACGAGCAAGCCGCCGGCCACGCGCACAGTGCCGTTGAACGTCGAGGAGTTGCCGCCCTGCAAATATAGATTGGTCGCGCCGGATTTCAGGAACAGGCCGGAGCCGGCGAACGAGTTGATGTTGTTGATGGTGACGTTGGCGTTGACTGTGTTCCATTCCACGGTGGCGTTATTCGTGACCGTGCCGGTGCCGGGGGTGGCGACGGGATCGGTGAGCTTGAGCGTGCCGGCGCTGACGATGACGTTGCCGGTGGCGGTGTTGGTGCCGCTCAACGTCAGCGTGCCCGTGCCGTCCTTCAGAAAGCCATCGCCCTGGATGTTGGCGCTGATGACGGCGTCGCCGTTGGCCGTGATTTCCGGCGTGCCGGAAAGATTCAACGCGCCGCCGCCATCGGCGAGGGTGTAGTCGCCGCCGGCGGCGACGGCGAAGATGATGCTGGTCGGCGTCACGACGTCGGTGAGCGTCACGGTGCAGTTGGTGGTGTTGTTGAGTCCAAACATGACCGCATTGCCATCAACCCAGGCAATATCGTTGGTGCCCGCGAGCCAGTTCACCGCGCCGCTGCCCCAGATGCCGCTGCCATCCTGCACGCCGCTGACGGCGGGGTTCGCATCCCAGGCGAGCGGCATGGCGACACAGACGCTGGCACTCGCGGACGAAGCGCCACCATTGTTCACGCCGGTCACGGTGTAGCAATATGACGAAGGCGGCAACAATCCGCCGTCCAGATAATTTGTTCCAACTATTGTTGCCACCGCGTTTCCATTCCGGCTGACAATGTAGCTGGTGGCGTTGCTGACCGCCGTCCAGCCCACGGCGATTTGCGTGGCGGCCACCGGGACTGCGGTCACGCTGGCCGGCGGCGCGGCGGGCGCATTGTTGCCGGTGAAGGCGGCGACTTTGATGGTTCCATTGGTGGACAAGCCAGTGAAATTCCACGTCAAATTGGGATTGAGCGGCGGTAGGGTCAGATAGGTGAATCCGCCCGAATAAGTTCCGGCCGTAAAGAGTTTCACGTTGTCGCCCGAAACCAGCGCGTTGGTGCCGATGTTCGCCACAGCGAGCGAACCGCCTTGCGTCAGCGTGCTGCTGACAAAGACGAGGTCGTTGGTCAACACACCACCGTTGCGGCTCAATTCCATCACGGTCTGACTGTCGGCGGCGAGCGTCAGGCTGTTGCTGACGGTCAGCCGGCTGATGCCGCCGGTGCCGGGCGCGAGCGTGCCGCGCATTTGCACCGTCGTCGGGCCGAGGATAATGCCCGCGCCGCCCAGCGTGGCGTTCGCGGCCACGGTGACGATGCTGGTGGTATTGGTGGTGAGCACGCCGTTGACCAGCAGCGTGCCGTTGTTCACGGTCATGGTGCCGAGGAAGATGTTGGTGCCGGTCAGGGTCAGCGTGCCGCCGCCATTCTTGATGACGTTCAAGGTGCGGGTGCCATTGCCCCGGTAGCCCATGACTCCGGAGTAAGTCGTGTTGCCCGTCTGGTTGAGTGAAATTGAGCGCGTGACCGTGGCCGTGCCCCAATCCACGCGCACTTGGCCGCTGCCGCTCAAGTTGCCAAACGTGGCCGTGCCGCTGTCAAACGCGTTGCCCATCACCAGATCGCCGCCGGTCAGGTCCAGATTCGGCGCACCGCTCTCAAAACCCGTGGCAGTGTCCAGAATCAAAAGTCCACCGGACACGCGCACGGTGCCGTTGAAGGTCGAAACATTCGCGCCCTGAAGCTGCAGGTTGTTCGCGCCAGACTTAAGGAACAACCCGGAGTCGGCGAACGCGTTGATGCTGCTGATGGTTCGGCTGGCGGTGTCGGTGTTCCACTCAATGGTGGCGCTGTTGATGACCGCGCCGGAACCGAGGCTGGCGGTGGTGCCGGTGAGCTTGAGCGTGCCGCCGCTGACGGTCGTGCCTCCGCTGTAACTGTCCGTCCCGCTCAATGTCAGCGTGCCCGTGCCGGTTTTGGTCAGCGAACCCGCGCCGGTGATGTTGCCGGAAATGGCCTGGCCGTTGGGATTGGCGATCACCAGCGTGTCATTGTCGGTGGTGTTGCCGGTCACGGTGCCATTTCTGGTCGCGCCGTCGCCCAATTGTAGTGTGCCGTTACTGATGACGGTGCCGCCGCTGTAGGTGTTGGTGTTGTTCAATTGCAGCGTCCCGCTGCCGGCTTTGGTCAGGCTGACCGCCCCGCCGCCAATGGGGCCGCCCACCGTCAGCGTCCCGCCGCTCACTGTCACCATCCGGCTGGCATTGGGCGTCACCGCGCCCGTCCCCAAATTCAAATCCTGCGTGCCGACAAAGTTGAAATCTCCGTTCCAGTTCTGCGCGTTGTTGTTTGCATTGGTCAGACCGGCCACCAGACTGTCCAGCGCGCCGCCGGTGATGGTCAGGGTTCCCGAAGGAAGGGCCGTGCCCAGCGCCAGCGTGCCAGCGCTCAAGGTCGTGCCGCCGCTGTAGGTATTGACAGCGTTCAGCGCCAGCGTGCCGTCACCGGATTTGATAAATCCGTTCGTCCCGGCCAAGACGGAATATATCTGTTCGCCGATCCCCGGCTGGACATACACGGTGGGCTGCGTGCCGTCGAGCGTGATGGTGTTGCTTTGAACCACATAACCGTCAACATTGAACAACATGCCGTTGGCTGTCACGCCGCCGGCCGCCACCGTCACCGTCCCGGCCGTGCCGCCGAAAAACGCCCAGTTCGACGTGCCAACGCCCGGCCAGACGTTAGTGCCATTGTCCCACCTCGCCGACAGGATGTCCCAAGTGCCGAAGCCGCCCGTCCCGGCCGCCGCCCCGTTGGCGTCCCAGTTGTAGTGCGGTTGCGTGATCGCGGTGATGGTGATCGTCGCTGTGGACGGCACGCCGAAAACGTCCACCGCCGTGTAGCTGAACGTGTCATTGCCGGTGAACACGCCCGACGGCGTGTAGGTGAACTGGCGGTTGGTCAACGTGACCGTGCCGTTCTGGACGCTGACGGCGTCAAAGTTGGTGACGGTCAGCGGGTCGCAGGTGCTGTTCACAATGTTGAACGTCACCGGCACGCGCGCGGCCAACTGGTCGCCAGCCACGGCCACCGTGCTGGATTCGGCCACGGTGCCGGTGCAAAAGCCCATGCCAAAGGTCACGGAATTGGTGTCGTGCTTAATCTGTTTGATGATCCAGCCCGTGCCCGGATCCGTAAAGCTGCCGCCGTCCGAAAGCACGGCGATGACCGCCGTGTTCCCCCCATTCCAGCGGTGGATGTTCAATCCCTTGTCGTAGTTGCCGGGAATGTTTACATCTTGAGCATCGAAGCCAACAGACTGTTTGTAGGACAGGTAATACGGCCATTTGTCCACCTTCATGCCGGTGGCGGTGCTGGAAGGAAATTTTAGCTCCTGCGGGTAGGGCATTGTTGCGGGCACGTCCTCAATGCGGCTGATGGTATAGGTGCCGGGCTGGGTCACCGTCTGGGCCGACACCCAGCTCTTTTGCGCCTTGTGCGGGCCGTTGTTGTGTCCCCAGTGGTAGGATGCACCCATGAAGTCGGAGGTGTCGCCGTATTCAACCCAGGCGCTGGTGTTGTTCAATTGGGTCGAGGCGTGGTAGAATCCCAAGTTATGCCCCAGTTCGTGGGTCATTGTTCCGCCGTCGGTGTAATACCACATGGCCCATCCGTAGCCGACGGTCGCCAATCCTGCCCAACCGCCCGCCCCGGACGTAACATATACCTTGTGCAAATAGTTGCCCGGCGTGTAGCCCTGTGCCGTCGCCGCCGCGTCGCCCTGGCTCATCCATGTGCCCGTGTTGTAGGAACCCGAGGAGGAGGCGATGCTGCAAATGACCACGTCGCCCGAAAAGCCCACCGCACCGTAGGTGTCTTCCAAATAGGCGGTGTTAACGCTGCTGCCCGTCGCGGCAAAAACCTTGTTGCTGAAGGTGACGATGTCATTCGTCGTGTAATGGTTGGCGGCGTAGTCCGAGTAGAGGAGCAATTCCACCAGCGTCTTGTGGACAACAGTATTCGTGGCGGTGCCGCCGCTGTAGATTATTTTTGGCAGAACCTTGGTGGTTAATCCGTTGGTGGGAGCCGGAGCGGCCGCCAGCACCTCCATGCCTGCGGTGGTGGTGTCCGCACTGGCCGGCACGCTGATCTCTCCGTCTTGAGCATGACCCCGCACCCGCACCCGCTCGCCGGTGAGGTGGCCCTCCGCCGGCGGGACGACAAACTTGAGGTTGTGCATTTTGCCGGTCTTCTCGTCCGTGACGTGATAAAGCTGCTCCGAACGCGTCGGATAGCAGACCTGCACCACTTCCAAGGTGCCGGTGATGTCCACAGGCGTTGGCTGGTTCGAAACAACCGCCGCAAAGGAGGAATTCCATGCCGCGCACACGGCAAGCGCGTGGACGACGGCAAATGCAAAGCGTCTCCGGCAGGTGAAGCCGGTGCTTGCCACCAAGCAGGCTGCCATGAGTTTGGTTGTCGAGATTTTTATATTTTTCATTTTCATTCCGGTGTCGTGGCAAACAACAATCCAGCAACTTCATGGACATGATCGTCTTCGCCGGCCACCGGCACGCACGTCAGCGACCACTTGAACGCTTTGCCGGTCGTCGGCGCTTTGAGGAGAATTTTATTCCAGCCCGATTTCAATTCAACCGGCGTCGGTGCGCGGAAATAGTAACCTTCGTCCACGAATGGCGTTTCGGTTTCACTCTTCACCGGGCCGGGCTGCTGCCATCGCGGCGGTAAAATTTCGCGGTCGTTCACCCAGACGCGCGAGCCGACATTGCTCCACTCGCCCAGCGCGGGATTTGGCACGCCGCGACGGCTGGAACGAATCGGGTCGTTGAAGCCAATCCAGAAGCCGACAGTCTGTGCGCGCGGCGACCAAACGTAAGTCAGCGCATACACCACGCCGTTCTTCGCCGCCGGCAGCGCCGACGCGCCATACCAAAAATGGTTCACGAACAACGTCGCGCCGCGCGCGTCTGTCCAGCGATAAGTTTTTCCATCCGCGTCGTAGCTGTCGCGCAATTCGCGTTCCACCGGCGGAGTGTTGGTCACCGGAAACGGACCGATGATTTTCCACGCGATGTCCGTTTGCTTCACATACGGAAACGGCCAGTCGCGAAAAAACAAATCGCGATGCGCGATCATGCGCGCCTCGAATTCAGCGAACTGCATAAATGCCGCGTCATTCGTGTCGGTCGGCAGGCGCGTCCAATTTTCGGGGCGGCTGAACATGCCACCGTGCCAGTAATTTTCCGCCGCCGCGAGCAACGCGGGAAACACCGGGCTTTGCCGGTAAATGTTCATTTGATCCGCGCCAACATTGATGTCCGGCCAGCAACAAAGCGTGCCGCCGAGTGCCTGATTGTCGCCGGAGGATTTTCCGTCAGTGGCGAGATTGAGCATCCGCAGCGGGCCGTCGAACGGATCCATCGCGTTGAGATAATCGTTCCGCGAATCCACCGCCGGCGTCTCCGGCAGCATGGCATTTTGCGCACCGCCCGCCGACCAGAGTTGCGTGATGACTTTTCCGCCGGGCAGATGGCCGGGCCGCCAGACGAGCAGCTTGCAGCCGCGCGAGCGGATCAAGTCGGCCATCTGGTCCATGAACGCCGGGTTCGCCAAATGCACCTCGTCCGAACCCATGTGAAAATATTCCGTGTGAACATGGTCGAGAAATTCGTTCACGCAATCGGCGAGAATTTTCGCGCCGCGATCGCTTTGCATTTCCACGCCGAACGCGCGTTTGAAATAATCGCTGTGGCCGGGCATGTCAATTTCCGGCACGACGGTGATGCCGCGCTGCGCGCAGAAGGCGATGAAATCGTTCAGCTCCGCGTAGGTGTAAAATTTCCCCGGCGCGCGTGTGGGTAGATAATTTTTCGGGTCGTTCAATTCCGGATGGACGCGGCACTCGATGCGCCAGCCGGGGTTGTCGGTCAGGTGAAAGTGGAAAATGTTCAGCTTGTATTGCGCCATCACGTTCACAAAACGCTTGAGCAGCGCGATGTCCTGAAAGTTGCGCCCGACATCGTGCATAAAGCCTCGCCAAGGAAACGCCGGCCGGTCCGTGATGCGGCAGCACGGCAGTGCGGTCGTGCCCGCGAGAAGCTGGCGCAAAGTTTCAACGCCGTAAAAAAGTCCGACTGGCGTGGTTGCAATGATTGAAATGCGATTCGGCACCGCCTCAAGCGTGTAAGCCTCGGCGTTGGTTGCCGAAATTGCGTCAAGGCGCAGTGTGATGTTTATTCCGGCAGAGTCTTGTTTCGCTCCGGTGAGCGCGTGCTTTAATTCTTCGACGACAAAATCTGCCCCGGCCGGCGCGATGATTTGGTAGCGCGAACAGTCGAGTTGCCCGCCGAGCCACGCGATCTTTTGTGGTGCAGGAATGAGCGCCGGCATTCCGGCGGCGGCAAACACCAGCCCGAACGCAGCGAAGAAAAAAACTATTTTCAGCCTGTGATTCACATTTTGATCCAGTCGAAGAAACCGAGGGCTTCGAGTTTGGCGCGGAGTTCCTTCACTTGTTGCGCTGTGAGATTGGTGTTCGGCAGCCGCGCCGGGCCGACGTCCACGCCAAGCATTTTCAGCGTGGCCTTGGCGGCACCCATGAAGCCGTAGCTCGCGAGCAACTGCACAATCTGGCAGGAGCGGAATTGTTCTTTACGCGCCGTCGCGAGGTCGCCAGCGGCGAATGCTTTCAACAACCGATGATAAACCGGCGCGGCGAAACAGTAGGTGCTGCCGACCGCGCCGACCGCGCCAAGGGCAAGCGCGGCGAGCAGGTATTCGTCATTACCCCACGGCAGATCGAAGTCGCCGGGGACGCGCTGGCAAAGTTGATACGAATAGAGATCGGCGTTCGTCCATTTGATGCCGGAGAGATTGGGAATTTTTTCACGGCCCTGCGCGAGAAATTCCGGCATGGAAAGACTTACGCCCGTCAGCACCGGAATGTCGTAAAAATAAAACGGTGTTTTCGGCGCGGCGGTCGCCACGAGTGCGCAGCAATCAATCAGTCCAGCCACGGTGCGCGGTTTGAAATACGACGGGGCGAGGGCGGAGATGGCGACCGCGCCCTGTTTTTGCGCGTGGGCCGCAAGCGCGGCGGCGTCCGTGAGACAGTTTGAGCCGACGTGGACGATGACACTTAATTTCGTGCCGCGCACGACTTCGAGCCAGCGTTGCGCGAGCCGGCGGCGCTCATCCGTGGTCAGCGAATGGCTCTCGCCGGTGCTGCCGCAGATGAAGGCGACGTTGACTTTATTTTTCAGGAAGTGCGCAGCCTGAGTTTCGACGGCGGCAAGGTTGAGCGAGCTGTCCTGGTTAAACGGCGTGTGTGCGGCGGCAACGAGGCCGGTGAGTTTGGGGAATGATTTCATAGTGTTGTTAAAAATTAAATTTATCTGGTCGGTTCCACGCCGCAGTCACGTTCTTTGGGCCGCAGCAGCAACATTAGCATTGCGGCGATGATGGCAGGAATGGCACAAGCCGCAAATCCCACAGAAAGAGGAGTGCCGTGATCCTTGAGCTTGCCAAGCAGCGGCGTGAGATACGCGCCCGCCGCGATGCCGGTGAAGTTCATCAGGCCGTAACCGGTGGCGCGGAATCGCGACGGCGCGAGCTGGCAGAGAATGGGCATATTGTTCGCGTCGAACATCCCGAAACCGAATCCGTAGAGCGCGGCGCAAATCACGACGAGCGACAGCGTGGGCGCAAAGCCGATGCCCGCCAGCGCCGGCACGGTGAGCAGCAGGCCCGCCGCGCTCGCCCAAGTGCGGCCACGCACGCTGCGTTGCGAAAGCACGTCGGAAATTTTTCCACCGAGCAGCACGCCGAAAAATCCGGCGCTCGCAGTGGTCAGCGTGGCCCAAAGGCCGGAACTTTTTTGGTCGAGCAGGAAACGGTCCTGCAACAGCGTGGGCAGCCAGTTTTTCACGGCCCAGCCCGGTAGGCTCGGGAGGCAGAAACACAGAATTAAAATACTGAAGCCAATCCAATGGACACCCGTGAAGTTTTTCACGGGGAGAATTGAACCTTCGCCGCCCGATGACACTGGGACGGCATCGCGGTCGTTTCGTTCCCGCAGAAAAAAACAAAGCACGATGGCATAACCGACGCCGAGGACGCCGCAACTGCCAAAGGCGGCACGCCACGAGATGTCCTGCGCCACCCAGCCTCCGGCGCCGCCGAGTGCCTGGCCAAGATAGATTCCGCTCATGTGAATGCCCACCGCCAGCGAGCGTGTCGCGCCACGATGATAGTCCGCGATCAGCGACAGCCCGGCGGGAATATAAAACGCCTCGCTCACGCCCATCGCCGCGCGCAACCAGTAGAGCGTCTGGTAATCGTGGACGTGTCCCATCGCGAGCGTGACGGCGGACCAGACGGCGAGGCTGAAGACAATGAGCCATTTGCGGTTGATGCGGTCGGCGATGAAACCGCTGACCGGACTGCAACAGGCGTAAACCCACATGAAGATGGACATGATCCGGCCAAAATTTTCCGCCCCGTTCGTGCCTTGCAGTTCCGCGAAGTCACCCTTGATGGAAAGCCCCATCGTCGCGAGCATCTGCCGGTCAAGATAGTTCAAGAGGGCGACCGGAAACAGCAGCGCCACCACGAGCCAGGCATTGGTATTTGGTCTGATCGTGTCGGTCATAAACGCCTACGGACTGCCGTTGGGACTGAGCGTCCAGATTTCCGGCGAACGGACGCCGGGACGCATTTCACCGCTGGGAATGACAAAGCGATTTTGCCAGAACACGGTCGGCAGTGTGGCGCGGGGGGCGGGCACCGCGCCGTTGGTGCGCCAGATGCCGGTGTTCACGTTGTAGGCCAGCATTTCCCGCGCAAAGCCGGGATGTTTTTCCAGCGGCTGGAAACCAACGTGCGAACCGTCGTCACCGCCGATGAGCAGAAAACTGGCATCTACCTCGGGTGCGGGTGTGGGGCCGGCCACGCAGGGCTTGGGCAAATCCGCGAGCCGTCGCCAGCCCTGCTTGGGTTCGTAGCGCCAGGCGTCATGCAAATAAACCCGCGCTATTTTGCCGTTGGTTGGTTCCAGCGCGGCCCCACCAAAAAGATAAAAATCATTTTTCAAAGACGCGGCCACGGGCAGGATGCGCGCTTTGCCGGGGCAAGGCGGCACGGTCTGCCACCCCGGATTTTTTCCACCCAAATCCAACGCAAAACATTGGTTGTTCGCCGACTGTTCACCGGGCTGGTCCGAACCACCAGTGACGTAAATCGTCGAGCCGGCCAGCGCGCCCGCAGCGTTGGCCAAAGGCAATGGCAGGCTGGGCAGCGATTGCACGGAGCATTTTCCATCGCGAAAATTTAGCAGAAACACGTCGCGGTAATGACGGTCGGCATCGCTGCCGCCGATGCAGACCACGCCGAGCTGGGTCGTGACCGAAACACCGTAGGCGAGGGGACGCGGCAGTTTTCCCGCCAGCGTCCAATGGCTGTTCTTCCCGGCCAGCGCATAGATCTCATCGTGCCAGACTTTTTTGCCGCCTTCCCACGGCATCTTGCCCGGAAAATTGGCACCGCCGCCAACGAGCAGAGTGTCGCCACTAACACCCGCAAACGGTCCGGCGACGCCGAGCGCATCCGGCAGCGGCGGCAGTTGCGACCAGGGCAGTGAATGGTTGGCTGGCAGACCGGAGCAGGCAGTGAGTGCAATCATAAATAACAAAGCAGGCATCAATTGTTTCAACCGACCAGACCAACGGCGCGTGCGGTTGCTGGAGCTTGGAAATTTCACTGCTTCCGAGCATCCTTTCCGCTGTCTGGTGTTACCAAGCCCGTTGCCGGAAACCGCTTTGTTCGTGTCTTGATCATGACTTAATTATCCATGGTTCCGGGGAAATCCGAAATCGTAAAGCACTTGTATTAAATCTATGCAAGTTTGGTGAAAACCGGAGCTTCGGGCTGGCTGGCGAGCAGAACGCTTTCAACCCAGCGTCTGGCCGACAACAAACGACGGCATGACGAGAATGTTGTCGCGGGACAAGGCCGCGCCGCGCGCCATTTGCAGCACCAGACGGGAAACTTTGCGGGCAAAGGCCGTGGGGCTGTAAGCATAGCGCGCGACGGTCGGCACCATGCTTTCAAGCAGGGAATCGTCATCGCGGGAAATCAGCGCGACCTCGCGCGGGAGATCCAGTTTCCGGCGCAATAGATGGCTCATGGCCGTGAGCACAAACGCCGGGCGGGAAACCAGTAAGGCGGTGGGGCGATTGGGTCGTTCCAGCAGATTATCCAGCTTGTTGCAGATGCCCTGAACCGTGCCGTCATGGTGGATCACCATCGCCCGCGCTTCACCACCATGTCCGGTATTCGCCGCCTCCAGAAAACCCTGCTCGCTTTTCAAATCACCCGCTGCGCCGGAATCGGGGTTCAAGAACGCCAGGTGTTTGTGCTTGCGAGCGAGAAACTGGCCGACCGCATGGCGGCAGGTCGCGTGGTAATCCACATCCACTGAAGGCAGCAGGACGTTGGAGTGGCGCGAACCGGCGATGACACACGGTAGAACCTGCGTGGAAAACCACTGCTGCATCGGCTCATTGGAGCGGTATAAAACCCAGCCGGCGGGACGCAATTGTTTCTGCATTTGCGACAACGACTGTTCCGGGTTGGAACCAAAAGCCGTCTGGCTGACATGAATCTCCAGATGAAAACCAGCCTCGCTCAAATCTTTGCGCAGACAGTCCATCCAGTAAATGGTGGAAGGGTGCAGCAAGTGCAGGGGCGACGCGGTGAGCAGGATCACCCGGTTGCTGGCCGCCAGCGAGCGCCGGGGGCGCGGAATGATTTTGCGCCGTTTGCCCTGGCTGGAACGCACCCAGCCGTCGCGCCGAAGTTCGTCCAAGGCCTTGCGCAGCGTGACGCGGCTGACGTGCAGGTGCCCGCACAATTCATTTTCACCCGGCAGGTATCCCAGCCAGACACCGGCGTGAATGCTTTCCTTCAACATCCCCACCGTCTGGGTCACGAGGGAAATTTTTTGCGGCAGTTTCGGACCGCCTGTGGGCAGAGGAAAACTCATGCTGGGAGCAGTATCATGTATGAGACGATGCATACAACTTCAAAAAAACGCTGGCCCAGCAAGGTCACGGCAACTGCGGAGTGACCAGCCGGAAAAACTGCGAGGCGTTGGTCGGATTCACGGGCAGTTGCAGGACAGAATTGCTGGCCGCCGTGGGAATGTCCTGAAACTTTTGCCAGGTGTTGGAAACCAGATTGGAACGGCATTGGATGGTGTAGCTTTTATTGGAAACGGCATTGAGCATGAGCAGCAAAGCATTGGTGCCAAACGTCGGCGGAACAAGGTTAAGCTGGAGGTGGCTGGTGGCGTCGAGTGGATTGGTGCCGGCGATGAATTCTTGATAGTTGCTGAAGCCGTCGCCGTCGGGATCGGCGTTCGGGCCGGAGATGGCGGGGTTCATCAGTTGCGCGGGTGAGAAAATATTCCCGGCCCAGACCGTGTAAGCTGGCAGTGAGTCGCTGCCGCCACTCACCGTGGTGACGGAGCGGCGCACAAAATCAATGCGGGCGAAGCTGTTGACTTCATTGAGCAGGCCGATTTCGCCGGTGGCCAGCTTGGTGAGCGCGGAATAACCGGAGACACCGGAATAAACCAAGTTGCTCACCGGCCAAGTCTGGCCTTCGTCGTAGCTGATGCGCAAAGTCATGGCGACGCGCGATGAAGAGCTGTCGCAGTTGGCGAAAACGATGCGGCTGGCGTTGCTGTCGTTGGTGGTGGACAACCGCAGGATGCTGCCCTGGCATGCGGGATCGGGGATCGTCGCCGGATTGCTGAATATGGTGAACAGCGCGCCCCAGGTGAGGCCGCCGTCGGTGCTGCGGCTGAACGTGCGGACGCCGCTCCAGGAAAAGGTGTTGTCGCGCATCGAGGCAAGAAGTCCGCCGTTGGGCGTCTCCACCATCTGGACTTCGCCGCCGCCGTTACCGGCAATGCCACCGAACTTCCAGGTCGTGCCATGGTCGTCGCTGTAAATCAAAGCGGAGTAATACGGGCTGCCATAAACGTAAATCGGGAATATCAACCGTCCGGCATTTGTGCCGCTCGAAAGCTGGAGGCCGTTGCCGGGGCCGGTCAAAAATTCCGGCGCGGCAGTGATGGTCGGACGCAATCCGGGATTCAAGGCTTCAACGTCGATCCGCGACGACCACGTCGCGCCGTTGTCATCACTGTAACGCATTTCAAGTTTGATGGCGCGGGTGGCACTGTTGAACTGGTTTGTGGTGGGAGCGCCGTTGTCGTAAAGCACCCACACGCGGCCATTAGTGCGATCCAGCAGCAGCGAAGAGTCACCGGCGCATTTGCGCGGGACGTGATTGGTGATGCCGTAAGCAGGATATGTGTCAACGTCGTTGGTATTTTGATTGCTGCCGTAATCAGCGATGACCTGAATCGCGTCCCAGGTATTTCCGTTGTCAAAACTGCGTTTACACACGCAATCGAGCGGGTTCGGAATATCGCCATTGCCTTGTCGTCCATCCGCCACCGCGATGACCGTGCCGTTGGTGGTCAGACACATCGCCGGAATCCGGTATTCAGGATAGCCGGTGCCGCTGATGAAAACCGGCGTGTAAACATACGGCACAAGCGCGGGTGCGTTGGTGTCGGCCACCACTCCAGACCATTTCGTGGTGAGATAGTTTTCCACGTTCGTTCGCGTCGCGCCATCAAGCGCGGAATTGAAAACTAAAAACTCCGCCACGGACGCCTGAATGCCCAGCGCCTGCGAGACATTCGCGCCGATCATCAGGCCGCTCAGATAACTGGGCGACGCCACCGTGACGCTTCCCACCAGAGCGCCGTTGATGAAGTGCTGGAACAACGGCGTGCCGCTGTTCGTGGTGAGGACAAAGCTGTGAACCTGCCAGACGTTCGTGACGGCCGGGGCCGTCTGGGTGCCGGCGCTGCTGTCCACACTGACGCGCCAGTAATTCGACCACACCAGCGCGCGGGTGTAGCCCGGCGAGGTCGAGGTGGAATCAAAGAGGAAGCCTTCCGGAATGCTGTTGCTGATGCGGGCGTAAACAATCAGCGTGCGGTTGTTGGTGAGGATGCCGAAACTGGTTTTGGAAGTCCAAATGCCATCGCTGCCGCCAAAATTAATCGCGCCGACGGTGGTGCCACCGGGAGTGCGCAAATAAAGTTTCTGCGGCGAGCCGGTGAGACTGGTAAGATTGCGGCCCGCCTGGGTATAGGTGCTGTTGGTGTTGGCAGTCCCTAAATTATTCCAGGCCGTGACGCTGTAATTATCCGAGTCCACCACGAGCGACGAGTCGCCTGCATACCAGGCATAAACCGTCGAAGCCGCCGGCACCCAATAAACCGTGAACGCATTCGTCGTCGTGGCGGACTGGCTGTCGGGGTTCGTCACTTGCACATTCACCACACCCGCCGACAGCGCCGGGGTGGTGGCGACAAGCTGCGAGCTGCTGTTGAAAGTCACTGACGCCGCCGCCACGCCGCCGAAACTCACCGCCGCGCCGGAGATGAAATTGCTGCCCGTGATTGTCACCACCGTGCCACCCAGCGCGGAGCCATTTGTCGGCGAAACACCGGTGATTGCCGGCGGCGGAGCCACGCTGACGGCGACCACCTGAATGCTGCCGTTCACCATCAAATTGGATGTATTCCAAGTCCACGAGGTCGGAAGCGCTGGGAGAACATAGTTGCTAAAACCGCCGTTGTATGTCGCCGATTGGAAAAAGGCAAACGTGTCACCGAGCGCCAGCGGTGTGCCTACGTTGGTGGTGACAACGAGTGTGCCGTTGTAAATTAAGTTGGTCAGTCCCCGAATCAAATCGGCCGTGAGCGTGGTTCCGTATTTTTGGAGACGCATCAAATTGGTGCTGGTGGAACTCATGGTCAGCGCGTTGCTGATGGACAGCGTGCCGATGGCCGCCGCCGTGCCCGCCGCCAAAGTGCCGCCGCCGCTGACAGTCACCGGGCCGTTGATGGTTCCGTTGCCATTCAGGACGGCGCTGCTTTGAACGGTCACGGCGCTGCCGGCGGCGATTGAACCGTCCAACTCCAATGTGCCGGCACCGACCGTCGTAGTGCCGGTGTAACTGTTCGCGCCCGAAACCGAAACCACCTGACTGCCCGCACCACTGACCACGCCGCCAATGCGCAAGCTGCCGGAACCGGAGACGGCGTTGGCAAAAATCCAGGTGTTAGAATGGCTCAAGGTAAGCGTGCCATTGTTGACAACGCTGGCGGTGCCGAGCGTGCCGTTGGCACTCGCGCCGGTCGCGGTGCTGGTTCCGCCCACGCCGCCGATGCGGAGAAACGCGCCGGAATTTATGGTCAGAATGCCGGACATCGTGTTGTTGGCCGCCAGAATGAAACCGGTGTCGGCACTCATCGTTCCCGGCCCGGTGTTGTTGAAGGCTAAGTTGCCCGATCCGCCGATAGTTCCGTTGAGCAGGAGCGTGCGGCTGCTGCCGCTGTAAATTTGATTGTCAATCGTGGAGGATGTGCCTGTCGCCAAAGTAATGGGCGTGGTCCAAGTCCAGTTGCCCTGTGATCCCGAAATGCCGCCATCTGCCAGCGTGCCGCCGTTCAGCGTGATGGCGTTGGTGGCGGTGTTGGAGCCGAAGGCGGTCGCGCCGTTGCGCAGGCCGCGCAGCGTCGCGCCGGTGTTCACCGTCCATTTGCCGCCAAATCCGGTGAAGCCGGCGGCATCGCTGAATCCGCCGCTGCCGCCCTCGTTCAAGTCCACCACGCCGCCACCGCTGATGCTGATAACGCCGTCGCTGCCGGACGTTACAGCCGTCGCGTTGTAACCGCCCGTGCCGGTGGTGCCGAAGCGGAGATTAAGTCCCGAAGCGAGATTCCAAGTCTGGATGCCGCTGAAAGCCACCGTGGCGGAATTGATGACTGCATTGCTGCTGGCGGCGGACATATCAATGCCGTTGGTCCCGATGCTCAGCGCGCTGCCGGTCGTGGCGTTGCCGGTGCCGCCGATGGAAACCACCGTGCCGGCTCCAGCACCGGAAATGGTGCCGATGCTGATTCCGCCCCAAGATACTGCGGAGCCGGGCAACGCCGCGCCCAGACTTGCCGCGGCATAAGAGCCGGACCAGGTCGCGACATTGGTGCTGACTGGCGCGACTCCGCCCATCCAGCTTGAGCCGGCGTCGAGCGCGGTCGAATTATCGGCCTTGTAAATATTGACCTGACCGTGTGCCAGACCGGCCAAGGTCAGGGACAAAACCAAAAGGCTGCAAGTGCGTTTCATTTTTTCAGATTCGAATTTTATCGGACGTTTCGGAACGGGTTTTCCGCGAGCAATTGAAAAAGGGAGGAACTGGAACCCAAACCGGTGCTCCAAATTTTTGATTTACACGTTTGGCGATCATGATTCGTAATTAGTTTCTTTATCAAAAATTCGGCGGCACGTCGTTGGTCAAGATACCGCGCACGTCGCCGGGATCGTCATATTGCCATATTTTCACCGGGCCAAACGACACCTGCGCGGTCTGCCACGGCGCCGCGCCACCCCACCCCGGGAGCCACACCCCCATCGTCAATTGCGACGCCATGCACGGAACGTAGTTCGTGTTCCCGCCAATTGGATTGCCATCCAACCAATTCTGCGTGGTCAGGCCGGTGTAGGCCGCATAACTATTCGGGCCGAGGCGCTTCAGCGGATTGCCAAGATAAGAGGCAATGGGAATCGTTTTGTCCTGCACCCACCAGAAGCCATTGTAGGCAATCACTTGGGCATCGGTGACATTGGTCAGGGGCTTCAGTCCGGTGCGCCATTCCATGACATAGGTGTGATATTGACCATCCATGACCGGCGGCACCGCGTAGGTTCTCCAATCATATTGGTTTTGGCAAAAGACGTTATACCCGCCATTCGTAAAAATTCCATTGCTGCCCAGTTCGGGATAATCAATCTCCGACCAGTATTCGGTGGCAGGATAACCTGTCATTTGCAGATTCGGATTATAGAGCGGCACGTTGGGATCAAAATTGGTCTCATTGGCGACAGATGTTTGCACATAGAGATAGGCATAATTCCAAATCGCAGGAACGCTCCCAATCGGAGCATTTAACGCATTTGTTGCACCGTTGGGCGCGCCCACCTTCATAACCACTTCATAGCGGCCAGAAGCAAAGAACTGCTTGGTCACGATGACGCCACCGACCCGCGTTTTTTGACCTCCATAGCCGGTGACCGGCCCCGTGTATAAATCACCATCCGCCCGGCAGATCAAGACATTCTGCTGCGTGCCGTTCAAATTGTCGCTCCCGATCCACACATTGGTCGGCGTCACCCCGTTGTTGCCGGTTCCCCATTGCTTGCGGAGCATATACCATTTCGATGGATCAATAGAACCAGCGGACCAATTCTCCTGAAACACCAGCAACGCAGGATCACGAAGGCGATAGAACACCGTCGGGTTATTAGGGCTGAGGCTGAGGCTTAGATTACTCACCGAACCGCTATTGGGCACGTCAACCCAGTTGGTTGTAAGTCCCACGCCAAGACTATTGGTTTGCGACTGAAGCACCCAGCCAAGATGATCCGGCGGCCACGCAATGGTTAGCGTGTTACTGTCGGCTCTGAAGGCAATATTTGGCGGATTTAAGCCTACGCTAAGAGCGACAGAACCATTCGTGTAAATCACCGCAGCCGACTGGCCAAAGCCCGAAACAGTCAGGCCGGTAATGGCGAAATTCGCCGCATTCCCATTAAGGGCACCAGAAACATGGATCAATGGATAAATGCCGCCAGCCAACGAACTGACATTGGTCGCTTGGATAGTTGTGACGCCACTGGGATTGAGGGTGCCATTGACTTGGATCAAATCGGATGCCGTGCCGACATCAAAAAGCAATGTGCCACCCCCGTTGAGGCTGAGGTTGCCGTTGACCGTGAGCGTGCCCACAGTATTGCTTCCACCGGGAACAATGACGCTGCCGCTAACGGCGGTCAGGTTGCCGCTGACCGACTGTAAACCTGTGGCGGCACCAACCATTCTTTGTCCGCCACTCAATGTGAAGTCGCCTGCTGTGACATCGAGCGTGGCCGAGGCGCCGGCGGGTGGGGTGAGAATAATATTAGGGCTGTTTGCGATGGTCGCGCCGGCTCCCAAAGTGAGTGTGCCGCAATTGATCGTCGTGTTGCCCGAGTATGTCTTGGCACCAACAAAGATGACATTTTGATAGTCGGTTCCCGCGAGCGTGGCGCCGATACGCACCGAACCCGTGCCAGAAATTGAGTTGGAAATCGTGTAAGAGTCAGTCCTCGAAAAAGTCAGCACCCCGTTGTTGACGACATTATCTGCTCCTAACGAGCCATTGGTCCCGGCCACGGCCAACGTGCTATTCGCGGGAGTCGCGCCGCCGACACGCAGATACGTCAACCGTCCGGGCACGCCATTTTCCACCGGGCCGCCGATGGTGATGGTGCCGCCAGACAACCCGGAATCGTTGCCGCACAAGACGAATCCCGAATCTTGGTTGGTGAATGTTGTCCCGCCAACCAATGGCTCGGTGAATACCAGATTTCCAGAACCGAAAATGGCACCGGCCAAATTCAAATACCGACCACCTGCGATTCCAGTCACGTTCTGTTCGGCGATATAACTTGTCGTGCCGGACATCAGAGTGATGAGGTTGTTCCAAGACCAGCCACCCACGTCGCCACTCATGCCGCCGACCGACAGCGTGCCGCCGTTGAGCGTAATCATGCCGGTGCCCCAAGCGTCGCCGCCGCTGCGGAAGCCGCGCAACGTCGCGCCGTTGTCCACCTGCCAAGAGCCGGTGAAAGCCGCAAAACTGTTGGCGTCCGCAAAACCAGAACCGCCGCCTTCATTCAAACTTGCAACGCCGCCACCGGAAATTTCAATAAGACCGTCATTGCCCGAATTCAAAACTCTGGCGCTCGCCGCCGTGATGCCGCCGTCAGAAAAACGCAGGACTTTTCCCGCCGCCAATTTCCATTGCTGGTTACCGTTGAACGAAACATTGGTGGTATTTATTACGACGCTGACGTTGGCTCCTGACATATCAATGCCCGACGAACCGATCGTGAGCGTGCTGCCAGCCAGCGGGGTGCCCGCGCCGCCAATGTAGATGGCACTTTGCACCGTGCCAAAGGCCGTTCCCGCCGCCAGCGAGCCGGTGGTGTTGGTGTAGGTAAACTGGGTCGCGCTCGGGACTCCCGCGACAATGTAAATCCCGTTATAGCCCGCCGGCGTGACCGCCGCGACGGTCACGGCTTGGCCGGGTTCAAAACCATGATTCGACTTGGTGGTGATGGTCACCACGTTAAACCCATTGACCACCGCCTCGGTCGCCGCCGTGATGTTCGTCGCGGCAGCGACAATAGTGTTTATGGTCAGTGCCGTGCCGGAAAGCGCGCCGACAGTGATGCCTTGCCATGAAAGCGCACTACCCGGCATGACGGACGTCAACGAGTTCGTCGTCACGCTGGCGGAATAAGCACCCGACCAGCGCGCGATGTCCCCGCTTCCGGGCGCGATGACGCCGACCCAACTAGTCGCCTGATCAAGCGCATTGGTATTATCCGCCTTAGTAAGAGTTGCAGCGTGAACACCAGATGCCGTCACGAGAACGGCCACCAACACGGCGTGTCGGATAACTTGCTCTAGTGACTTCCTAGCGTCCATAAACTTTTTCAAAGATTCGGCGGCACGTCCTCGGTCAAGATGCCGCGCACATCGCCCGGATCGTCATACTGCCATATTTTCACCGGCCCAAAAAATACTTGCGCCGTTTGCCACTGTGCCGGGCCAGCCCAAGCTGGCAGCCACACACCCATCGTTAATTGCGCGGCCATGCACGGCACGTTGCCCGTGCTCTGCCCCACCATTTTGCCATCCACCCAATATTGCGCGGTCAGACCGCAACAGACCGCATATTCATCCTTGCCCAAACGTTTCAAAGGATTACCCAGATAAGAATTGATCAAAATCGTTTTGTCCCGCACCCACCAGAAGCCATTATGTTCAATCACCTGACTATCTTTTGCGTCAGGTAAGGGCTTGAGTCCGGTGTGCCATTCCATGACATAGGTGTGATATTTACCGTCCATGACGGGTGGCACCGCATAGGTTTTCCATTCATACCGGTTTTGGCAAAAGACGTTATATCCTCCGTGCGTAAAATCTCCGTTTTTACCCAGTTCAGGAAAATCAATTTCCGACCAGTATTCCGTAGCGGGAGAACCTGACACTTTAAGGTTCGGGTTATAGAGCGGCGCATTGGCGTTGAATGCCGTCTGTTTTTCGGCGGGTGTTTCCGCCCAGCGATATGAGTAAGTCCAAATCGCTGGAACCGCGCCTTTAGGTTGCGCGGGCGCACCTTCGCCGCTTGGCACGCCTACCTTCATAGCCACTTCGTAGCGGCCTGACGCGAAAAATTGTTTAGTCGCGATGACGCCTCCAACACGTGCTTTTTCGCTTTTGGCACCCGTGATCGCGCCTCGGTATTGATCGCCGTCCGCCTGGCAGACCAAAACGTTCTGTTCGGTGCCGTTCACAGTATCGCGCTTGATCGCGACGTTATCCGGCGTCACGCCATTATTCCCCTGTCCCCATTTCTTATGGAGCATATACCATTGTGATGAATCAACGTGACCGACGGACCAATTTTCCTGAAAGACCAGTTTTGCGCCCGATGGTAATGACGGCAACACGACTTCATCCGCCCGTAACGGTGCGGCCGCCGAGATACTCAAGACGACGGCGAGGTGTTTCCAAATGAATGATTTTATGGGCATGACTTTCACAATGGGGCATGTGACCGCTGTTGCGGAAAATTTCAAAATAGGGAGGAACTGGAACCCAAACCAGTTCCCCCCACTGCTTCACCTTCCCCCAATTAGAAGGTAAAATCACGGATGACGCAGGCGATAGAAAACGGTCGGGTTCGCCGGGTTGATCGCAAGATTCGTGCCGGTGACGGCGGCGCTGCCGGGCCAGTCCGCCCAGTTGGTGCCGAGGCCGGTGTTCAAGGAATTCGTCTGCGACTGCAACAGCCAGCCGAGATGATCTGCCGGCCACGCGAGCGACATCGTGCTGCCGGAAATGGTGAACGTGATGTTCGTCGGATTGGACGCAATGCTGGAAGCGGCGCTCAAGACGCCACTCGCGGCGTTGAAACTCCAGTTCAGCCCGCCGCCCGGTGCGGGCGTGATACTGGCGAAACTTCCCGTGCCGCCGGCACTTAAGATCTGGAAGCTTTGGCCGTTGGTCAGCGTCCCGGAAAGATTGCTCACAACCAAGCTGCCGGCGTAAGTGGCACTGGCGAAACCTAGCACCGAGTCGCTGGTGGAAGCCGCAGCGTTAACCTTGACGAAGTTCGTGCTGCCGGTCTGGAAGGTCAGCGAATTGGTGATGTTTAGCGTGCCGAGACCGGTTTTGCTCGTGAAAAGTGTGCCGCCGGTTTGAACAGTCACCGGCGATTGTATGATGCCGGTGCCACCGAGCGCACCACCAGCGACCGTGACGCCAGTGCCGCCAATCAAACCGTTGACCAAAAGGACGCCATTGCTCACCGTGGTCGCGTCGGTGTAAGTGTTGGTGGCGCTCAACACGAGCGTGCCGCCATTGACAGTCACAGACAGCGGGGCGCTGCCGCCGGACGCGGCGGTTTCCACGCCAACGATGTTGGCCATCGTCAACGAACTGGTTCCCGTTTTCACGAAGGCAAGCGAACGCGCCGCGCCGGCAGTGGAATAATGCGAGAGCAACATGCCGTTGAACGTCGTGTCGCCGCCGGACTGGTTGACAGTCAGGTTGCGCGTCCCGACCGTGCCCGCATCAACGCGGATAGTGCCGTAGCCGGTGAGCGAGGAAAGCGTCAAGCTGCGATTGCCGGAGCTGGCGTCCCAGTCGCCGATGATGAAATCTTGTCCGTTCGTGACGCTCGCACCGGTGTCCAGCGCGAAGGCCATGCCGGCCTGCTGCGTGCCGTTGGTGCTGTGCAGCCAGTAGCGGCCCGTAGCTCCTTGCATATTGGTGGGGGTAATGCTGGGCGTGCTGCCGCGCAGCGTCAAGGTGCCGTTGAACGCCAGGGCGTTGGCGGTGGTGAACTGGCCGAAGGCCGTGTCCGCCGCGCCCTTCCAGGTCACACCGCCGGAGCCGGTGAGGCTGCCGAGAATGGAGCCGCCGGAATACGTCAGCGTGCCGCTTTGCACATTCACCGTGGAGCCGGCCACGGTGTCCAGCGCACCGATGGTCTCGCTGGCGTTCACTTGGAACGTGGCGTTATTGCTGACCGTGCCGGAATCGGCAATAGCATTGCCATTGGTCACAATCAATGTTCCTGCATTGACCGTCGTCACGCCGCTGTAAGTGTTCGTGCCGCTCAAGGTCAACGTGCCGCTGCCGTTTTGTTCCAACGTGCCGACGCCGCTGATGTTGTTGGCCACCTTCGATGCATCGGCGCGGTTGAATTGCAAATCGGTCGTGACGTTGACAGCGCCGGAGCCGAGCGAACCGCTCGCGCCATTCGTGCCCACCTGCAGGTTGCCGGCGCTGATAGTTGTCGGGCCGGTGTAGGAGTTGTTGTTGACGATGGTGAGCGTGCCGGTGCCGTTCTTGGCCAGCGAAGTTGTGCCGGCGATGGCCGCGCTGCCCTGGAGCGTATAGTTGTTGGCGCTGTTGTTAAAATAAACATTGGCCGGCGTCACGTCAGCGACCGAGATATCCGCCACGCTGGTGCCGGTGAGTGAATCGTCAAACACCGCCACCGCGCCATTGGTGTAATCCGCCGGGCTGCCGGACAAACTCCAGTTCTTGGAGCCGGCGATGACGTTGGTGCTCCATTCGCTGCTCTGCGCGCCCGTCCAGAAAAATGCCGGAGTGACGACGAGGTTCACGCTGACTCCGGGAATATTTACGAGCGAATAATTCGCGCCGCCGGGAAGTGAGCCGAGCTTGTAGGCGTTGAAACCGCTGCCTTTCAAACTGCCGCTGTAAGTAATCAGCGTATAAGTGCCCGGCGGTGGTGCCGTGCCGGTGATGTTGATCGTGATGGAGTTGACCACCCCGTTGTTGGTCACGCCGTCCGTAGTAGTCACATTGAGCAGGCCACCGTTCGCGACATTAAAGCCCATCGTGCCGGCACCGGCGAAAGTCAGGTTCGTCAGGTTCAATGCGCCGGCTCCGGGGAGACTCAGGCTGCTGCCGCCATTGACGGTGACAGAACCATTCACCGTGCCGCCATTGCTGCCGCTCACCGTGCCGCCGCCATTGACGGTGACAGAACCATTCACGGTGCCACCATTGATGTCCAGAATGGCGTTGGTTTGGATGGTGACTATTCCGCCGGCAAGCGAGCCGGGGCTGGCCACTTGCAAAGTGCCGTTGCTGACCACCGTCGCGCCGCTGTAAGTGTTCGCCCCGGCGAGCGTCTGCGTGGTGCTGCCAATCTTGATGACCGAAATCGCACTCGCACCGTCGGCAATCGTGCCGGCGTAGCTGCCGCTGGCCACCGAACCGCCGCTGGCCGAATAGCCCAGCGTCAGCGCGCTGGCGGAACCGCCGTTGTTGACAATCACGCCGGTGGTCACGCCGCCATTGTCGTTCAGCGCGCCGATGGCCGGGCTAAAACCGTTCAAGTCCACCGTGCCGCCGTCCACGATCAAGTGATGCGAACTGCCGGTGCCAAAGCCGCCGTAGTTCGGCGAACGATCCGCGCCGAGCGCATAGGTGTTGTTCACAAGCAAAGTTCCGGCGGTAACTTGCAGGTTCGGAAAATAATTGGCGGTGGAGATTTCCATCACGCCCGCACCGGTCTTTTGGATGGTCGCCAACTTGCCTTCGTAGCCGAGATAGCTCATCTGCCCTTGGAACTCCAGCCCCACGCTGGTCGCAGTGCTGGGATCAACCGACACCACGCAGGTGCGCGCCGCCGTGCCGGTGCCGACAGCATACCACGGGGCGCTGATGATGGCTTTGCCTGGATTGTTGCCACCATTGTAAGTAATTACATTGTTGACGCCTGCGGTTCCGTTGAAACCGAAACCCACATGGCCGGGAACGGAATCCGTCACGACCATCGTGGCTCCGGCGTTGCCGGCGAAGGTGATGAAGGTGCCGTTCAACAAAAAGTTGTTGCTGACGCCGAGGCTGGCACTGACATAGTTGCCCTGGCCATTGATGTCCAGAACGCCCTGCTGAATAGTGAATCCCGGACTCCAACTTGAACTGGTGCCGATGGCAAAGGGAGTGCCACAAACAACCTTGCCACCGTTGACGATGGTGCCGCCATTGTAGGTGTTGACGGCGTTCAAGACGAGCGTGCCATTGCCGGTCTGGGTCAAAGTGCTGCCGCTGCCGGCAATCTTGTTGGAAACGGTCAGGGTCGAGGCATTGGTCACGTCAAACGTGCCGCCGCCGGAATTAAGCGTGATGCCACGGTTGGTGTTGGCACCCATCGCAAATGTGTTCGTGGTCATCAGGGCGCCGCCGTTGAAGGTCAGACTGTTCGCCGTCGGCGTGGTCGGATTGCCGAGCGCGGTTTCATTGGTGATGGCGAGCGTGCCGCTGTTGAGCACCACGCCGCCGGTGAAGCTGTTCGAGTTGTTCACGGTCACCATGCCGGAACCGCTCATGGTCAAAGTGGCAATTCCCGCGATCTGGCCATTGCCGGCGAAGGTGTAATTGATTGCCGAGTTGTTCAGCGTAACGGAGCTGGGCGTCAGGCTGCCCACCAGATTGATGGCCGGCGTGTTCGAACCGGTGTCGTCAAACGTCACCAGATCATTCGCATAAAAAACATCCTTGGCTGATGTGAGGTTGTTCCACCAATTCGAGGTGGTGGCGGTGTTCCACAAGTTGGCCGTGCCGTCGCCCACCCAAGTCAGATTTCCCGGACTGCCGACGACGACGAGCTGGACCGAGTTGGCATTGGTCGCGATGCTGAAGGTCTGCGGACGCGGCCCAGCCACGAGTCCGGCGATGCTGAAATTATTCGTGCTGACGGCCAGTGAACCGGAAACGGTGATCAGCGTGTAAGTGCCGGCGTTAAGCCCAGCGCCGGGCGGGACAAATTGCAGTTTCGTCACGCCGCTCGCGGTCAGATTGCCGCTGATGGAAATCAGGTCGTTGGCACTGTTGTTGATGTCCAGCACCAGAATGTTCGTGCCGCCGGACAAGGTCAGGTTGCCGTTGATCGTCAGTGTGCCGACCGTGTTGCTGCCGGCGGGGGCAAGAATGTTGGTGCTGCCCGTTGCGAAACTAAAGTTTCCATTGAGCTGGCCGCCGTTGAGACTCAATGTCTGGCCGGGCGCGGTGGTGAATCCGCCGGTGAGCGCCGAGACGTCGAAGGTGTTGATGACCGCGCCGCCGTTGATGCTGTTGGTGGTAATCGTGATGCTGGAACTGTTCGCGATGGAACTGCCAGCCGCGAGCGACAGCGTGCCGGCGTTGATAATGGTCGGACCGGTATAGGTGTTGACTGCCTGGAGACTGATGTTCTGGTAAGCCGCGCCGATGTAGGTGCTGGAAAGGCTGCCGAGGCGCAGCGTGCCGGTGCCGGAGATGACATTTGGCATGGCGACGCCCGTGGTGTAAGTCAACGTCAGCACGCCGTTGTTCACGATGTTGTCCATGCCGAACGAACCGCCGTTGCCGACGCCGGTGGCGGCGAGCGCATTGCCGGGAGCACCGAGCCGGACGAAGGACAGCCGACCGGCCACAGCGTTTTCCACAGGGCCGCCAATCGTGACGGTGCCACCTGACATGGTATTAGCACCAGCAACAATGAAACCCAAATCACTGCTTGTGAACGTGGTCGCCGCCACCAGCGGCTCGGTGAAAACGAGATTGCCTGAACCGGTGATGACATCATTGAGAAGCAAGTAACGGCCGGTTCCAGCCACGTTCTGATCGGCGATATAACTGGTCGCGCTCGCGTTTAATGTGATGGGCGTATTCCACGTCCAGCTACCCACGTCGCCTTGTCCGCCACCCGGAGCCAGCGTGCCGCCATTGAGCGTGATGGCATTGGCGGCAGTGCTGGCGGTGAACGCCGACGCGCCGTTGCGCAAACTGCGCAGAGTCGTGCCACCATCCACCTGCCAGGTGCCGGTAAATTGCGCAAAGCTATTGGGGTCAGCCTGCGCCGTGCCGCTGCCGGGATTCAAGGAGACGATACCGCCGCCGGAAATTTCAATGGTGCCGTCATTGCCGGAACTGATCGCGCGGCCATTCGCGAACGAAGCCGCACCGCCAGAGGTAAATCTAAGCAGCTTGCCCGCCGCCACATTCCAAGTCTGATTGCCGTTGAAGGCCACATTGGTGACGTTTAGAACGACGCTGGTCCCGCCACTTGCTAAGATAATGCCGGAAGATCCGTTGGTGAACATTCCCACCGCCGCCGCCGTGCCGCCGAGATACATGATGCCCGACACGGTGCCAAAAGCCGTTGCCGCCGCCAGCGAGCTGGTGGCGTTGGTGTAGGTGAACTGGGTCGCCGAATTCACTCCCGCAACGGTGAAGGTTCCGTTGTAACCTGCCGGCGTGATGCCACTGATGGTGACGGCCATGCCCGGTTCAAAACCATGATTCCCACTCGTGGTCATCGTCACGACGTTGAACCCGTTGACGACGGCTTCGCTGGCCGCCGTGATATTTGTGCTGGCCGTGCCAATGATATTGGTGGTCAGCGCGGTTCCCGTCAACGCTCCGATGCTGATGCCTCCCCAGAAAGGCTTGACCGCCGCCGCGAAAACTGCCGATAGCGCATTGGTGGCACCACCGGCGGAATATGTGCCCGACCAACTGGCGATGTCCGCGCCGCCGGGTGCGGTGCCGCCCCAACTGACGGCCTGGTCGAGCGAGTTGGTGTTGTTCGCTTTCGTATAGGTATTGGCCTGCACGGCAAATGGCGCGGTCAGCGCGACGGCCAAGGCGAGGGTCGCGCGAAGGGCAAGCATTTGTTTTATAATTCCGGTGGTCGTGTTTGCGTTTTGAATTTTCATGGTTGAGTTTGTTTGAGAGTTTTGGCGGCGAAATAATTTGGGCCGGTCAATGCGTTCGGTCAAAAGTGTAGTCGGCGGTGAACATCAAGTTCACACCAAGCTGGAGCGTGATGGTGGTGAACTGCGCATGACCGTCGGCATAGGCGACATTCCAGCGGTTGTCTCCGACCTTGCTGTGGACATAATATTGCGCCGGCGGTGCCGCCGCGTCCCACGGCGGAAAATAAGCGCCTTCCTCCCCGATGATCACCATGCGGACCGGGCTGACGACCGCCGTGCCCTTGCACGAAGCCCCGGTGGTGTCATCGGTGCAGAGCGTGTTCCACGAGGCGGTGCCGCAGTTGTTGGCATAAGTGGAACCCATGACATAATACGCTGACGTCGGAAGAATATCCATGGGACACTGCGCCACCGGCACATCGTTGGTCGGCTGGTATTTTCCCAAATAAGGGGAGTTCAGCGGGCGGTGCGCGGCGTCCAGTGTTATATAGCCACCGGTATTGCCGGCCCGGCCCACCCATGCAAACTGCGTTGATTGCGGATTGCCCTGCGAATCAACTTGGACCCGCGGCGGGAAAAAATCATTGAAATCGTTGCGATACATCACGGAGGCCAACCCGATCTGCCGCAGATTGTTCACGCAGCCGATTTGTTTGGCTTTCGCCTTGGCCTTGGCCAGCGCCGGCAGCAGCATCGCCGCCAGGATGGCGATGATGGCGATCACCACCAGCAGTTCAATCAGCGTAAAGGCATGCCGCCGCATATCGGCACCAGTTTTTGAAAAACAGTTCATACGTTTGCTTATTGACATGTTAAAGCACCTTAAACTCGGTCTGAATGCCAAGCCAGTTCAATCCACCTGTATTTTTTAGACACAAGTTAAACCCGGCCGGTCATCACCTCTTCCAGCTAAAGCAACCTCCGCCCCCGTCTCGTGCTGCCTCCTCTCGCATACCCAATTATACGGACAATTCAGAAGTTGCCGGCTCAACCAAAACCCCACCGTCACGACGATGTCCATTTACACATTTTGACCCATCCGCATCTTGCTGCTGACCAAGTCCGGGCTGAACACCATCCACAAAAAGTCCAGTTTCTTTCAAAATGCCCAAGCCGAGCGACTTCAGGACGGCGCTGGTGCGGTTGTGAACCCCCAGTTTCTTGAAGATTGTTCTTAACTGACTTTTCACCGTCAAAACGCTTCGGTCCGAGCGTTCGGCAATTTCCCTGGTTTTCATCCCCTTGGCCAAAAGCTTCACAATCTCCACTTCGCGGCTGGTTAAATGGCCGTTGGCCAGCTTCACCCCGGCAACCGGCGGATGTCCTTTGATGATTCCAAAGCGCTACCGTTACCCTCCTCATGTAAATTGAACACATTCATCCTCGAATTAACCATTGGTGGGCTTGATTCCATGCATGCGATGATTGCCCTCCAGTTCATCCGTCAATGCTTTATCCGGGCGGATGGCGGGGGCAAAACATGGCATTCATTTGCGCCGAGCGGAGAACTTTTCACCCACCAAGCCCGGCGCAATCCGCCCCAGGCCAGCAGCAGGGCGGCAAAAACTCCCAGGGCCACGTTCACCGGTTCCGGCACCGCCGTAATATCGAGCGTCCAACCGTTCAACGTAGTCACGTTGGCTCCGTCACCACCCGACAGGTCCGCAAAGAACAACGTCCAGTTCCCGTTGGCCGATGACAAACCGTTAAAGGCTTGAAAGCCAGAACTCCCCGCCGTTGGATTATACGACACGGCGCTGCTCACCGATCCGCCACCGTAGCTGTCCGCGCTCGTGGCGTTCCCGTCGCTCAACGTCACGGGATTGAAGGTGAAGCTGCCGTTGCCGGTATAACCCAGCGCCAAAGGGGCTCCGCCTGTGCCCGGTCGGTTCAGTAGTTGCACCATCACACTATTAAAACTTAGATACGCGACCAAATCTCCAATGTTGCCCCCACTCAAATTCAAAGTCACACTCACGTTATCCCCGGAACTGGCAATGTTTCCAGCTCCGCTCACCGTGGCGACACTGGTGATCCCCACTGAGCTGCCATCGGTGATCGGCTGGCCAAAGCCGCTGTAAGAAATACTTAAAGTGGCCGACGCGCTGGCCAGGCCCAGTGCCAACCCGCAGACAATACCAGCTAGAACTTTGATTGAATTCGTTTTCATAGTTGTTTCAGTTTGTTATTTCGGTTGGTCTCTTTTACCTCACGGGGCCGCGCGCAATTGGTAAAAGACCGAGTCGGGGTTTGAGGACGGCGAAGAATCGGTCACGATGAACGCGCCGCCGCTGGGCGCGGTGATGACGCCATTGCCATCCACGCTGGTCCCGCCCGGAGTCACATCACTGGTCGTGACACTGGTGAGATCCTGCCAGTTGTTCAAACTGTTCACGGAACGCTGCACCACGTAGTGATAGCCAGGCACACCAAAGAAACTCAACGTGGCGGCTTGACCGGCAACATTAATGGTCGCCTGGCCGGTCACATTATTGTTGATGCTGATGGTGACCGTGCCGCTCGCCGTGCCGCCATGTCCGTCATGGATGGTGTAGCTGAATGAATCACTGGAATTGGCGGCGGTGCCCGGATAAACGAGGATGGCGGTGTTACCACTCTGCCCATTGTTACCCAGCGTCACACTGTTGGCCGTTGTGGAGTCACAATGATCAAACGTCGGGGTGTAACCCAGAGAACCGTCCACCGTGGCGGTGGAAGCCAAGTCACTGTCGTAGATTTTGACGGCCACGCCCGGCGCGCGCGAGTAAGTCTTTCCCGTCACCGTCGGCTTGAGCGCCACCGTCAAATTCACATTGCCGGCACTGACCGAGAGCGTGCCATAGTGCGTGCTGTCAATCGCCGTGCTGGCCGCATTGAGCGTGAGCGTGCCGCCCGCCGTGATGCTGCCGCTGGCTTGCGAAACCAGAGTGTAAATGCCGGAAGCCAGCGGCAAAGTGCTGTTGACCGTGAGGGAATTGTTGCCCAGCACCAGCGTGCCTTGGGAAATGGTGAGCGCCGGATGCGAGGTGGTGCCGTCATCCGTCAGAACCACCGGCTGCGAACCCAAATTGACCGTGCCGCCCGAGGCGCCTTTAATCGTCGCCGCGCTGTTTGCGCCGGCGGCGTTCAAGGTGGTGCTGCTGCTCAGCGTGAACGCGTTGATGGCTGACACGTCCAGCGTCGCGCCCGCCGCCAGGTTGAGGTTCGGTGAGTTGTTGATCGAACCAGTCGCCCCCAGCGCCAGCGTGCCGGCGCTGATGGTCGTGCCGCCGGTGTAGGTGTTCGCGCCGGAGAGTGTCAGCGTGCCGCTGCCAGTCTTGGTGATGCCAATGGCGCTTGAACCATTCATAATGGTGCCGCCGTAGGTGGTGTTCGCACCGGAAGAACCGACCGTGAGCGTGCTGGCCGAGCCGCCATTGTTAAGAATTACGCCGGTCGTAACACTGTTGTCGCTCAAGCCGCTGACGGTTTCATTAAAGCCGTTCAAATCCACCGTGCCGCCGTCCACGGTGAGCAGGTTCACCATGCCGCTGCTGGCGGTGCGATCCGCACCCAGCGCCTGGGCGTTGTTACAGATGAATGTGCCCGCTGTAATCTGCAAACCGGAGAAGTTGTTCGGGCCGGACATCCGCACCGTGCCCGCGCCGGTCTTTTGAATCGTCGCGGAGCGGCCATCCCATGCAGCGGTGTCACCCCAGCCGCCGGTAAAGTCCACTTGAATTGGGGAGGTCGGGCTGTTGGTGATACTAATCACGCGTGTTCCCGGATTGCTGCTTCCCATTTGCCCCCAGCGGGCGGAAACGGTGGCCATACCCGGATTGCCCTTGGCGTTGTAGGTGATAGCCGAACTGCTATTCGCAAATGCGATGCCGAGCGGGGTCGCGCCCGTGTCCGCGATATTCGCCGTGCCCGCAGTGCCACCGAGAGTGACAGTAGCCGTGGTCAGCCAGATGTTGGGCGCGCCAGATTGATTCACATTGGCGTAATTTTGCTGGCCGTTGACATCAACGATGCCGTTCTGCACGGTTAACGTGCCGCCATAGCTGCCGGATTTGCTGATGCCGGTGGCGTTGCCCAGCTTGACCGTGCCCCCCGCGATGACCGTGCCGCCCGAATAGGTGTTGACCCCGGAAAGCAGGAGCGTGCCCGCGCCGACCTTGGTCAGGCTGTAGCCACCGCTGACGATGCCGCCGACGGTCAGCGTGTTGGCGTTCACCGTCACCTGACGATTGGCACCCAGCGCCACCGCTCCGGTGCCGAGATTCAAATTTTGCGAACCGGCAAAAGTAAAGTCACCATTCCAGTTCTGCACGTTGCTGTTGGCGTTGACCAGATTGGCCACCGCACTGTCCAGCGAACCGCCGGTGATGGTCAGCGTGCTCGTCGTCGCACCAATCGCGGTCGTGTTGCCCAAAGTTAGCGTCCCCGCACTCAACGTCGTGCCGCCGCTGTAGGTGTTCGCGCCGTTCAAGTTCAATGTGCCCGTTCCCGATTGTGAAACCGTGCCGCTGCCACTGATTGCAGCCGAGATCGTATCATTGCCATTTCCGGTGACAGAAACCGAACCGCCCAGCGAGCTGGAGATGGTGGTGTCCCCATTACCCACAATGCTCACCGTTCCGCTCCCGGTAATCGTGTTGGCCAGCGTCACGGTATCGGAACGGTTGATCTGCAACGTGCCGCTGTTCGCGATGGTTCCGCCGCCGATGGCACCAGTGGTGCTGCCAGCACCTACGGACAGCGTTCCCGCCGAGATGGTCGTTGTGCCACTGAAAGTGCTATTGTTGTTCAAGGTCAGCGTGCCACCGCCGCTCTTGGTCAAGGCCGTGGTGCCGGTGCCGTCGGCGATCACGCCGCCAAAGGTATCTGCGGACGTATTGGCGATGGTGAGCGTGGGCATGCCGCCGCCGGTGTTGGCCACGTTGCCCGCGCCCGTCAAGGCAGCGACTTGCTGGCTGTTGGCATTGAGATCGAGCGTGCCCGTGAGCGCCACCGCGCCAGCCGTGGGCAGCGCGTTCGCCGCACCGAGTGCGAGCGTGCCCGCACTGACCGTCGTGCCGCCCGCGTAGTCATTGACGGTGCCGAGTGTGAAAGTGCCGGTGCCGTTCTTGGTGAGCGAGGTCGTGGCACCCGTGATCTTGCCCGAACCGCTCAAGCTGTAGGTCGTGCTGCTGTTGTTCACGGTTACGGATGCCGGGGTGTAGGTATTGGCCAAGGTGACGGCAAAATTCCCGCTGGCCGTGTCGTCAAATAACACTTTGTCGCCGGGCGTTCCGTCAATATAGGTTGTTCCAGTAACGCCGTCACTCACCAGCTTCCAGTTTGTTGTGGCAGTGTCCCATGCCGCGCTGGTTGCGCCGCTCCACTTGGGTGAATCCGTGCCGGTCACATTCAGGTCAATCGAGCCGGCGTTGAATTGCAGGCTGGCCACCACGCGTAAGGGCAAGGTGCCCAATACAAAACCAGAGCTGACGGTGCTGCCGGTGTAGGTGATCAAGTGATACACGCCCACCGCGCTGACGCCGGTGCCGCTGACGTTGATGGTGGTGGTGCCGTTGGCCGTGAGCGCGCCGCTGGCCGCCAAAATGGCACTGCCGGGATTCACGTTGACGGTGGATGAGCCGGTGCCAAAGGTAAGAGTGGTCATGCTGAGGTTGCCGCCCACACCGGAAGCATTGCCGGCTGTGATCGTGCCACCGCTGTTCACTGTCACACCGCTCAAGGTGCCGATGCCGCCCAGCGTGCCGCCATTGACCGTGTAGCTGCTGCTGGCGGTGGCCGTGCCGTTCACCAAAAGGTTACCCGCGCTGACGGTGGTGCTGCCGGTGTAGGTGCTGCCATTGGCCAGTGTCAGCGTGCCATTGCCCGCCTTGGTCAGGCCGAAGGTGCTGCCGCCGATGCCGCCGCCAACGGTCAAAGTGCCGGCAGTGACCGTCACTTGACGGCTGGCCCCCAGCGCCACTGCACCGGTTCCGAGGTTCAGGTTGTGAACCGAACCGGCGTAGGTGAAATCTGCATTCCAGTTCTGCGCGTTGTTATTGGCGAGCGTGATGTCGCCGACGCTGGTGTTGTCAATCGTGCTCGCCCCGGAAATCGTCAGCGTGCTGGCCGTCGCGCCGAGCGCCGTGGTGCTGTTGATGTTCAACTGCCCGGCGGAAAGCGTCGTGCCGCCGGTGTAGGTGTTCGCGCCGGAGAGCGTCCATGTGCCGGTTCCAGACTTGGTCAACGTGCCCGAGGTGGTGCCGATGATGCTCGCCAGGCTGCTGCCGGTCGCCGTGCCGTCCAGCGTCAACCCGTAGCCGGAGCCGGTGATCGTGCCGGCGGCGGAGAGAACGATGTTGCCGCTCGCGGCAACAATGCTGCTGGCGCTGCCCAGCGTGATCAATCCGCTATAGGTTGCCGCCGTGCTGCTGCTGTTAACCAGCGCGCCGCCGCTGCTGATGCCCGTGCCATTGAGCGTCAAAGGTTCCGCTGTCGCCAGCGTGAAGCCATTCAAGTCCAGCACCGCGCCACTGTTGACAGTGGTTGCGCCAGCAGTGGTTCCAAGCGGGCTGTTCGCGCCGCTGCCCGCCGCACCCAGTTTGAGCGTCCCGTTAATCACCGTCACCGCGCCGGAGAAGCTGCTCGCGCCGGAAAGGGTGACGATCTGGCTGGTGGTGGTACCAACTGTGCCGCCAACTTTAACCAGACCCGAACCAGAAATAGTGTTTGCCAGTGTCCAAGTGTCGTTGCGGGTGAGGCGGAGCACGCCGTTGTCCGTGATGGGTGACGTGCTGCTGACGGAACCGTTATTGCCAGCGTTGGCATCTGCCGAGCCAGCCGCTGAACCACCAACACGGACATAAGTGCTCGCATTGATGGTCAGCGTGCCGTTGAAAGTATTGGCACCGCTTAAAATAAAACCGTAATCATCGCTGCTGAAAGTGGTCGTGCTCGTGTTGTTAAAAGTAAGATTACCCGTGTTGAGACTGCCGCCCGCGATGGCCCCTTCCAGCTTGAGCCAGCGAGAACTTCCCGAAGCATAGATTTGGTTGTCGATAATAGAGGTCGTGCCGTCGGCCAAGGTCATTTCGGTATTCCAAGCCCAATTGCCTTGCGTCCCCGAAACCAATCCACCAACCGCCAACTTGCCGCCATTAAGAAGGATGGCATCAGCAGAAGTGTTAGCGCCCCATGCCGTGGAACCATTCCGGATGCCCATGAGTGTAGCCCCCGAATTAACCTGCCATTTACCTAAGTAGCCTACGAAGCTGTTTGCATCTGAATACCCCGAGCCGCCACCCTGATTGCAATCCACCGCGCCACTGCCGCTGATGGTGATGACCGCCGTGGAGAGTGAACCCACCAATTTGCCGTTCGCCGCGCCCGTGCCTGAAGTGCCGATGCGCACATTTTTGCCACTGGCGATATTCCATGTCTGGCTGACGTTGAGGTTCAGGATGGTGGAATTGAGAACCACGTTCTGGTTGGCTCCGCTCATGTCCAAACCGGAAGAACCGATTGTTAGCTGACTGGCCGAAACACCCGTGCCGCCCAGGGAAACCAAGCCCGCATCAGCACCGCTGATGTTCCCGACAGTAATCCCTTGCCATGACGTCGCCGCGCCAAAGGTTGCGCCAAGATTCGCAAGCGCGGAGTAGCTACCCGTCCAACTGACGGTATCGGATGCGCCCGGACTGCCATTGGGCGTCCATGATGTGGTCACATTCATTGCGGTGGAGTTATCCGCCTTCGTGTAAGCTGTCGCCCCCGCCGAGCCGGCGAAGGCCAGGACTAATGCCAGCGCAGCGGTGGCAAGCACCGGACGGCATGTATGGAGCTTTCGGGTGGTGCTAAAGGTGATGTTCATAATTTGAATTGGAGCGTTGGGTCTGGGTTGGGCGGTTACAAATTTCGTGGCCTGCGCCGGGTAAGCGACCGGAAATCAATCGAATTGGCCTCATTATCAATCATGATCTGTAAAGTAATGCGCCAAACATCCGCCATCCCCGCCGCGCCGCCAAGCGATAACCACCTGTATTTATTTAATACATGAGGTTTCCGCTCGCGGTTCGCACCGGGCAAAGCGAACTTGTGTCACTTAAACAATGAAGCACTTCACTCGCTCCGGTTCCGCCCCGGCGGTTGGAATCATGTTTTCCACCATCCTGACCCTGTTGCTGGCGAACGCCGCCGCCGCCAATTTCGGCCACGTCGCCATCATCGGCGATTCCATCACGCAGGCCGCCGGCTACTCCTACACCGCCAGCACATTTCCAGAAAACCAATGCCGGGGCTACCGCTGGGAGGTGTTCAAGTCACTCGTGGACGCGGGCGCGACGTTTGATTTGAACGGCTCGACGGCGAATAATTACACCACCGACAGCGCGTATCCGACGTGGCGCGGCACGGCATTTTACCGCGCCAACGAAGGCCATTTCTCTTGGCGCGCGCGGGAAATCCTCAACGGCCCGGACGCCGCGCGCCTCGGCGGCAACCGTGGCACGGGCGGCATTGCCCAGTGGCTCGACACCTCAAAAGGTGGCTACACGCCGGACACCGTCACGCTCATGATCGGCATCAATGATTTGAGCGACTACATCAACGCTGGCACGACGAACACCGCCAACGTGACAATCAGCAACTACGTCGCCGGCATCGTCGGCGTGCTGCAATCCAACAACCCGAACGTGCGGATTTATCTCTGCCAACTGCTGCAAGTCGGCCAGGGCCATTCGCAATATGTTCCGCTGAACACGCTCGTGGATGATTACAATGCCAGCAAGCTGCCCGGCCTCGCGGCGACGATGACCACGGCCAGTTCCACCGTGTCGGTCGTCAACATGGTCGGCCCGACGAACAACGGCGCAAATGTCTGGATTCCCCAACCCGACGGCTTTAATCCCAACAGCGGTGAAATGCTCGGCACAGACTTTGTCCACCCGAACAGCCGCGGCGAGCGCTACATCGCCAGCCGCATCACCGCTGCGATGGGACTCACGAATCAGTGGACGAGCCTTACCATCACGAATGGAAACTTTGAAGGCGGCTTCGTCAACGCCGGCGCGTCCAACTGCGCGCCAGTGGGCTGGACGCTTTATGGCACGCCCAGCGCCTCCGTTGTGCCGAAGCAGATCACCGATTATCAGGTCGTAGCCGAGAGCCTCGTGGATTTGACCGCGACCGGCACGAACATCACCGCCGGCAGCAGCTACATTCTCGCCGGCGGCGCGGATACCGACATCCAACAGACGCTCGCCGAGACGCTCACCGCCGGACGCCATTACATGTTGCAGGCGAGCTTGTATTCCGGCTCGTCTGCGCTGACCTCCGGCGACTGGGGCGTGGAAATCTGGGCGGGCGGAACAAAAATCGCGCAGGCTGACAACCAGGTTTTGCTGAAAACGTATTCCACCGGCACGGGCTATCAAATCGGCTCGGCGCTCACGGAAGTGCCGCTGGAATTTGACGCCGGCGATTTCCCGGCGCTGCTCGGCCAACCGCTGCAAATTCGCCTCATCTCCCGGAACATCGCGCGCTACATCGGCTTTGAAGATTTGCGCCTGTCGTGGAAGCCCAGCGCCGCGAGCGCGGCGAAGCATTACAAAATTTATGTCCTCACCGGCCAGTCTAATTCGCTCGGCACGGACAGCGGCACGGAAATCAACAAGCTCCCCGGTTTCGATCCGGCGGACGCGCAGATTCCCTTCTGGTGGCACAATTGCAGCGGCGACATCTTCAACATCCCCACCGCCACGGAAGGTTATTCCGTCGGCAACTGCAACGGCTTTTGGAAAACGATACGGGCGCAGTTTGCCTTCAACGTCTATGCGAACATCACGAACGCCTTTGGCCCGGAAATCGGTTTCGCCCGCACGATGTATTATTCCGGCCAAACCAACATCGCCATCATCAAAGCCTCGCGCGGCGGCGGCGGCAATTCCTTTTGGTGCAAGACCAACACGGATGACCACATGTATGTGCTGGTGACCAACACCGTCATCAACGCCTGCAACCGGATGCTCGCCGACGGCAACACGTTTGAAATCGCCGGCCTCCTTTATTTGCAGGGCGAAAGCGACAGCACCGCCGAATCCACCGCCGCCGGCACGCGCTTCAAAACGCTCGTGGACAATCTCCGCGCCGATCTGCCGAACGCCGCCGCGATGAACGGCTACATGGTGGGCAACCTCACCACCGCCGCCACGCGCACCGCGCAGGAAGCCATCGCCGCGCAGTATCCCGCGTATTTGTTTTACGCCGACAGCCAGGACCTCACCGACGAATGGGTTTCCGACAACCTGCACCAGAATAAAAAAGCCAAGCTCATCAACGGCGCGCGGTTTGCGCAGCTTGTCCTCGGCCAGGCCGCGCACTTCGACGCGGCAAAAAATTACAACGGCATTTACGGCCAGCCCTACGGCAACGCCACCGCCGGCGTCGCGCCGTTCAACGGCTTGACCACCGTGACCACCGGCCACACGCCGATTTTCCAGGGCTGGTCCGAGACGCCCAGCACCGCCACCATGGCCGCCGCCGCCGCCGCCGCGACCAACCAATCCGCCGCGAGCCTCAACGATTCCGGCACGAACGCGTGGAACATCACCGACGGCGACGCCACCGGCGCGGCGTATTTTTACACGCGCAAATTCACCGGCACGCAGACGACGAATTTTGCGAACTCCGGCTGGGTGTATTCGCTGAACGCGCGTTTCCCCACCGGCTACGCGGAAAATCCCAGTTTCTTTTTCCAATACGGCGACACTTCAAGCCGCTGGCTGGCGCAGGTGAAACGCGATTTGACCGGCGCGCTCACCGCCACTTTCACGAACGGCGTCAGCGCAAAAACCGTGGTGCTGCAAAGCGCCTATGACAACGGCTATCACACGCTCGCATTGCGAAAATCCAGCGGCTGCACGAACGCGGAATTCGTGTTTGACGGCGTGACCGTCGGCAAAGTCGCCGCCGTCGCCGCCGTCGCGACGCTCGAACCGGGCGTGCATTTCGGCACGCGCGACGCCGCCGGCAAGGGCGCGGCGAACCTCGCCACGGTGGATTTCTCCGCCGCCAGCGTGACCGCCAGCAACACGCTGATTTATTTTCCGAACGGCAGCGGCAGCATCAGCGGCAGCACCACGCAGACCGTGGCCTACGCCGGCAGCGGCTCGGCGGTGACGGCGGTGCCCAACGCCAATTACGTTTTCGCCAGTTGGAGCGACGGCGCGACTGCCAATCCGCGCACGGACACCAACGTGGTTTTTAATTTGTCCGTCGCGGCGAATTTCGTGAAGAACAGTTTCACGCTGACCTATCTCACCGGCGCGAACGGCAGCCTCACCGGTGTCACCACGCAGATGGTGATTTACGGCAGCAGCGGTTCAGCAGTGACGGCAATTCCAAATACAAATTACGTTTTTGCGAATTGGAGCGACGGTGTGACGAACAATCCGCGCGCTGATATGAACATCACCAGCAACCTCACTGTCACGGCGAATTTCCAGCCGGGCAACGTCACGCTGATTTATCTCGCCGGCGCGAACGGAACGATTTCCGGAACGGCCACACAGACACTGGCCTATGCCGGCAGCGGCACGGCGGTGACAGCCACGCCAAACGCAAATTATTTCTTCGCCGGCTGGAGCGACGGCTCGACCGCCAATTCGCGCACCGACGCGAACGTCATTAGCAACCTCACCGTCACGGCCAATTTCTCATCCACCGTCGCCGGCGGATTGTATTGGGACGGCGGCGCGGCGAACCTCACCACCAACGGCGACGGCATCAGTCAGGGCGGTTCGGGCACTTGGAACACGACGCTGACGAATTGGGATCAGGGCAACGGTTTGCCGCACGTCGCGTGGAACAGCACCAACACCGCGGTCTTCGGCGGCGCAGGCGGCACGGTCACGCTCGGTTCGGCGATTATGGCGGGCGGCATTCTCAACGCCGCTTCCAGTGACATCACGCTGCCTGGCGCGTATGCGCTCACGCTCACCGGCGCGCTGAACCTCGGCACGTTGCACAATCTCACGATTGGAAATGCGGATGCCGGCGCGGAGAATTTCAGCGCCGCCAACCTCGCCGGCACAACCACGCTGACGCTCAACAAATCCGTGAGCACGGCGTATCCGTCGTTCAATTCCGCGAACGCGCTGAATTTCATCGGCACGCTGAAACTGCGCGGCGGCAGCGTCTCTACCGCGCCCGGCACAATGGGGTCGTTATTTCTCTGGCTGCACGGCACAAATGGAACGCAGGCGGCGGGCACGGCCTTCGCACTCGACACCGGCGCGGCGGCGAACAATGGCATGGACATCGTTATTGGTGACTGGGATGCGAATTCGGGCAATCGGAAGCTGACATTTTCTTCGCTCTCCGGCTTCGGCACTGTCCGCACGGATGCGGGCGGCGCCGGCACTCGGAATGTAACCGTCAACCAATCGGTCAGCACGATTTTCAACGGGATGATTCTCTCGCACAACAGCACCGCCGGCACCGTCCGCTCCATCGCGTTCACCAAGGACGGCGCAGGCAGCCTGACTCTGGCGGGAATCGTCGGCTACGAAACGGCCAGTTCGTCGGGCAGCGCCTCGTTGTCCGTGACTGTCCTCAATGGCTCGCTTGTGTTGGCGGCGACGAACACGCTCACCGGGGCAACCACCGTCAGCGGCGGCGCGCTCATCGTCACAGGAATTCATCCCGCGACTTCGCCTATCACCGTGGCGGCGGCGGGAACCCTTTCCGGCAACGGCACAATCAACAGCGCGGTGACGAACAATGGCATTCTTTCGCCGGGATTTCCTCTCGGCTCCCTGACCATCAGCAATTCGCCGGTCCTGAACGGAGTGGCGCTGCTGGCCATCAACCGGACGAACCTGCCGAACTCCGGCAAACTGATTGTCAGTAACGCGCTCGTTTTTGGCGGCACGTTGACAGTGACCAACATTGCAACAAATAATTTTGCCGCCGGCGATACGTTCGTGCTGTTCAACGCGCCAAGTTACAGCGGCCATTTCACCGCAACCAACCTGCCGGTTTTGCGTCTTGGCCTGGGCTGGCTGTGGACGCCGACCAACGGCACGCTCGTGGTGATTCAAACCATTAATCCCAATCCGACGAATCTCATTTGCGCGGTGAATGGAAATCAGCTTCAATTCTCGTGGCCCGCCGACCATGCCGGCTGGACTTTGGAATTTCAGACAAATTCGCTGGCTGCCGGACTGGGCACCAACTGGCAGCCCTGGTCCGGTTCGTCCAACAGCAACTTCCTCACGCTGACAAACGACTGGTCACCCACATCAGCTTTTTTCCGCCTGCGATTTCCGTGACATCTTCAGGGAGCGTCACGTCACCGACCGGCCAGTTGGATTCCCGCCATGTCGGGAAACATCGCGGGGTGATTGCGCCGACCATGATCTGGATTGAACCGGGCCGGCGAGCGGCGGCGCGGAGTTTGCGAGTCACCAACTCGCAGGGCCGCCGGTCGCTACCGCGTA
>Ga0182030_10002063_pt1 | contig 42395 bp, 38 predicted proteins | sample 812S3MmetaG_FD_121299 | JGI IMG/M metagenome (GOLD analysis project Ga0182030, IMG submission 121299) | Permafrost microbial communities from Stordalen Mire, Sweden - 812S3M metaG (Illumina Assembly) | ecosystem: Environmental > Terrestrial > Soil > Wetlands > Permafrost | place: Sweden... | reverse complement strand
TTCCACCAGCCAGGCTGTGCCATCGAAGCGTCCGCTGGCGGCGACTTTGGCGCCCGGCGGCGCGTCGATAACGAGCCGTAGCGTAGCGCGGTCATCCGGACGGTCGTTCGACGGAAGCCAGTCGTGGGTGAAGAAAGACGTGTAGATTTGATCCGGATAGAACACCAACCCCTTGGCCGCGCGGGCCACGTAGCGGATGGTCAGAGTGCGCTCATCGCGCAGGTGAGCCGGTGTGGCGAGTTCGACGATCAGCCGCCCGCCGCTGTGCTCAAAATAGGGGGCGCGCTGGTTTTCAAGAACGCTCGTGATTTCGAGTGAGCCAATATCTAGTTCGATGGCGTTGAGCAAATCGATCCGGCTCATGAGCCGGATCGTCACTTCGCCGGCGATGCGTTGTGTAGTGAGATCGGGTTTGAGGTGCACATCGTAGTGTTCGACGGTGTAAGGGCGGGGAAGCGGCGCACCGCTTAGAGCACCCGCAACCATCGCGAAGACACCCAGCATTCCTGGAAGCTGCCGATTCACACGCACGCCCTCACGAAAACTCACGCCACGGATCCGAGCTACGACTGCTGGTTCCGAAAATACTTAAACTCCTGAAGAAGTTCTCAAATCTCGGCTTCTCTCTTTTTACCTCCGCGTCTTCGCGGTGAAAATCGCTTTCACTTCTTTCCCACTTCCAAGTGTAGCCGGAACGTCCCGATCCAGACGGGGCCGCGGTCGCGGTTATACGCCGGATGATCGGCATGGTCCAGCCCAATCGTGGCGAAGAGATGCGGAATCACGCGCGCCGAATAGTAAGTTTCCCAAATCGACTCGGGTCCATAGCGCAACTTGCCGTCACCAATCAGGAAGTCATAGCCGCCCATCGCCAGGTACTGCGCATGAACGGCGGAAAGCCCGCTGACTGTGAGTTCGGTGGCGACCGTATCCTCCGGCCGATGCCAGCGGGAACCCTTGAATGAGACTCCGGCTGTTGCCAGGCGGTCGATCGCGGTGTAGGCGAAGCTCTCCGTCTTGCCGTCGTTCCAGCCCAGACGGCCAAAGATGCCGACGTCTTTCGTTAGTTCCTGATCGGCGCTGATGCCGAACCCGTACTTCAGCGTACCGGGCTTGCGCGAGAGCGTGACATCGGGCTGCCTGCCGGTCTGTTGTGCCTGGCGGATGGCTTCGGCATAAGTTCCGCCGTCGTAGTGATTGAAGTAGGAGAGCAGACGCATCGCGCCATCGTGCCCATGCCACTTGTCGCGGATTTCGCCTTCGAACATGTCGCTGCGGTCCCGGAAAAGCTGGCGATCGAAGCGCAGGCCGTTGGCAACGCGCGGCATAGCGGCGCTGGCGTAGCGCGCAGACCAGCGGCGTGTGTGAAATTCATGGACCCATCCCCACGTGTAGCCGCGCGTATCGGCCGGGTAATCCCATGCGCCGTTATACATCACGCCCCAGCCCATGAACTGTGTGCGCGGATCGTGGGAGTACTGGTTGTTGTCGAAGAAATCGGTCACGGTGAAACGGCCTCCGGTGATGGAGTAGCGCGTCATCGGGCGTGTGCCGGCCAGCTGATTCTCATCGCTCTCGATGGTTTCGCGTTCGCTGCCGAAACCGAAATCCTGCGTGACATACAGCCGGGCCAGATAAGGTTTCGGAGTGGCTGTCGCCACGCGCGGCATTTCGCCATTGGAGAAATTGGCCAGTCCGTTGGTGCCGCTGAACCCGCGGCCGCCGGCCACTTCCGGGTCGAAATAAAACAAGGTATTCGGCGCCAGCCGCAGCCCGAAGAAGATGGTGGAAGTGAGGGAAGCTTCCGCCTCCGCGTGGTTCAGCAGGCTGAACGGTCCGGAATACAGCGCTGGAAAGCTGCCGTGATACTGGCCGATCGAGGTTCCCTGAAAGAAGAGATTCCAGCGCTCATTGGCAGGCGCGTCCTGTGCTGTTGACACTACCAGTGGCGCCAGGGCCGCCAGCAGTAATGTCGCAGTTCGCTTCACTCGTTTCTCCACCGCGGATTCGCGCGCGCTTCCGGATCTGCTCGAACGTATGGTTATGGGGAACCCGCTCAGCCGGGTTGTGAATTCTGGCCGGATTGTTCCGTTCTGGTAATACCAGCCTATACCCGCCGGGGTATACGTGTAAAGTATTTTTTGATTAATTTTCGTGACCCTGTATCGTAGGTTGTATGGCTCACACTCTGGAAGAGAAGAAGCGTTTGCTCAACCGCGTCCGGCGAATCAAGGGCCAGGTGGCCGCTATTGAGAGAACTCTCGATCAGGAAGGCGAGTGTTCCGAAGTGCTTCACAATATTTCCGCTTGCCGGGGAGCTATGGATGCGCTGATGGCGGAAGTGATCGAGGGACATATTCGATTCCACATTCTTCCCGCCGATGGCAGTGCATCCGATGAACAGACCGAGGCGGCCGACGATCTGGTGGCGGCTTTGCGCGCCTACCTCAAATAGCCGCCCAGGATGGGCCTGGATGCGCCCCTCCGCCCGATTGCGGTATGAATAGAGCTATGAAGTTTTTCTGGAGCCTGATTCTTGCCGCCGCCACACTTTCCGCGCAGAGTTTCAGCGGCGCCCAGGCCATGGATCAGGCCATTCAGGAGGCCATTCAGCAGAACAAACTGCCCGGCGCCGTACTGATTGTCGGTCACGATGGCAAAGTGGTTTACCGCAAGGCCTACGGCCAGCGCGCGCTGGTGCCGAAGACCGAGGCCATGACCCTCGACACTATCTTCGATGTGGCCTCCCTCACCAAAGTCATCGCCACCACATCGTCCCTCATGAAGCTCTTCGAAGAAGGACGCTTCCGGCTCAACGACAAGGTCACCGATTACATCCCGGAATTTCAAGGCGGCAAGAGCGACATCACCCTGCGGAATCTCTTCACGCATTTTTCCGGTCTGGCGCCCGACGTCCCGCTGAAGCCTGCGTGGACCGGTAATGAGACCGGCTTGAGGCTGGCCTACACCGACAAACCGACCGGTGCGCCCGGCGTCCGCCACGTGTACAGCGACATCAATTTCATCCTGCTCGGCGAGCTGGTGCACCGCTTGAGCGGACAGACCCTGGCGGAGTATTCGCGCCGGAATGTTTTTCTGCCGCTGGGGATGAAAGAGACTCAGTTCCTGCCGCCGGCGGCATGGCTGCCGCGTATCGCGCCCACCGAAAGACCGGACAAAAACAGCGAACCGCTGCGCGGCGTGGTGCACGACCCCACGGCGCGCTACATGGGCGGTGTCGCCGGGCATGCCGGCCTCTTCTCCACAGCCGATGACTTGGCCCGCTTCGCGCAAATGATGCTGAACGGCGGCCAGTTGGATGACCTGCGGCTGTTTAATCCGCTCACCGTGCGGAAGTTTACGGAGCCGCAGACGCCCCCGGACCAGCCGGTTCTGCGCGGCCTGGGTTGGGACATCGACTCCCCATATTCCACCAATCGCGGCGAGCTGTTTCCCATCGGCTCCTACGGCCATACCGGCTTCACCGGAACTTCCATTTGGATTGATCCTTCCACACAGACTTATGTGATTTTGCTGGCCAACAGCGTGCATCCGGACGCGCGCCCGTCGCTGGTGCCGCTGCGTTCCAAAGTGGCGACCATCGCCGCGGCGGCCGTGGGGATCGCGGTCCGCGGCGTCACGCTCACGGGATATAACGAGACGCTTGCCGGCGCCGGCGTCCGCCGTGAGGTGGCGCGCACCGGAGCCACCAGGACTGGGCTGGATGTGCTGGCCGAGCGGAAATTCGCGCCGCTGATGGGCAAGCGCGTGGGCCTGATTACGAATCAGACCGGCCTCGATTACGCCGGCCGGCGCAATCTGGAACTGATGCGCCAGGCCGGAGTCACGGTGACGGCGCTGTTCTCTCCGGAACACGGCATCGTGGGAAAGGAAGATCGCTCCGGCATCCAGGACACCAAGGACACAGCCACCGATATCCCGGTCTTCAGTCTCTACGGCGCCACTCTGCGGCCCACGCCGGAAATGCTCCGGAAGGTGGACGCGCTGGTCTTCGATATCCAGGATGTGGGTGTGCGCTTCTATACCTACGAAACCACTATGGCGTACGCCATGGAAGCGGCGGCCAAAGCCGGCATCCCGTATTACGTGCTGGACCGTCCCAACCCCATTACCGGAGTGCGCGTGGAAGGCCCGCTGCTCGATGCCGACAAGACCTCGTTCGTCGGATATTTTGCCGGCATGCCGGTGCGTCACGGCATGACCATGGGCGAACTGGCGCAGCTCTTCAACTCCGAAAGGAAGATCGGCGCGGCGCTTACCGTCGTCCCGATGCTCGATTGGCATCGTGGAGACTGGTTCGATTCTACCGGCCTGCCCTGGACCGACCCGTCGCCCAATATGCGCAGCCTGAATGCGGCCATGCTCTATCCCGGCCTGTGCCTGATGGAGTTCGCCAGGAATTTTTCGGTCGGACGCGGCACCGACGCGCCCTTCGAACAGATCGCGGCCGATTTCATTGGCGGACGCGAACTGGCCGCGTATTTAAATCAGCGCCAGATTCCGGGCGTTCGCGCCTATGCCACCAGCTTCACTCCCACGGACTCCAACTTCAAAGGCACGCGCGTGGAAGGTGTGCGTTTCCAGATCACCAACCGGGAACTGGTGGATGCCACCCGGCTGGGCCTGGAACTGGCCGGCGCCATCCAAAAGCTATACCCCGGAAAGATCGATTGGACGCCCGCCACACGCCTGATCGGCAGTGCGGACGTGGTGAAGCGGATTGCCGCCGGCGAGGATCCGCGCTCGATTCAGCAGAGCTTTCAGGACGCGGTGGCCGGCTTCGTCGCGCTGCGGGAACAGTATCTGTTGTATCGGTAGCGAGGCACAGGACGGAAGACAGAATTCAGACGTCGGAAGCCACCAGTACATTGATCGCTTGATTTGTTGCCATCGGGTACCACAACCAAGGGCGCGAATCCCCTGGCAGAGACGCGACCGTAAGGGAGCGTTCGCGATTAGCTGAAGCACTAAATCAAGCGGTCAGAGCAGTAGCCGCCTTCCTTCATTCTGAATTCCGGCTACTGACTTCTTCCTTCGTCCGGCCGTCTATCCGCCTTCCGAATCAATCTTCCCGTTGCCTGCCTGGTCTTCGATCTTGGTGCCCTTGTTGTCGATTCGTTGACCGATGGTCGCGGCCATGTCGACCTCTTCTTCGGTGGACTTGTGGTCCACGAGCGTCTTGGGATGCTTCTGGACTACCGTCTCGTCCGGCTTTGCTGGCGCCATACTGCCTCCACTGTGCTGATTGAGTATGGTGACCGGTTACCACCGAAGTCAATACCGGAATCCCAACTCTTTTTTGAAAGCCTCGAGCGAGTTGTACACGATCGGACAGTAGCAGGCGCGATCGGCGAATTGCCACATGCGGCTGGCGATGGAGCCTGCGCCGCGTACCACATGCGGAAACTTCTGGCACGAATCCGGGCGCGCGTCGTAAACCGTACACTCGTTGCCGTCCAGGAAAACACAGCCGGCTTCCTTGGTGCGGAGCAGGACTCGGCCTTCCTCCGCGCTCACTTCGGTGTAATCGGCTTCAAAGCGCGCCGGTGTGAGGCGCAGATAGCGGGCCAGGTGTTCGATATCGCGCTCCGTTACGGTTGCCGTGGCCACGCGGCAACAGTTGGCGCATTGGGTACAGTCGATTTGATCTTCGATCTCTTCGGCCACCCGCCGCAGAATGCGGTCGGAGTGGTCGTGCGCTTTCATGAAGCGCCGGAATTTTTCATTCTCGTTGCGCTTCTTCTCACCCAGAAGGCGGATCTGCACCAGGTCGGTGAGCATCCTCCCAGTGTAGACGACCGCGAGAGCGGTTAGAATCGTACGCGTGAGGTGACCGGAGATGGTGGAACGGCGGACCCTTCTGAAATCGGCATTGGCCGCACTGGCGGCAGGCAGCATGAAGGGAAGCATGCAACAGACTGCGCCGCTGGGCGACGAAGCCACCATCGCCGATCTTGCCGCGGTTTCGGCCCGCGATGCGGCGGAGTATTACCTGGGGCGCATTCGTGACCTCGACGGCCGGTTGCGCTCTGTGATTGAACTCAACCCGGACGCGTTAGCTATAGCCGAGCAACTGGACCACACGCCGCGGCGCGGCCCCATGCATGGCGTGCCGATCCTGATCAAAGACAATATCGATACCGCGGACCGGATGCAAACCACTGCCGGTTCTCTCGCGCTGGTGGGAGCGCCGCGGCCGCGCGACGCCGGACTGGTGGAGCGGCTGCGATCCGCCGGCGCCGTGATTTTGGGCAAGACCAATCTGAGCGAGTGGGCAAATTTCCGTTCGCCGCATGCGGTGAGTGGATGGAGCGGCCGCGGCGGCCAGACCCGCAATCCCTATGCGCTCGACCGCAACCCATGCGGCTCCAGTTCCGGTTCGGGTGCTGCCGTGGCGGCGAATCTGTGCATGGTTGCGGTGGGGACGGAGACCGACGGCTCCGTGGTGTGCCCGTCCTCCATGAATGGCATTGTCGGAATCAAACCGACCGTGGGGCTGGTGAGCGGCCGCGGCATCATCCCGATTGCGCACAGCCAGGATACCGCCGGCCCCATGGCTCGCACCGTGAGGGATGCGGCTATTCTGTTGGGAGCCATGGCGGAGGGTCCGCGCGCGTTTCCGGACTACACCCGCTTTCTGGATGCCAACGGGCTGCGCGGGGCGCGGCTCGGTGTGGCGCGCAAATTCTTCGATATCTCACCGGACGTCACCCGGCTGATGGAAAGTTGTCTGGCTCTGATGAAGCAACTGGGCGCTGAGATTGTCGATCCCGCGGACCTGCCCTCGCACGGCAAGTACGACGCCACCGAAAATACCGTGCTGCAGTACGAATTCAAGACTGATCTCAATGCTTATTTGAAGGCGCGCGGCGCCAGCCTCACGCTGGAGAAACTGATCGCATTCAACCAGCAGCACCGCAAAGAGGAGATGCCGTGGTTCGAACAGGAGATCTTTGAGGAATCGCAGAAGCGCGGCCCGCTGACGGATCAGGAGTACCGCAAAGCGCTGGCGGCGAATCACCGTCTGGCGCAATCCGAAGGCATCGACGAAGTGATGGTGGCCCACCGGGTGGATGCGATTGTCGCGCCCACCACGGGTCCGGCCTGGCTCATCGACCCGGTGACCGGCGACCACGATACCGGCGGCTGCTCCACTCCCGCGGCGGTCGCGGGGTACCCGCACATCACCGTGCCGGCGGGGCTTGTCCATGGCCTTCCGGTGGGGATATCGTTCTTCGGCGCGGCCTGGAATGAAAGCGGGCTCATCCGTCTGGCATACGCTTTCGAACAGGCCAGCAAGGCTCGTAAGAGCCCACGATGGCTGCCCACTGTGGACGGGTGAGCCCGCCGGCCCAGTACCAATTCAATCGAGCGCAATCGTAATCGCGCCCGCCACGATTAATAATCCGCCGGCGCCTTTCGCCCAGGTGATTCGTTCACCCAGAAAGAGAGCGCTCAGCAGGATCACCAGCACCACGCTGAGTTTATCCACGGGCGCCACCCGCGATGCCTCGCCCGCTTGCAGCGCGTGAAAATAACACAGCCACGAAAGGCCCGTCGCGATTCCGGAAAGAATCAGGAACAGCCAGGTGTGGTTGGAAAAACTGCGAAACCACGCGGGCGTTCGCGTGCTATACGCCAGCAGCCAAGTGAACGCTACCACCACTGTGGTGCGAACCGCCGTAGCGAGATTGGTATCGACGCCCGCAACCCCGAGTTTCGCCAGGATGGCGGTTAAGGCAGCAAAGAAGGCGGAGAGCAGCGACCACGTGAACCATGTCATGCAGTCAAAATACCATGCGTGGCTGCCAGCCGCCTTCCGGTTGCCGCCAGCGCGTCAGAAGTTTTGTTCGTCGGCCGACGGACCGTATAGCGCCGGCACCGGGATGTCGTTCATGCGCAGGTATACGCCCAACTGCGCGCGATGGTGGATGGTGTGGTTCATGATGAAGGAGCGGATGCAGGCAATTCGCGGCATGCTGAAGATGGTCTGGCCGCCTGCCAGAAGCGCCCATTGCGCCATCAGATGCTCATCGCTCGCCCCCGCAATCGCGCTGCGCGCGCCGGCCACGGCCTTGTCGAAACGCTCCAGCAGGTCCTTAGTTGAAGCGGCCGGCTCTTCCTTGTACGGCGGCGCGCCAACCGGCGCCACGTCGAAGGATTCCTTAGTGACCACATCTTCAGCCCAGGCCACCATATTCGCAATGTGGGTTGCCAGGCCGATCATAGTGAACGATTTGGGATGCGGGCGCCACTCGAACTTGTCCTCCGGCACGCGCTCCAGGGTCTTCCGGGTCCCGGCCATTTCCTGGTCGAACTCGGGTAGTAAGGCGTCGGTAATTTTCATAGGGTGTTGCTCCATTGAAGATATTCGCCTTTTCTTCGCTATCTGTCAAGGACAATTTCGGCAATTTCGGCAGAAAGTCAATGCTTGATTTCGACGTCGTCGATCTTCTGGCCGTCGATGTCGTAGGCCTGAATGTGAATGTTCTTGCCGTCTACCGCGACAGTCACAAAATTCTCCACGCTGACCACTTTCTGCGTGATGTCCTTGGGCGGCGTATCGACATCGTAGAGTGGCGCGCCGCCACCGCCCGAACCGATGTAATGAATGCCGTTTTTCAGATAGTGTTGGTAATTGTGGTCGTGGCCAAAGAACGCCGCGGTCACGTGATATTTTTCGAACATCGGCACCAGCGCGGTCATTTGAGGGTTTGCACTCTGGCGGCGCGCCACGGCGCTGAAGGGCGGATGATGTGCCATGACGAACCGATACTCTACGTCTTGATTCGTCCGCAGATCGTTTTCGAGCCACTTGGTCTGTTCCGCCCAGAAAGCGTCACGCTCGGGCTGCGCGGGGGCTGAATTGGTCACGTCACTGTTGAGCACGGTGAAATGAGCGTTGCCCCAGTTGAAAGAGTAGTAGGCGTTCGTCAATTGGAAGAAGTCGTAGAAGTTGCGGCAATCCCGTTCGTGGTTGCCCAGGGCGGGGAAGAGAACTGTCTGGCGCAGCAAGTCGCGCTCGATATCGAAAAAAGTGGGCCACAGTGCGTTGTCGAAACCGTTCTCCACCATGTCGCCGGATTGCAGCGCGAAGTCCGGAATGCCGTTCTTGAGGATCTGCGCGACCACCTTCGCGTGAACGTCGTGGCGTGTTCGTGTATCGCCGTAGACCAGGAAATGGTAGGGCTGAGTCGCGGTGGGCGCCGTCTTGAACCAGCCCTTCACGCCGTCCTGGCCGGGGATATCGTAGTCGTAGCGCGTATTCGGCCGCAGGCCGGTCAGAGTGGTCTTCTCAACCCGGAAGGAAGGGTATGGGCGCACCGCCGCGCCCGCCGGCGGATGCAGCGTGAGTTCATCGCTCTTGACGATCCACACTACCGTGGCTGTGTCGCGCGTGACGTTCACCACGAACGGGCCTCCCACTAAAGCCGGTGCAGCCGGCGCCGCCAAGGCGGCGGATAGAAGCAGAAGCAGAGTTTTCATGGGAATGTCCAACCATTATACAAAACCGTTACCTACAGACTGATGAACGCTGTGCGGGGAAGGCTGAGCTTTTGCCGCCCTACTCGATGCCGTATCGGGAAGGGTACGCTGAAGAGTGCCTTCGCGAAGAATCGCTGTTGAAGTGCCGTCGGAGCTTCTCGAAAAAGCACAAAAAGCCACCGGCAGCAGCATCCCTCAGACTGTTCGGACCGGCCTCCAGCTAGTTGCGGCATCGCAAGCTTACGCGCGGCGGCTCCAATTCCGAGGCAAAGTTCGCCTTTCGCGCGCCACCTCCCGCTGAACCGCCGCATCCGCCGTTATTGCTGCGAGGCCGTCACCGTGAAGTCATCGTAGTACATCACGCTGTCGGTCTTCGACCACACGCCCACTTTGCCGGCCACTGGTTCGGAGAGCGCGTAATCCAGCAGTTTTTCGCCATTCAAATAGCCTTCGAGTTTGGTGCCATGCACCGCGATCTTCATGGTGTACCACTGCTTCAATTTCAGAGGCCGGTCTTCAGGACCGCGCTTCACAAACCGCCGCACACCTTTGTTGAAGGTCCACAACACCAGGTTGTCTTCCATGCCGTTGAAGCGCACGGTCAGGTAGTCGCCGTTCGGCTTGAGATTGAACAAAATCCCGGCGCAGCGGTCGAGCGAGCCGTCGATCATCTGGAACCGCATCGTGATCTCGCCATTCTGAAAATCGTCTACGGCTTGCGCCACCGCATAGGGGAAGTAAGCGAACGCCTTGACGTTGTCGATGAATTCTTCATGGCGCGACCCGTAAATCGCCCGCGCTTTATCGGCCAATCCGCCGGCCGGCTCATTCTTTTTCCAAACGCGTCCGTCTTCCATCAGAACGTTCTTGCCGCCGTCCTGCACCACCATCCAGTGCCCCACCACGGGCGTGAAATGAACCGGCTCCGCGCCGGCTTTATCCTGCGTCACGTCCACGCGTGTGGTCTTGGCCGTCTGGCCAATCGCCAGGCATGCCGCCAGCAGAATGGTTGTCGCGAAAAACAGTCTCTTCATGCTCAACTCCTGTCCTTGAAGTGTAACCAACCAGCGGCAACTACTACCATCGGCAATAGTAGGTAGTAAATCCAGCCGGCGCCCGCCGGCCGGGCCTTCAGCGGATGGCCCGCATACTCGCTTTCGCCGTTCGTTTCCGGTGCTGGAATGCCGGCCAGACCGAAGATCGTTCCCAACACGATAGGCTCGGTGGTAGAGCGGCTCATCGTGCGCCGCCCGCCCATCTCATACCAGATCTCGCCATACCGGTCGCCACTGCCTTCGAACAGCCCGGTCTTGCTGTGCGATGCGTTTTCCACATCCACGGCGGGCAGGATGCGTTCGAGCTTGCTCAGGACGCTGCGGTCCAGGTCGACGAGCCGCGGATCCTCCGGCGCCAGGAAGACGGTGACGCGCAGCGGTTCGTGAATCTTCTTCAGCGCCGCCTCTTCCGATTCGGAAAAGGAATTGCGTCGATTCTCGCTCAGATCCCAGGCGGGGCGCAGCGACGCGCCGGCCCATAGCACCAGCGCCAGTATTGCGGCTACGGCGGCCGTTCCCGCGGCCCGCGCGCCCGCCTTGCGCCCCAGCGGCAGCCAGACCGCGGCGAGCGCGAAACCGCCCACGCCCAATGCCGCCGTCACCACCAGCGTGCTGAGGCGCAATTGCCCGTGCTCGAAGACCTGTAGAGCGGAAGTGGGCGTATACGAAGCCAGTGTCTGCAGCAGGCCGCCGCGGTTTTCGCCGACGAATTCCAGCGCCCACGTCCCCACCGTGAATCCCAGCGCGGCGATGGCGGCGCTCGAAGCGTTGGTCGAAAGCGATGCGGCAGCCACCGCGATTCCGCTCGCCAGAACCACTCGCAACAAATGGCCCAGCAGCAAATTGAGCAGCTCCGGCGCGTAGATCGCGCCGCCATAGAACTTCCACAATACCAGCGCCAGCAGTCCCGGCGCCCAGGCCAACAGCCAGCTGGCCAGCAGTGCAATCCCCTTCGCTGCAAGGATCGCCGGCATGCCCACCGGCGACTGTTGCATCAGTTTCCACGCGCCGCTGGCTCGATCGGCCGAAATCAGGCGGATGGCAATGAACGGAAACAGCAACGTGGCGGCCAGGTCGTAAGCGCCAAACGTAGGAACAAGAATTCCATCCAGCGGCGAAAGTCCTTGCGCCAGCGCGGCCGGCCCGCCGCCCGCGCCGCTGGCTTCGGCATATGTTTCGATGGCCGTGATGAAGCCGTGGCCCACCAGCGGACCGACCATCATCAGCAGCAGCCAGAACGCCCGCGAGGCCACCAGTTCCCGCCATTCGTGGCCCACCAGCCGGCTGAGGCTGATGGATTCCGAGTCAGGTGAGCGCAAGAAAAACCTCCTCCAGGCCCCCGTCGGCCAGCCCGGCGGCGGCGCGCAGTTCGTCGAGAGTTCCTTCTCCCACCACGCGGCCGCGGCTCAACAGCACCAGGCGATCGCAGACGCGCTGCGCGTCGTTCAATTGGTGAATGGAAAGAAACAGCGTGCGGCCCCCGGCGGCGGCGCCGCGCAGCAGCATCATGGCATCGCGGGTCTGGCGAAAATCTAGGCCGTCGAACGGCTCGTCCAACAGCAACAACGGATGCGGCGCCAGCAGCCCCATCGCCAGCAGCAGCCGCTTCGATTCTCCCTTGGAAAGCGAGCCGACGCGAGATCCGGCAAGCTCTTCCAGCTTCAATTCGCCCAACAACCGCTCAGCCTCCGCGGCTGCCCGGCCGTGCAGAGCGGCAAAAAAAGAAAGCACGGCCCGCACCGTCTGGTCGGGCCACGGCCGGATTGCATCCGGCAGGTAGTGGAGAGCCTGCTTGCGTCGGGCCGGCGGCAATTCCCGGCCCCGAAACCACACCGCGCCGCCGTCCGCATCAACCAATCCGGCCAGGCATTCGAACAGCGTAGTCTTGCCCGCGCCGTTCGGCCCGATCAAGCCCAGCACTTCGCCTTCCCGGACGGAAAAGCCGGCGTCTGCTAAAACCGTATTGCGCCCGAACTGTTTGGAAATCCCGGAGACCTTAATCAGCATAGGAAGCTGTAATAGCGAATTGTAACCGGCAATGGCGCGATCCACCAATCATCGTCCGTGATGCGAGCGCTACCCATCTGGCTGAAGCTCCACCATCAGATCCTGTTGATATCGCGATTCTCCAGTGCGTGCTTCGCGCCACCGGCTTTGGCCAGCTTTAGCATCGCGCGCCCCATCTGTTCCGTGGAGGTTCCCAAGCCCGGAGCCACGCGCAGCAGCCATGGCATCACCGGCCCCAACACATCATAGAACGCCTGATAGAGCCTGGTTTTCGAGCGAACGCCGTGCTGCGGCACTATGAAACCGGGACGCATCGCATAGACCGCCTTGAAAGGCATCCTGAGCAGCGCGTTCTCCGTCTGGCCCTTCACCCGTGCCCACATCACGCGGCCCCGCTCGCTGCTGTCCGTGCCCATGCCCGATACGTAAATGAACGTCATTCCGGGATTCAGCTTCACCAGGGTTTCGGCGGCCGCCATCGTGAGATCGTAGGTCACTTTCCGGTAATTCTCTTCGTTCATCCCAGCCGACGAGACACCCAGGCAGAAAAAACAGGCATCGAAACCGGCGAGCTGGCTTTGCACGTCGGAATAATCCAACAGATTACTGCGTATCAACTCGCGGAGCTTATCGTGCTGCTGCCCGGTGGCGCTGCGTCCGATCGAAAGCACGCTCTGAACTTCCGGGTTGAGCAGGCATTCGCCCAGCACGCCTTGCCCCACCATCCCGGACGCACCGAAGAGGATCGCTTTCATAGTTGCCAACTACTCCAGGTTACGGGAAACCGCCGCCGCGCACAAAACGGGTAACTGGCCCGCAGTGAATCCCGGAGTGCTGTAGTATCCTGTAGCCATGCCCGTCGAGACGAAACAGATGGAAAGTGGCGCTGCTCTGGTTACAGTCACCGGCCGATTGACCCTGGGCCGCGACGTGGAACGGCTGGAAACGGTGGTCGACGAACTCCTCAAGCAGGGCCAGAAGAAATTCATCTTTGACGCGACGGCGCTCGATTATGCCGACAGCGCGGGCATCGGCACGGTGGTCGCCTGCCTCACGCACATTAAGAAGGTTGGCGGCGATATGCGCTTGGCCGGCGCGAATGCACGCGTCCTCCGCCTGTTTCAGATGACCGGTGTGGACCAGTTGCTCTCACTCTACCCCACAGTGGCCGAAGCCTCCGCATAGGCGAGTCTGCCATCCTATCCGAGATGCCGCGACCGTGAGGGAGCGCTACCCTGCCATCCTATCCGAGCCGCGACCGTGAAGGAGCGCTACCCGAGTCTGGCTTCCGCCCCCGCTGTTCCGGTGCGCGCCGGAACTTAGTGGTCGCGCTCGGTGATCAGATCCGTCACCGAGAGCAAGCCGCGCTGACAGGGCGACTCGGGGAACTGGGAGATGATTTCGCGAGCCTTGTTCGTAAAGGCCTGGGCGCGCTCTTTGACGCGTTCGATGCCGCGGTACTTTTCGAGCAGCTTCAGAATGCGCGAAAACGGCACTTCGTCATAATTGCGCTGGCGGAGAATGGTCTCCACCAGCACTCGCTCGCCGGCCGTGGCCTCATCCAGCGCATAGACCAGCGGCAGCGTTACTTTGCCTTCCCGCAGATCGCCGCCTACCGGTTTGCCGAGCGTCTTTTCCCGCGCCGTGAAATCCAGAACGTCGTCCACTAGCTGGAAGGCCATCCCCAGATTCCAGGCGTATTCGCCCAGCCGCTCCTGCGTATTCGCATCGGCATCGCTTGCCACCGCTCCCAGTCGCGCGCACACGGAAAACAGGCGCGCCGTCTTGCGGTCCACCAGCTCCATGCAATCGGCCTCGCCCACATCCATCCGTCCGATCCGTTCCAGTTGGATCAACTCGCCTTCCACCATCATCTGGGTCAGCGAAATCAGCAGCTCCAAGACCTGGAAGTTACGCTGCCGCAGGGCCATTTGGAAGGCCTGCATATAAAGCCAGTCGCCCGCCAGCACGCACGTATGATTTCCCCATTTGACGTTCGTGGATGGACGCCCGCGCCGTGTTTCCGCGGCATCGATGACGTCGTCATGTACCAGGGTGGCCGCGTGGATCAGTTCAACCACGGCGCCTAACTCAATCGCTGCAGCCCGGCTGGCTCCGTCGGGACTGGTCAATCTGGCGGCAAGCAGCAGCAGAGCCGGCCGCAGTCGCTTGCCGCCGCTTGCCTGCAGATACTGCCCAATCGCAGTGACGGCGTCCACCGACGCTACTGATTCGGCGGTGATCTTCTTTTCGACCTGGTCCAATTCCTGCTGGATCAGGTCGAAAATCTCGCGCGCTGTAAGTGCCTGCCCCAGCTTGCTCAAATTCATGTAAGTTAACCAGTTTACCTGTTAGGGGTACCGCCCCGCAAACACAGCTCCTCAAAGTTTCGCGTGGTAGAGCCGGCAATTTCCTCTGGATCGCAGCCGCGCACCGCGGCCAGGCGCCGCACCGTCTCCACAATAAAAGCCGGCTCATTCCGTTTGCCGCGATGCGGAACCGGCGCCAGGTAGGGGCAATCCGTCTCCACCAGCAGCCGGTCCGCTGGCGTCAGCCGGGCGGCTTCACGCACCGCTTCCGCCTTCGGAAACGTCAGGACGCCGCCGAAACTCAGATGGAAACCCAAATCCAGCGCCTGCCGCGCCTGCCCGGCATCGCCAGTGAAGCAGTGCATGATGCCGCCGCCCGTCCAGCGTCCGCGCAGCGCGTCCAGAGTATCGTCCCAAGCCTCGCGCGTGTGAATCACAATCGGCTTGCCGGCCGCTGCCGCAAGTTCCAATTGGCGCTCAAACACGCTCCGCTGCACGTCCCGCGGCGAAAAGTCGTAATGATAATCCAGCCCAATCTCGCCGATCGCCACAACTTTAGGATGCGCCGCCAGCTGGCTCAGCCGCGGGAAAGTTTCCGCCGTAGTCTTCGACGCGTCGTGCGGATGCACCCCCACAGTCGCGTAAATAAAGGCGTGCTGCTCCGCCAGCCGGATCCCCACTTCCAGGTCCGCCGGACCACCGCCCGTGCCAATCGCCATCATGCATGCCACGCCCGCGGCTTGCGCCCGCTGCATGGCCTGCTCCCGGTCTTCGTCGAACTTCCGGTCGTCCAGGTGGACGTGTGAGTCGACCAGCCTCACTTCAGCCGGGCTCCCACGGGGATGTCTTCCAGGAAACCGGCCAGCACCGGTTTGCCGTCATTCACCGATGCCGCCACAATCATTCCGTTCGATTCGATGCCCTTCAGCTTGCGCGGCTGCAGGTTCGACACAATCACCACCTTGCGATTCACCAGGTCCGCGGCCCCGTATGCTTCCGCGATTCCGGCCACGATGGTGCGCGGAGCGCCTTCCCCAAGATCGACCGTCAGGTGCATCAGTTTTGTCGAACCCTTCACCGGCTCGGCAGTCAGCACCAGTCCAACCCGCAGATCCACCTTCAGGAAGTCGTCGATTTGGATCTTCGGCGAAGCTTCAACAACCGGCGCTTCTTCGGCCTTCTTGCCCATCAGCACCTGTTGTTCGGCTGTAACCTTCTCTTCCAGTGCGCGCATCTTCGCAATGCCATCCTTGGCTTCAATCCGCGGGAACACGCCGGCGATTTCGCCGATGCTTTGACCCGCTTTCAGGTCACCCCATTTCAGAGTCTCGAACCGTACCGAACTCAAAGGCTCGGTCATCCCGAGTTGCGCCCAGATCTTCGCAGCCGATTCCGGCAGCACCGGCGATACCAGCGCAGTGACAATGCGCAAGGCGTCGGCGGACGTATATAAAGTCTCGTCCAACTGTTCCGCGGGATCGTTCTTGGCCTGTTTCCACGGGGCGCGACTCACAATGTACTTGTCCACCGCCGCAATCAGGTTCCAGATCAGTTCCAGGCCCTTGGAAAACTCGAAGGCGTCGAAGGCTTCCTTCACCTTCTGAATGGTTGGCTCCGAGGCAAAGTGCGGCGTCCCGGCCGGAATCACGCCGCCGCGGTATTGCTTGATCATCGTCAGCGTGCGGCTGGCCAGGTTCCCCAGACCGTTCGCCAGATCCGAATTATAGCGGCCCACCAGCGCGTCGTAGCTGAAACTGCCATCCTGCCCGAACACCACTTCGCGCAGCAGGAAATAGCGCAGCGCATCCGCGCCCATCACGTCTTTGATCGGCTCCGCGCGCACAATATTGCCGCGCGACTTGCTCATTTTGTCGTTCTCAAACAGCAGCCAGCCATGCGCGAAAATCCGCTTCGGCAGTTCCAGTCCCGCGGCCATCAGAAACGCCGGCCAGTAGACCGCATGAAAGCGGACAATCTCCTTGCCGATTAAATGCAGGTCCGCCGGCCATTGCCCTTGCCCTTCCACCGCGCTCATATATGTCGCCAGCGCGTCGAACCATACATAGAAGACGTGGGGCGATTCTCCTTCCACCGGGATGCCCCACTTGATATTCGTGCGCGTGATGGACAGATCCTTCAACCCGGCCTTCACGAAGGCGATCACTTCGTTGCGCCGCGTTTCCGGCTGGATGAACTCCGGGTGGCTTTCGTAAAGCTCCAGCAGTTTCTCCTGGAAGGCCGAAAGCTTGAAGAAAAAATTCTCCTCGGTGATGGTCTCGGTCGGACGTCCGCAATCCGGGCAGGGATCGCCCGGCTTGGCGTCGTTCACATACAGATTGTCGAAGATGCAATATTGGCCGGTGTAAGAGCCCTTGTACACGTACCCGTTCTTCCGGCAGCGTTCGAACAGGTCCTGCACCACGCGCGCATGCTGCGGATTGGTGGTGCGTTGAAAGTGGTCGATCTGCAAGCCCAGCATCTTCCACTGCCGCTCAAACTCGGCGGCGATGGCATCCGTAAAGTCCTTCGGCGATTTGCCGGCTCGCTCCGCGGAGCGCTCCACATTCACGCCGTGCTCATCGGAGCCGGTGGTGAGCACCGGCTCATACCCTTCCATTCGTTTGAATCGCTTCAGCAGGTCCGCCACAATCGTCGTGTACGCGTGCCCGATGTGCGGCGCGGCATTCACGTAATAAATCGGTGTCGTCAGATAGTATTTCATTTGGATTTCTGGTAAATGTAATTCGCTTCCGCAATGACATCTTTCAGTGCCGCGCCTGATTCCAGTGCCAGCCGCCGGCAATCTTCGTACTCCGGCGCATAAGAGCCATCGCTGCCGATCTTGATGTGCACCTTGCCGAACCTGGTTTCCACTTCTTCGAAGCGCCGCGCCTGGATGCGCCGCTCGGCGGTATGCATGCGCAGGCCCAGGGTTGAAGTTTCGGCGAATATAATTGCCGCCAGCGCCTCACGGTCTTCCCGCCGCGCCACTACCCGCAGCAGATTCCCCGGCCGGCCTTTCTTCATGATGATCGGTTGCATGGATACATCCAGCGCGCCGGCCTCCATCAACCGTTCGGCGGCATAAGCCATCACTTGCGGATTCAGGTCGTCCAGGTTCGCTTCCATCACCGTCACTTCCAGCGCCTCTTCCGCGGCCAACGGCGTTCCCAGCATCACGCGTAGCACATTGGCCTGGCCCGGGAAATCGTGGCCACCGGCGCCGTACCCGGTCTGATTCACCGTCATCGCCGGCATGGCCCCGAAGCGTTCGGCCAGCGTCACGGCGATCGCCGCGCCGGTTGGTGTTGCCAGTTCCACCGCCGGTCCGCTGGAATAAATCGGCATTCCCGTCAGCAGCCGGGCCGTTGCCGGCGCCGGTACGGGAAGCAAGCCATGCTCCGTGTTCACGGTTCCACTTCCCACATTAATCGGCGAGCACACAATCCGGTCGACACCCAGCAGATCGAATGCCAGGGAAGCTCCCACGATATCGGCAATCGAATCGGCCGCCCCCACTTCGTGGAAGTGAACTTTTTCAATCGGCACCTGGTGGACGGCCGCTTCCGCTTCCCCCAGCCTTTGAAAAATGGCCACCGCTTTCCGCTCCGCCCCCGCCGGAAGCCCCGCCTTTTCGATAATCTTGACGATGTGCGACAGGTGGCGATGGGCGTGCTGGTGTCCCATGTCGACGTGGAAGCTTGTCGCCCCGATGCCCGCCCGGCGCACCTTCTCAAATGAAACCGTGACGCCAACATCGAGCGAGCGGATCGCATCCGCGATCGCCACGCCATCCGCTCCGGCATCCGCCAGCGCGCCGACCAGCATGTCTCCGCTGATTCCCGAAAATGCGTCCAAGTATGCAAGAAGGGCCATATTTTCTCCTATTTTCCAATGTTGGCGCCAGCCTTCGCGGCTGGCGCATCCGTCGCGCCGTCAGGCCATCAGCCTCAAACAGACGTAAAGCACCGGCAGCGTGAACAATGTGCCGTCCACACGGTCCAGAATGCCGCCGTGTCCCGGCAGCAGGGCGCTGCTGTCTTTCACGCTGGCTCCGCGCTTCATGGCCGATTCCGCCAGATCCCCTAATTGGCCCGCCGCGTTTCCGGCGGCCGCCAGCCCAATGGCCATCGGCACCGCGATGGTTGGGATGAAGTAAACCAGGTAGGCCCATCCTACGGCCACCGAGAACACCATCGATGCGATGGCGCCTTCCCAGGTTTTTTTCGGGCTCACCACCGGCGCCAGTTTGTGGCGCCCGGCGAACCGGCCCACGTAGTAGGCCGCCGTATCGCCCATCCAATTCAGCACCAGCGCGAACATCAGCCAGTGCCGATTTTCCCGGTGCAGCGGCAGCGCCGCCTTCCAGCATCCAAATACGTATACGACGCCCATCAGTAATAGAGCTGCCCGCGGCAGGGCCTTTGCCAGATCGTCCGACCGCAGCACCATCACCAGCGCCACCACCGCGATCATCGTGACCACGGGCCACGATTCTCCCTGCCACACCAACAGCAGCAGCCCCGTTCCATAGCCCAGCAAACCCGGCGAGCCGAATCCATAGCCCGCAGCCACCGCGTCATATTCGCGGTAGCAGAGCAGCGCAACCGCCGCCAGAATCGCCAGAAATATCCAATAGTCCGCCCACAACACCGTGTAGACGACAACCGGGATCAGCACTAAGGCCGTCAGAATCCGCTTCATGAGGAGCGGAGGGCTTCGATCAGGGTTTCATCGGTGCGTGCCGCGCCGTTCGCCGGACGCCTACCCGTCCCGCCGCTCAGTCCGCCGTAGCGGCGGTCGCGCTTCTGGTATTCCAGGATGGCCTGCAACAGATCTGTGCGCGTGAAATCGGGCCACAAGGTTTCCGTGACATACAATTCCGCGTACGCGATCTGCCAGAGCAGAAAATTGCTGATGCGCATTTCACCCGACGTCCGAATCAACAAATCCGGGTCCGGGGACGACGCCGTGTAAAGGCTGGTGGCGATGGAATCTTCGTCGATCTTGAGTGACGCGATGCTGCCGTCCAGGCGCGCCATATCCAGAATGGCATTCACCGCATCTACAATTTCCGCCCGGCCGCCGTAATTGATTGCCAGGTTCACCAGCAGTCCGCGGTTGTTGCTGGTGGCCTCCACGCCCGCATCCAGCTCGCGTCGCACTTGCGCCGGCAATGCATCCAGCCTGCCGATGGCTTGCAGCCGGATATCGTTCTTCTGCAATTCAGGCAGCTCCTGCTTCAGGTAATAGCGCAGCAGCCTCCACAGCGTTTCCACTTCGGTCCGCGGGCGCTTCCAGTTCTCCACCGAAAAGGCGTAAAGCGTGAGTACTTTCAGGCCCAGACGCGCGCAGGTTTCTACCGTGGAACGCACCGGCCCGATGCCCGCCTGGTGCCCGGCCACGCGCGGCAAACGGCGCCGTCCCGCCCAGCGGCCGTTCCCATCCATGATGATTGCGATATGCGCGGGCAGTCGCGAAGGATCGATGGACTGGGCTAATTCCCAATCCTTGTCGCCCGGCTGGACCGCTTCCAATAAAGCCTTCATGCAGTAATTCCTTATGGTACACCAGCCTCGTTGTGGGCCGGGAGTGAACGTCAGCCCGGAACCGTTCGCATCGGCGCAGTCGCCCAGACGGCTTGCCGCCAATCTACCGCCTTCCCGCGCCTGTCTGCTACCATAAAAAATCCCTCAAAATATGGCGCTCCGCTTACACAATACGTTGTCCCAGCAGGTCGAGGAGTTCACTCCCGCGCGCGACAACACCGTCCGCATGTATACCTGCGGCCCCACCGTTTACGACTTCGCCCACATCGGCAATTTCCGCACCTTCACCTTCGTGGACATTCTGCGGAAAGCCCTGCGCGCCAACGGCTTCAAGCTCGACCACGTCATGAACATCACCGACGTGGACGACAAGATCATCCGCAACGCCGCCGCCCAGAACAAATCCCTCGGCGAATACACGGCCATTTATACGCAGGCGTTCCTGGAAGATTGCGCCAACCTGCGCCTGGAACGTCCTGAACGCCTGGTCCCCGCCACCGAACACATCGACGACATGGCCGCCGCCATCGCCAGTCTCACCTCCACCAGCCACACATACACTTCCGAGGGCAGCGTCTATTTCAAAATCGCCACGTTCCCCGGTTACGGCAAACTCTCGCACAACGATTTCAGCGGCAATCTGGCAGGCGCCCGCGTCGACCTGGACGAATACGAAAAAACCGATGCGCGCGATTTTGCGCTCTGGAAGGCGCCCAAGGAAGGCGAGACGTTTTGGGAAACCCCCATCGGCCCCGGCCGTCCGGGCTGGCACATTGAGTGCTCCGTGATGGCCATCAAATACCTGGGCGAGACGCTCGACATCCACGCCGGCGGTATCGACCTGGTCTTCCCGCACCACGAGAACGAAATCGCTCAATCCGAATCGCTCACCGGCAAGCCCTTCTCGCGTTTCTGGCTGCACGCCGAATTCCTCATGGTGGAAGGCCAGAAGATGTCGAAGTCGCTCGGCAATTATTTCACGCTGCGCGACATTGTCGCCAAGGGCTACCATCCCGAAACCATCCGTTACCTGCTGGCTTCCGTGCCCTACCGCAAGTCGCTCAACTTTACGTTTGACGGCCTGAAATCAGCCGCTACCGCCATCGACCGCCTCCGTAATTTCAAGCTGCGCCTGGAAACCGACCGGTACCCCGAGGGTCTCAACGAACAATTGGATGTGCGCGCAACACTCGCTCTCACGTCGTTCCACGATAGCCTCAATGACGATCTCAATACCGCCGAAGCGCTCGCCGCGGTCTTCGAATACGTGCGCGACGCCAACAGCGCCATGGACGCCGGCGAGTTCCGCGCAGCCAATGTCCGCGGCGCGCTCCAGGTCATCTCCACCTTCGATTCTATTTTTGACGTGCTCCGCCCCACTGCCCAGGATGGCCAGCTTGCCGACGCCCAGGTTGACGCTCTCATCGAAGAACGCACCGCCGCCAAGAAGTCTAAGAACTTCGCGCGCGCCGATCAAATCCGGCAAGAGCTTCTCGACCAGGGCATTATTCTCGAAGACACCAAGGCCGGCGTTCGCTGGAAAAGAAAATAACGGCTGGACCTCACATGGACATCCATAGCAAAGCCGTTCACGGCGGAGACCGAAAAAAGCCCGGCGCCCACATACCTGTCACAACTCCCATCCACACGGCTACCAGTTACTTTTACGAATCCACCGCACAACTCGACCGCATTTTCGGCCAGGAGGAGCAGGGCTATTGTTACAGCCGCTATGACAATCCTTCTACCGCCGCGCTCGAAGAGTTGGTCAACTCCCTCGAAAACGGCGCCGGCGCCCTGGCTTGCGCCTCCGGAATGGCTGCCATCCATGCCTCTCTCGTCACCGCTCTGGCCGATCGCCGCAAATCGATTGTGGCCGCCAATGCCGTGTATGGAGCCAGCGTCAGTCTGCTCATGAACGTGCTGCAACCTTCCGGAGTCGAGATCCGTTTCGCCGACGTTTGCAACCTGGATGCCTTCCGCGCCGCCATCACCGAAGCCAAGCCCGGTTGCGTGTTTATGGAAACCATTTCCAACCCACTGCTGCGCGTCGCGGAACTCGATCGCATCGCTGAAATCACTCGCGCCGCCGGAGCCGCGCTGGTGGTCGACAATACGTTCGCGTCGCCGCTGCTCTGCCGCCCGCTCGAACTCGGTGCGCATTTCAGCGTGCACAGCGTCACCAAGTATTTAGCCGGCCACGGCGACGTCCTCGGCGGCATCGCCGTCACCGACCGCGAACACATCGATGCGCTGCGCGCTTTTTCCCGCACCACCGGCCCGGTCCTCGGTCCCTTTGAGAGTTACCTCACCATGCGCGGTATCAAGACGTTTCCTTTGCGCATGGAGCGCCAGTGTGCCAACGCCGCCCGCGTGGCCGCGTGGCTGGCTGCGCACCCTCGCGTCGAACGGGTCTATTTTACGGGCGATCCCGCGCATCCCGACGCCGCGGCCATCAGCCGCCTGTTTCCGCCCGGCCTTACCGGAGCCATGGTCAGTTTCGAAATCCACGAAGCGGGCCGGGATGAGATCTTCCGCATTATGGACGCGCTCCAGTTGATTGTCCGCGCCACATCTCTGGGCGATGTCCACACGATGGTCCTTTATCCCACCATGAGCTCCCATCGCGAAGTTTCCCCCAAGCACCGTGAGCGCATGGGAATTCGCGATAATCTGCTGCGCCTGTCCGCGGGCATCGAAGCTGCCGCCGATATCATTGCCGATCTCGACCGGGCTCTCGCTCAATGAACATCGGCCGTCAAACCATCGGCGAAACCTACTCGTTGATCCGCCCCTACATCCGCCGCACTCCCGTCATTGAAGTCGACGGCGCGGATTTCGGCGTCCCCGGCGTAGCGCTCTCTCTGAAGCTGGAGTTCATGCAGCACACCGGCTCCTTCAAAGCGCGCGGTGCGTTCACTAACCTGTTGCGCCGCGAAGTTCCCGCAGCCGGCGTGGTGGCTGCCTCCGGCGGCAATCACGGCGCGGCCGTGGCCTATGCCGCCATGCGCCTGGAAAAACCGGCGCGCATCTTCGTCCCCACCGTTGCCTCTGCCGCCAAGATCGACCGCATCCGCGGTTATGGCGCTGATCTGGTCGTCACCGGCAACCGCTATGCCGACGCGCTGGCCGCCAGCGAACAATGGGCCGCCGAATCCGGCGCTCTGCCGGTTCACGCCTATGAACAGGTGGAAACGCTGTTGGGGCAGGGAACCGTCGGCTTGGAATTTGAGGAACAGAACCCGCAACTCGATGTCGTTCTGGTCGCCTGTGGCGGCGGCGGCTTAATCGGCGGCATCGCCGCCTGGTACGGCGGCCGCAACAAAGTCATCGGCGTCGAGCCTGAAGCCGCGCCCACTCTGTTTATGGCCCTCGAGGCCGGCCATCCCGTGGATGCTCCCGCTGGCGGCATTGCAGCCGATTCGCTCGCTCCGCGCAGGGTGGGCCAGATCATGTTCCCCATCGCGCAAGCTCACATCAGTCGCGTGGTGCTGGTGCCGGATGAAGCCATTGTGGCGGCGCAGCAAGCCTTGTGGAACCGTTTGCGTATAGCCGTGGAGCCCGGCGGCGCTGCCGCGTTCGCCGCTGTCCTGTCGCACCGCTATGCGGCGCGACCCGGTGAGCGCATCGGCATCGTGGTCTGCGGAGCCAACACGAACGCAGTGAACTTCCAGTAACTTACTTACTCCCGGGCGCCGGCAGTGACTTAGGCTCAATCGTAGTCACTACCTCACCCAGGTAGTCGATGATTTTGATCTTAGTGACTCGCGCGAATAACACAGCCACCGGCATCGTGCCCCCTGAGATCGTCATCGGCATCGCTTGCCCTCGATCCACATCCATGAATACTTGCGCCCGCATCAGCGCTGACATCAGCGGATGCAGTTTCTCCGCCCTGCCGGCGTCCATGGGTATCGCCCCCACGCGCAATTGCCGGTCCAGCGACAGAAAGTGCAGATCCACGGGGACAATGCGTGCCAGCCGTGTGAAGTTGTCGCGCCACCCCGCCGCTGGTGATAGGAGCGCTGTCCCTTCCGCGGTCTTCAATATAGAGCCCGGTTTCACTGTCGGTTCATTGTCCGGCATGATCAAGTGCGAGCCCGACCACCATTGGTAATTCGCAGTCGTCTTCGCCGCGGCCGGCAGCACGGCTGTGTTCATCCCCGGAGGCGGCGCCGGCTCAAAGATGGGTACCGCCACCGGGTCGAGGAGATCCACGAAATCTAAGAACGTGTTTTGATCTTTCCGAAACCGCATCGCCGAGGTGTTGAAGTCGTAGTCGGCCTTTGGCAGTTGGACCGTAAAATATAGCTTCGAGGGGGCCCTGGCTACCGCCGCTTCCAGGTGTTTTTTCACCACCGGCTGCAGTCGCCGCGCCGTGAATGTGTTGTCCTTGTTTTTGCCGTCGTCTCCTATCACTTCTTTGCGCGCGAACATAAATACATCGACAATCGAATCCGCCTGTCCGCTCCAGCCCTTTTCGGTCTTCAGAAACGACCAGTCCGCGTCGCCTTTAATGAATACGTCAGTCAGCGGGCCGCGGGCCAGGTCCGGCCTTTGGTCGATCGCCGTCTGCCAGTCAAAAGTAAATTGAGGCATTCTCGGATTGATCCGCAGCGCCTCCGCGATGAAATACCACATGCCCTGTTCCACGGCCACTTGCTGGACCGCGATTTTCAACGTCGCTTCGTCCGTCAGGTACTTCGGATTGTCGCGTAGCATCAGGAGCGCCGTGTGGGGCATGCTTACCGGTTGATAGGCGGGTTCGGGCGGCGGCGGGAGAGGATCCTTCGGCAGAAACTTGTGTGTCTCTGCCGGCTTCGGCTCCGCCGGCGGGGGCGCAGACGGCGCGTTGGTCCTTGGATTCGACGGGGGCAGCGGAGCAGGCCTTACCGGAACCGCTCCCGCCGCGCGGGCAAACACCAGCGATCCGCCATCATCACCGGAATTTTTCAGCGTATCGAATTGCGGCACCTGCGCCGAATTCCCCGCAACCGTAGTCAGAACCTGGTCGAATAGCTCATGAGCGGGAAATTGTGGCGCCTGCATGCTCTCCAAGGCTCGCAGGAAGGCGCCCGCAAAAACCGAATGTCCGCCCGCGCCGCCATCCGCCACCGGTTCGTTCCCTCCGCTGGCCATCAGTTCCCGGGAGGGTCTTTGCTCCAACCGCAGCAGAGTTCGCGCCCGGTCCGCGCTAATCCCGCTCAGATTCTGCGGCACACTTACACCACGTGAAAGCGTCCCCGAGTAACAACTGTCCGACACAATCAGCACGTGCCTGGACGCCAGTCCCTTGATGTTTGTGGTGATATCGTCGGCGCTGATCCAGTTCGTATTGTCGTTGTCCCGCGCGTCCACCGGCCACCAATAGGCCTTGTCCACGGTCTTATCATAGTAGCCGTGCCCGGCGAAATAAATCAGCAGGGAAGAATCTACCCCCAGTTCGTGCCGGTAAACATTCAGCGCGGAAAGAATCTGCGACCGCGTTGCGTTCAGCAGCAGCGTCGTCGAGAAGCCGTAGCGCCCCTGCAGCAGCGCCTGCACGGAACGGGCGTCGTTCGTCGCCGTCTTCAACGGGGCCACGTATTGGTAGGCATCATTGCCGATCACCAGCGCAGCCTTTTTCTCGGCCGGCGGTCCGGGCTGCGCCAGCACCATTCCGCCCAGCAACGCGAACCCACAGCACCACATAGCCCTCATGGCGCCCGATTATATCGAGAGCCTCTGCCGGTGTCCATCTCTGCTAAAATCGCTGTCGCGCAATGCTATGACCCTGCCTCGTCACTTCTTACCTGCTTTGGTCCTGGTCTTGATCGCGCTTCCCGCTTCCAGCCAGACCCCGCCGAAAGGCCGCAGCGATGCCTCCTTCACCCAACCATCCCTGCCTTCCGGCGTTGACTATGTCGTCCCCACCGAAGCTGAAATCAAAGCTGCCATCGACCGCATCTTTGGCTACATCCAGCGCTCCACCGCGTACCGCATCATCGATACGCAAACCGGCCAGCCCATCACCGATTTCACCAACCCTACTAAGACTGCGGGCGTCGATACGCGGGCCGGGCAGTTCAATGATTGGGACTACCCGGTCGGCGTGCTTCTGGCCTCGCTCTTCAATGTCAGCGACGTGACGGGCGACTCGCGTTACTCCGATTACGCCCTGAAGAATTTCGATTTCATCTTCGATCACCTGGATTACTTCCGGAAACAGGCCGCGCAGTTCGGCGCGCAATCTTATGGCTACCGCCGCCTGCTGCAAATGAGCGCCCTGGATGATTGCGGAGCCATCGGCGCGGCCCTGGTCAAAGCCTACGCCCGGAAACCGGACCCGCGCTATCGAGCCACCATCGACGTCGTCGCCGATTACATCGCTCACAAACAGATGCGCCTCCTCGATGGCAGCCTGGCCCGCGCCCGCCCCCAGCCTGTCTCTCTCTGGGCAGACGATTCCTATATGTCCATCCCGTTCCTGGCGCAAATGGGGAAGCTTACGGGAGACCGCTCCTGGTACGACGATGCCGCCCGTCAGGTCATCCAGATGTCACAGCGCCTCCAGGATCCGCGTACCGGCCTCTACCACCACGCCTGGTACGAAAACACCGCTCCCTACGATCCGCGCTTCTTCTGGGGCCGCGGCGCCGGTTGGGTCGTGATGTCCACTGCTGAACTGTTGAGCGTGATGCCGGAAGATCATCCCAGCCGTGCCAAGGTCCTCGAGATCTTTCGCGCCGCCGTGCGGGGCGTCACCGAAGTGCAGAGCTCTACCGGCATGTGGCGCCAGTTACTCGATAAGACCGATAGTTATCTGGAATCTTCGGCCACCGCTATGTTCACTTTTGCGATTGCTCGCGGTGTCAATCGCGGCTGGCTCACTCCAGTCTATGCGCCCGTGGCCCAGACCGGTTGGCAGGCGCTGGCCACGCGCGTACGTCCCGATGGCCGGATCGCCGATATCTGTGTGAGCACCACCGCCGCCTACGACGCCGTCTATTACTACAACCGCCCCACGGATCTCGATGCCATGCAGGGTTACGGCCCCGTCTTAATGGCAGGCGCCGAAGTAATCACCATGATCCGATCTTTCGACATTGAACATACTCTTAACACCTTCCATTACCGGGTGAAAAAGAACTAACTCCCCGAAATGGAATATGCCTGCTGAGCCGCGCCGCTCGCCGTTGGTGGCGTGGGCGGTTCCGCCCGCGCGCCTTGATCGAGAGGTCTCCGAGCCGCACTAGCCCGCCGCCAAAATCTTTTTCTTGCGCCGCGCCTCCCAATACTTTCTCATGCGTTCCGATACTTCCAGGCGCTCGTCCGCCCCCATCGACTTGCGGCCACGATTGCTTTTCTTCCGACCCGGCAGTTCCGCCGTCGTTCCTTTATGCAACGCCTCGAGCGACGCGATTACGTGATCCAACCGCTCCCTTTGGGAGTAAAGATCCTTCAGTATGTGTTTTAAGTCAATTGGCATCGGCTTGTACTGTCTAACCTTGGCCCGGTCACGCTGGCAAGACTTATTGTAAGATGCTGGTGTGCTGAAACAAAGCTTATAAGTCGGTGGCCGTACCATGTGATGTTCTACGACTTTGGTAGGTTCAGAGCGTACTGGTATAGTACGGTTGAATTGCGCATCCCGCCGGCCATCCATTCCAATAACATCTCATCCAATTCTCATTAGTCTGGCCAATCGTCCATTGGTGTCAAGCTTGCATATCTGTCCTATTAGTTCTGGGCTACACTAAACCACTAGTTTCAGGACGGAATATCTGATCCATTCGCCGGGGCCACGCCACTCGGCCTTTCATAACTGGAATTTCGCAGGACGCGCCGCACTGCGAGGTCAGGCATGCTTTTCCGCGTCAACGGCAGCGATGTTAGACTGTTACTAAATGAATTCAGACCGGTCGTTTCTGGAAGCTGCCTTGGTTGGATATCAAGCGCAACTCATAGAGATTGAGCAAGCCATGGAAGAGATCCGCGGCATACTGGGCCACAAGCACGTTTCCGGTGCAGCCCGCTCCACGGCATCGAAACGCAAGATATCGGCCGCTGGCCGCCGCAGAATTGCCGCCGCGCAGAAGAAACGCTGGGCCCAATATAAGCAGGAGAAGGCCCTCGCGGGGAAAGACTGAAACCGTTTTCCCCTCACTGGGCTCCACTTACAGAACCAGCGCGTTGAAGAACATCTTAAATGTCAGATAGCTCTGCGCTCGGTACTGTGGCCTCATGCCAAACAGCACCACGCGACCGCTTCCCATCGGCGCGTTGATCGCCGCGGCGCGGCCCGCAATGGTCTTCTCTCCCAACAGCCATCCGGACGCCAGTACATGAGATTCCGCGTACCGTACGACTACCGGCAATTGAGTTTCCCATGCCGGACTCTGTTCGCTCCAGATCGCCAGGTCGCTCGGAACTCCGTACGCCAACGGGCTGGCTGTATCGGCGTGGGCATTCAGCAGGGAACCCGGCGAATAGAATTCGTCCGTCTGGCCGCGCGTCGGAGTCACCGTCCGCGCGGCCACGCCCAGCCGCGCAATGGCATACTCGGTGGCGCCGTTCAGAAACACCAGCGTGCCGCCCGCACTGGCAAATTGTTTCAGCGCCTCGGCGCCGGCTGCGCCCAGTCCGCCCGTGTATTCATCCGGCATGGCGCCGGGCCGGTTGCCGTTCTCCATACTGTTGGCCGCCTGGTCCGCAAATACCAACACATCGAACTTCTGCCGCAAGCCGCCCGCCTGAATATCCGCGTTGTGTAACCCGGTGTAAGTGAAGCCGAACTGATCCAGCAGCCAGCGCGTCCAGCCTTCATCCATGTTCGCGATCCACGGCTGATACAGTCCCAAGCGCGGTTGTTTGATTTCCCTCCATCCCTCGCGGCGCTGCAGGGAGAAGTTTCCGCTCAGCCGGTCGCGCCACACCACGCCGCTGTTCTTCCATGCTTGCGTCACGGCCTTCCACGAATCCGTATCGGCCGCCGCCAGCACCGCGCCCGAAGCCGGCGGCGGCGCCTTCCACTCGCCCGTCACGGCCACCGGCGCCTGCACCGTCTTCACATCCACCCCCATCAGCAGCGGAAGTGTGTTGGCTGTCACGTCATACGGCCTCTTCGGCGGACCGCCCGGATACATCCGGTCTTCCGGATAGTGCTGCACTTCCAGCAGCGTCTTGGCCCATCCGCTGTAGGGCTGATGCATGGCCACCACCGCGCTGCCTTCCGCCCCTTGTTGCACTTCCACCTGGCCGAATCGTAGCGTTTCGATCAGCTTCCGGGTTGCTCCGGGGTCGCGCTGTTTCCCCGCAATCACAAAGCCCCACGGCTCGGTCCGGCCGGTCTGCCTCTGTCCCACGCGGTAGAAATTCCGCACCAATTCCGCGCGGTGCAGCGCCGCGTTATACAGCAGGGATTCCCAGGCAATTTCCTGATAGTCGATGATGTCCCGCAGCCGCCACGTCCCGCCCAGCCACGGCTCCAGATAATTCCACGAGCGCTGCCGCGGATCGTATCCCAACCCACTATCGGCAATCTGATCCGGCCCCAGCGTGATGGGCGTTGCGATCCGCGCACTCGCCGATTCCGTCAGCAGCCGCAGCCCCGCATGAAACGCCTGGTAGTGCCGCGAGGGCGTCCAAAAATCGTACACGCCATGAATCGCTACTCCAGTCTTGCCCGCCGCCGTCAGGTCCGCCGCCATCGCGGTCCCATACATATTCATTTCCTGCATCAGGATGGCATCGATGTTCGGCTCGGCCGGGTCGAGCCACGGCGGTACGAACAGCCGCGCCGCATTATCGGCCATCTGGTGTACATCGTAAACAATCTCCGGGTGCCACACGTTATGCAGCTTCGAAACTGTCAACTGTGTCTCCACCTGCGAAAAAATGTACCAGTCGCGGTTGTTATCGTGGCCCACGTAGTGGTGGTATAACTCCGGCGGCGATGTCCCCTCGAACTTCGTCCCCAGCGTTTTCCGGTACCAGCGAGTCACAATGTCCACACCATCCGGATTCAGCGAGGGCACCAGAATCACGATCGTGTCTTTCCGAATCGACCGGAAATGCGGCGTCTCCTCCGTAAGCAGCCGGTACGCGAATTCCACCGCCGTGGCCGTGGACGCAATCTCCGTGGCGTGAATCGAACACGTAATCATCACCACCGCCTTGCCTTCCGGAATCAGCTTCTCCGCTTCGACAGGCGGCGTCTTCCGTGGGTCGGCCAGTTGCTGCTGAATCTTGATGTAGTGGTCCAGCTGTTTCAGCGTTGCGGCGTCGGCAATCGTCGCCGCCAGGAACGGGCGGCCTTCCGTCGTCTTGCCGAGTTCCTCCACTTTGATCCGATCGCTCGATTTTGCCAGAGCCTGAAAATAGCCTACGACCCGATCCCAGTCGAGCACCGTCCGGTCGGCGCCCATTTCGTGGCCGAAATAGCTCGCGGGCGTTGGCGTCGCGGCCGCCGCCGTCCACACCATGGTGGTCCACAGCACCCAGCTTCGTAAAAACATGCACTTCATTCTATCTCTCAAACCTCACAAATTATTGGAATATGAATCGCTCCCTCACGGCAGTTCCGAGAGCATCTGCTCGATATCGCCGGGGCTGATATAGAAGTGAGGCGACATCCTCACCCAGCCCGCCCGCGCCGCCGCCGAAACTCCAGCATCTTTCAACCTCCTCACCACCTCTGTCGCGTCAATCCCCGCCTTGCGGAAACTGACGATGCCTGCACCCGTTTCCACCCTCCGCGAACCCAGCACCTCATATCCTCGCTCGATCGCTCCCTCGTAAATCCGGTCCCCTAAGTTTTGGACAACGGGAGCTATTTTTCCCGGATCTACTTCAAGCAACAGTTCAATCGAAGACTTTAAACCATAACAACCAATTGTATTTAACGTGCCGCACTCATATCTGCCGGCATCCCGCCGCAGAGCCATGTCGCGCGAAGCGTAGTCGTTGTACCCCGCGACGTTGGTCCAACCGAACTCCACCGGCTCCACTCGATCCTGAAGCTCCTCACGCACATACAAGATACCGCAGCCCTCTGGCCCCAACATCCACTTATGCCCATCCGCCGCCAGTGCGTCGATATGACATTTCCGCACATCCACCGGAAATGCGCCAAGTCCCTGAATCGCATCTAGTAAATAAATGCAATGGTTACGATGACAAATCTCTCCAATGGCTTGAATCGGCGCCCGGTAACCCGACAGAAACTGCACGTAGCTGATGGCCAGCAGCCTTGCGCCCCGCGTGGCTTCCTCAATCCGCTCCAGCGGATCCTCCACCGATAGCCATGTAACCTGCACTCCCTTTTCCTCCAACTTCTTCCAGGGGTAGTAGTTGGCCGGGAATTCCTCGCGAAACCCAACCATTCGGTCTCCCGCCTTCCAGTCCAATCCCATCGCCACCGTGGCAATGCCTTCTGACGTGTTCTTCACCAGCGCAATCTCGGAGCGCTCGGCTCCAATCAGCCGGGCCGCGGCAACGCGCAACCCTTCATAAACCGCCAGCCAGTCCGCATAATTCAGGCTTCCCAGCCGGCAGCAATCGTCCGCCAGGCCTTTCATGGCCTCGGCGGCCGCCCTTGAGAGCGGCGCAACTGCCGCATGGTTCAAGTAAATCAACCTCTTCCGCACCGGGAACTGCGCCGCGTACTTCGACCAGAGCGGCTCTTCTGCCGAAAATTTTTCATCCATAACAATCCTGATTCTCTTACAATAGGTGAAATGGCCCCCCGGAGGCATCCATGAAGTTTCTGTCTGTAGCGGCGCTGGCGCTCGCGCTCGCCTCCACCGCCCCGGCTGCCGATCAGAAGAAGGCCAAGGACGATCCTTCCAAAATCGGCGATCGCAACGTCGGCAACTGCCTCAACCTGTATTCCATTGACAAGGAAATGGCGCTCGGACGACAGCTCTCGGCCGAGGTCATGAAGCAGTCCAAGATCCTCGACGACCCCATCACCTCCGAGTACGTGAACCGCATCGGCCAGAATCTGGCGCGCAACTCCGACGCCAAGGTTCCCTTCGTCTTCCGTATTATCGAAGGCGATGAGGCCAACGCTTTTGCGCTTCCCGGCGGCTACGTCTTTGTGTACACCGGTCTCATCAAGGTGGCCTCCGAAGAGGATGAGTTCGCCGGTGCGCTTGCCCACGAAATCGCGCACGTGGCAGCCCGCCACATGACGTGTCAGGCCACCAAAGGCGAAATCGCCGGCGTCGCCAGCATCATTCCCGGCGTCCTGCTTGGCGGCTGGGCCGGTGTCGGGGCGCGTCAGGCCGCCCGGGCAGCTCTCCCCATGGCCTCGAGCAGTTTCAGCCGTCACGACGAAACCGAGGCCGATTATCTCGGCGTTCAGTATATGTATGCCGCCGGCTACGATCCGACCGGCGCCGTTAGCATTTTTGAGAAGTTGGAATCCATGCAGAAGACCAGGCCCGGCGCGGTTGCCAGGGTATTGGCCACCCACCCCATGGATGCCGACCGTATCGACCGCACCGAAAAGGAAATCCAACGGATTCTCCCTTCCAAGCCCGAGTACGTCGTCACCACATCCGAATACCGCGCCATGCGTGATCGTCTGCTGGCACTCGAAAACGGTCGGAAGCCGTCCACGTCGAACCGTCCGCACCTGATCCGCTCCGGCGACGATAAGCTCCCCGACACCGATTCCGATACCGCTCGCCCCACCATCAAGCGCAAAGACATCGTCGACTAGACAAGGAAACCTGAGGTGATCCCCTGACTTGAACCTCACCTTCTAGTACTTTCGCGTCCGATTAGTACCCGCACCTTATTGAATTCACTAGATTTGACTACCTGCCGATGCTACATTTAGTGAACGTCGCCATAGCTGGCAGGCTCTTGCCCTCCGGTTGTGACGAAAGGAATCGAATGTCAGCGGCCATTGCACAATCAAGCTTTCCCGCCGGTCCGGCTCGCATCGCTTCTTCGCTTCCCCTTTGTGTCGATCTCGATGGCTGCCTCACCTCCACCGACACTTTCGCCGAATCGCTGTCCATTGCCTTCAAGATAGCGCCCCTGCGCACTCTCCTCTGCCTGCTTCGCTTGTTCTTCTCGTCGCGTGCCGTTGTGAAGCATGAAATCAGCCGCATCGCCCGGCCCGACGCCGCGCTATTGCCCTATCACAAGGATTTCCTGCTGTACCTCCGTGGCGAAGCGGAAAAGGGACGCGAACTCTACCTGGTGACCGGCGCACACGAGAGCATCGCTCAGGACGTCGTCACTGAGCTCGGCTTCTTTAGCGGCTACATTTCCACTCACGGAAAAATTAATCTGACCGGCAAGACCAAGGCGCGAATTCTGGTAGAGCGATTTGGCCTTCGGGGGTTCGTGTATGCTGGTAACTCGCGCGCGGATCTTCCGGTCTGGAGGTCTGCCGCCGAAGCCATTGCTGTCAATTGTGGGCGTCCGGTGCGGCGCGGGTTGGTGCGGATGGATAACGTAACGAAAGTCTTCCCGTCTCCAACGTCCACGTGGCGGGCGTTATGGCAAGCCTTGCGGCCCTACCAGTGGGCCAAGAACGTGCTCGTGCTGTTGCCTCTGGTCACGTCGCACCGGCTCTTCGAGTGGTCCCTAGTCTGGAAGACGGGTTTGGCCTTTGCCGCCTTCTGCCTGTGCGCGTCGGGCGGTTACCTCTTTAATGACCTCGCCGATATCGAATCCGATCGCCGCAATCCCGCCAAGCGGATGCGCCCGCTTGCCAGCGGCAGGCTTTCTCCGGGCACAGCGGCCGTCGCCGGCGTAGTCTGCCTCGCCGCATCTCTCTCGATCGGCGCTTTTCTGTCGTTTCCCTTCACTCTGGTCCTGGTTACCTACATCGCTCTCACTGCGGTTTACTGCTGGTATTTCCGGGCCAAGATGCTGGTCGATGTCATCTCCCTTACCTTGCTCTATAGCCTTCGCCTGCTCGGTGGCCATATCATCTGTGGCGTAGAGGCATCCAACTGGCTCATAGCCACCTCCCTGTTCCTTTTCCTGGGCCTCGCCTTGTTGAAGAGGTACACCGAAATTCGCTTCCTCATTGAAGAAAGTTCCAGCCCGCCCATGGGGCGTGCCTATATGCCCAGCGACCTGCCGATTCTACAGACTCTGGGTGTGGTTTCCAGTTTCGCCGCCGTGCTGGTGCTGGCGCTTTATATCGATAGCACGGCCGTTTTGCACTACCGCAGCCCGCAGTTTCTGTGGGCATGGTGCCTGCTGCTGCTCTACTACATGTCGCGCGTCTGGATGATTGCCAACCGCAAGCGGATGGCCGTCGATCCCGTGCAGTTCGCCATTCGCGACCGCGTCGCGTACCTCACCGTCGCCGCCGGCCTGTTCGTGTACGCGCTGGCCAGCTACGTCACCATCTAGTGCAGTGACCGTCTGACTGCCTTCCGGCTGCTGAGCCGGTCACTCGGGTTGCCCTTCACCATTGCTCTATCCCGTCCGACTCAGGTAAGCTCAATATCTGCTCAGACAGGAGTACCGTATGAAACCGCAAATCCCCATCGCCCTTCGCGCTCTGTCCTTGGCCGCCGTACTCACCGGAATCGCGCTGGCCCAAGGCACTCTCGCCGATTATCAACGCGGCCAGGGCCTCGCGGCCAAGGCTCGCGGCCTGGTGGTCGATACACCCGGCGCCGCCGCATGGATAGGCGATTCCGGCCACTTCTGGTATACCCGCGGCGTGAAAGGCGGCACCGAATTCGTGATGGTGGATGCCGCTGCCGCCACGAAGAAACCGGCCTTCGATCATGAAAAACTGGCGGCTGCCATCAACGCCGCGACCGGTGGTCATTTCACCGCGCTGGCCCTGCCGTTTGCCCCGGTTGCCGGACGTGGCGGCGCTGCCGCGGGCCGCGGCGGCCCTGCCGGTGCCGCGCCGCAGACCGCTCCCCTCACTTTCGCCGATCCCCAGAACCTCACGTTCGGCGCGGGCGGCTCCATGTACACCTGCAAACTCACCGACTACACCTGCACCAAAGGCGGCGCCATCCCGGCCCCTGCTGCCGGACGCGGACGCGGCGGCGCGCCCGAGGCTCTCGAAGAAATTGATCGGCCCGCGCCCATGGAAGTGGGCGGCGATCCGGTCGACGGCCTCGAGTACCAACCGCCCGCTCCGGATTTTCAGGATGACCAGCCCGCCGGCCGTGCCGCCGGACGTCAGCCCGCCTGCGCCGCGGATGATGCCGGACGCGCCGGACGTGGGGGCCGCGGCGGACGCGGCGCCGCCGCTGCCGCCGGAATCGGATCGTCACTCGCCAGCGCGGCCCAGCTTCCCGCCGACACTTTGGTCTGCGCTTCCTTCGATCACAAGTGGGATGCCTACATCCAGAACTACAATGTCTTCCTCAAACCCGCCGGCTCCAGCCAGCGTGGCACGCCTTTGAGTTACGACGGTTCCGAGGGCAACTATTACACCATGCGCTCCGTCGCCTGGTCGCCCGATTCCAAACATCTGGCGGCCTATCACACGCGTCCCGGCTACGACCGCGAAGTGCACTACGTCGAATCGTCGCCCGCCGACCAGCTCCAGCCGAAACACACGACACTGGCCTACCGCAAACCCGGCGACGCCCTCGATGTCGCGTATCCCGCGATCTTTGACACTGCCACCAAACAGGAAACCGAGATCGATCACGCGCTCTTCCCCAACCCCTACGACATCACGCCGCCCGTCTGGTGGAAGGATGGCCGCGGCTTCACGTTCGAATACAACCAGCGCGGCCATCAGGTCTATCGCGTTCTCGAAGTCGACGCCAATACCGGCAAAGTTCGCACCTTGATCGACGAAACCAGCAAGACGTTCATCTACTACAATCAACTCGCCGCCGGACTTTCCGGCGGACGCCGCTACCGTCATGACCTGAATGACGGCAAGGAAATTATCTGGGCCTCCGAACGCAGCGGCTGGGAGCATCTGTATCTCTACGACGGACTCACCGGCAAAGTCAAGAACCAGATCACCAAGGGTGACTGGCTGGTCCGCAACGTCATTGAAGTGGACGACGCCAGGCGCCAGATCTGGTTCCAGGCGGGCGGTTCCATCGCCGCTCAGGATCCCTACTTCGTCCAGTATTACCGCATCAATTTCGATGGCGCCGGTCTCACCCGGCTGACTGACGCCGATGGCGACCACAGCGTAGTCTTTTCCCCCGACAAGCAGTATTACGTCGATACCTGGTCGCGCGTGGATCTGCCGCCGCAGTCGCAGTTGCGCCGCACCTCCGACCAGAAGATTGTGATGGACCTGGAAAAGAGCGATGCGTCCGAGCTTCTGGCCGCCGGCTTCCACTTCCCCGAGGTCTTCGTGGCCAAGGGCCGCGACGGCAAGACCGATATCTGGGGCACCATCACTCGGCCCATGAATTTCGATCCCGCCAAGAAGTATCCCGTCATCGAAAACATTTACGCCGGCCCGCAAGGCTCCTTCGTGCCCAAGACTTTCAGCGCCGTGCCGGGCGATCAGGCCATGGCCGAGCTCGGCTTCATCGTGGTGCACATCGACGGCATGGGCACCAGCAACCGTTCCAAAGCCTTCCACGACGTAGCCTTTCAGAATCTCGGCGACGCCGGATTCCCTGACCGCATTCTCTGGCACCAGGCCGCCGCCGCGAAGTATCAGGCCTACGACATCTCACGCGTCGGCATTTTCGGAACCTCCGCCGGCGGCCAGAATTCCCTGGGCGGCATGTTGTTCCATCCCGAGTTTTATAAGGTGGTGGTCACCAACAGCGGCTGCCACGATAACCGTATGGACAAAATCTGGTGGAACGAACAATGGATGGGCTGGCCGCTCGGACCGCAGTACGCTGAATCTTCGAACGTCGATAACGCCGCCAAACTGCAAGGCCGCGCTCTCATCATCGTGGGAGAAATGGATACCAACGTCGACCCGTCTTCATCCCTGCAAGTGGTCAATGCTTTGGTGAAAGCGCACAAGCATTTCGATATGCTCTACATTCCGGGCCAGAATCACGGTGTCGCCGCGCTGGGAACCGAACACTATCGTGACGATTATTTCGTCCACTATCTGCTGGGCGTGGAGCCGCCCGATTGGAACAAAGTCTCGTTATCCGCGCCTGCTGAACCGGCGACGGCCGGCGGCAATTGACTAGTGTACCTTGGTATTAGGAGCAAGTTGACATGAAGAGCGCCATCTGGATTTCTTATGACCTCGGCGTGCAGGGCGACTACGAGGGCATATACGCATGGCTTGATCAGCATGATGCCAAGGAATGCGGAGACAGCCTTGCATTTCTGAACTACGAGTACTCCACCGCGCTCTTGGAAGATCTGAAAAACGATCTGGAGTCAGCTGTGAAGATCCCTAAGCGGGCGCGGATCTATGTCATCTACCGCGACCGGGTATCAGGCCGCAACAAAGGAAACTTTGTTGTCGGGGGACGCAAAGCGGCACCTTGGTCTGGGTTCGCGGTCGCTGCGGGTCCAGAGGACTCCGACCAGACCTAAGGACAATGGAATACGCTCTCGCTGACACGGGCTTGTGGTACGCCCTGTTTGTTCCGAGTGACCAGTACCACGGCGCAGCCAAGGACAAGGCCGGCATGCTCGCCTTGATGCAGGTTGTTCTACCGTGGCCGACGGTTTACGAAACGATGAGGACGAAGTTCGTCCGCAACGCCATTGGCCTCGACAGGTTTGAGCGATTTCTGAAAGGTCCAAATATCGTCTTCCTTGACGATACCCCGTTCCGGGCCGCTGCATTTGAGCTGGCGCTCGATTCATCGCTCAGAAAACGCCGGCCCCTGAGTATGGTGGACTGCCTGATTAGGCTGTTAATCGAAGACGTGAACACGCGAGTCAACTATCTGGCTACATTCAACGAACGCGATTTCATCGATGTGTGCGTCAGGCATCGCGTCGAGTTTCTATAGACTCTGTTCTACTTCGTCTTCCGGATATACACCGGAGCGTTCAACGTGCGAAACGTCAGTTGCGTGCCGCCCCCATTGATGGTGCCGTTGATGTTGCGATCCATGCGGATCACAAAACGCGTGTCCGAAGAGCTATTCGCCTGCGTCAGCGGATGGGCCGCGCCCAGTGTCACGTCGAAATCCGAATAGACCGGGCCGCGCGCCGATTTCACCGTCAGATTCGCTTTCAGACCGGCTGGGAACGTCACGTCAATCGCGCCGTTGAGCGATGAGAAAGCCAGCGGCTTCGAAGGATCCACCCCGTCCATGGTCACGTGGATGGTGCCGTTTAGGGAATCCGCCGTTACCGTTCCGGAAATGTGGTCCATAAGAATGCGGCCGTTGTTCGTGTGGGCCGAAACTTCGCCGTGCACGCCATTCACATTTACGTTGCCATTCAGGCTTTTCAAACGCAGTGACGTGTCGACCGGCACCGTAATCACCAGATTGCCGCGGCCGGCGAACCGGTTGCGTACGGTAATCACGTTATCGTCTTCCACCACCTCCAGACCTCGCAAAGGCACGTCGATCCGCCTCATGCCGTCGGGCGCTTTGCTGGTGGAGTTGGACCGGTTCGACGCGTCCTCCACAATCACATCGCTGCGGCTGTGCGTCTGAATCCGAATGTTGCCGCTCGTCACAGAGCAATTGACCACGCGGGCGTGCGCGCTGTTGCGGGCAGGCACCACCACCCGGCCGCCTGTCGTATCCTGTGCGCCGGCCGAGGCGCAGAGCGCTAGTGCAAGGGCCGTCAAGGCCAAAGTGAGTTTCATGTCCCGTGTCCTTCTTCGAGTTCCCTATGCTGTCTTGGAGTGCAGCCGGATCGCGCCATTCAACGTCCGGATGGAGATCGCCGTGCCGCCCTTGCCGGCGCGAACCGTCATCTTGCCGCCCGGCCGGTAGAGGTAACTGGTGGTGCTTCCGCCTTTGAGGACCACCGGCATGGTGGTCACATCGAAATCCGAATACACGCCTCCGTGCAACGTCTTGAAGTCGAGGTCGGCATTCAAAGTGGGCTGGAAGTAAAGGTCGATCGCGCCATTCAAGGTTTCGAACGAAGACTCCGCCGGCGGATTCCGCGTGAACGCCACTTTCACTCTTCCGTTCAAGCTCTTTACCGATCCGGAGCCGCTCATGCCTTCCAGATCGATCTTGCCGTTGAGCGTGTTCACCTTGAAACTGCCGGTCGACTGGCTCACGCCAATGGAACCATTCAGCTCCTTCAGTTCCAGTTGCGTGCCGGCCGGCACCTGGATTTCATAATCAAAGTTTACTGAGTAGCGGTACCGGTCACTGCTCCAATTGATGCCGGTGCGCGTGCGGAACGGATCGTTTTCATAGAGCTTCACCGAGTTGCCGTCCTGCGTCATATCCACGGTGACGTCGTGTTTGGCCTTGTCTAAGTCGCTCTGTGTTTCGGCGCGGATGTGTTCCTCCACTTTCACCTGAATCTCAGAGCCGGCGCCGCCGGTAACGTGGATGTTGCCGTTGACATTGTCCACCAGCAGCTTCGAGACGTTCTCGCCGGCCGCCACTTTGAAGCTGCGGTTGATGGTCTCGCGATCTTCGAAGCTATAGCTGCTCCAGCCGTTCTGCGCGGCCAGAAGAGGAACGAATGCGGCGGTCAGTGCGAGAAGTTTCACTTGGATGCCTCCAGTTTTTGAATGCCGGCCAGCGCGCGCTGGCGGGCCGATTCGTCGGTCTGCGGGTCTTGCGCCAGCTTTTGCATGGCTGCAATGGAACCTGAATCGTGGTTCTCGACGAAGATATCCATCAGAGCAATTTCCACCAGCGGCGAATCCTGTAGGGGCAGGGAATCCGCCAGGGCGCGGCGAATTTCCGGATTGGACGCTAGTTTCTCCAGCGCATCGGTGGCGGAAAGACGCACATTGATGTTGGCGTCGTGATTCAGCGCATAGAGCAGCGCCTGCTCCATTTCGCGATCGGGCCGCGCCACCTGCGTGCTATAGCCGACGCCGCGGATTCGCGAACTGGGCGACTGGTCCTGCAACATGGAAAGCGCCACTACCTGCCGCAAATTTTCCACCTGGGCTTGCAATTGAGCCAGTTCCGGATTGGGCGCCGCCAGCCGTGTGAAGAGATGCGCGCCCAAGGCGCCGGCCGCCAACAAAGCCAGCGAGAGAGCCGCCTGCCATACCGCCCGCGCGGGCCACCACCCGGCCGCAAGCCAGTGCGCGCGTCCGGCCGTGTTCTCCTGTTTCCCGCCTGCCTGTTCCATGCCTGCCTGGTAAGCTTCCAGAACCTCGCGGAAACGGAGGCGCATGGCCGGATCGGGCTCCGCCGCCGGAAGACCTGCCAGGCCCCGCCACAGCACCCCGATTTCGGCCAGATCGGCGCGGCAACCGGCGCACGTTTCCACGTGGGCAATCAGCGTTTCTCGTGCGGCCGCATCCAGGCGGCCGGCCACGCATTCGGGAATCTGTTCACGGAACCTATCGCAATTCATGACGCACGCTCTCCACTCAGCGCGAAAAACCGGTCGCCCAAATCGCGCAGCGCCCGGTATACCCGCACCTTCACCGTTCCCACTTCGCATTGCAGAACGGTGGCAATCTCTTCATACTTCAAATCCAGATACCGGCTCATCACCAGCACTTCCCGTTTATCGCGCGGCATCGCGGCCAGCGCGCGCCGCAGCAGCAACGCTTCCTGGCGGTTCTGCGCCTGCCGGTCCGGCGGCGTCTCGGGACCGCGAAATTCCACCACCTCTTCGCCAATCGCCACTTCCGCCGTATGCCGCCCGGCGTGATCGTGGTGGACGTTACGCGCCACCTGGTACATCCAGGCCCGGAATGCAGCCTGTGGTTGGTACGTCTGCCGGTATTTGAGTATTCGAAAAAACACTTCCTGCACCAGATCCTCGGACAGGTCTCGCTGTGCGGTGAGGTGAAGAAAATACCGGAAAAGCGGACGATGGTACCGCTCGAAGAGCGTCTCCAGTTCCGAGACGTCTCCCGCCCGTACGTCCAGCATGATCTGTTCGTCTTCCACTCTGAATCCGCTTATTGATTGTTACGTATGAGGATACTGGTGAAAGCGCAAAAGGTTACGCGCGCCGGCGGCGGTTCCGGCCATTTCGACCCAGGTGTGGGTCGGTTTTGAAACTAACTCCTTTGTTTGAGACCAAAAGTGACCCATATGTGGGTCGGTTTCCGCGCTATCGTTGAAGGCATGACACGCTCCATCTGGATGCTTTCGATGATTCTGGCGGCTGACTGTGCGGCGCAACAGGGCATCAAGAAGCCGTTCCAGGCGCAGGCTACGTCCTCCATTTCTTACCACACGGAAAAGGACGAAGAGATCGTCGAGACCACCAGTGTCGGCTGGCAGGTGAGCGGAACCGACATCCCAGGCAGGCCCCGGAATGAGCGTCTGGTGCTGCGCACCACCGCCAAAGAGAAACAGGTGCTGGGCGATATCGGTTCCGAAGCCACGGTCACGGTGGAAGCCTGGCCGTTGGGAGCCGACCTGAAAACCAAGCCGATTTATAGCGTGACTCAGACCGGGCTGGAGGCGCACATTCTGGATAGCAACCTGTGGCAGTTTGCGCGCGGTACGGAAGAAGTGGAATGGTGGTCTCTGCACCAACTGGGAACCGGCAAGCATCTCTTCGATACCTACGTTCCGCCGTTGATTTTTTCGACGTCTCGAGAGTTTTTCATCTCCCGGTATGGCGCACTGGACGTCCCGCCCGACGATGCCGCAGACGCACGCATGAAAGAGCCGCACGTGGTGGCTGTGCTGGTGTATGCTTCGGCGGAAAAGGTAATTCGCGAAGCGTTGATCACGGCCGAAGACGTCACGCGCGCCGCGGAATTGCGTTCCTATGCCGACACCCACCGGACTCTGACGCTGCGCGAAACGCCCTCGTTGCCGCCGGTGCTGCGCATCCGCTTCCTTTCGAACGACAAGGTAGAGAAAGAGACGCTGCTGGAAGTTCCCATTGCCAAAGACGACCTGGACCTGCCCGCCGCCAAAGTGGCGCCCGGTTTGCGCGTGCAGGCCTGGAAGCGGTAG